>Ga0070716_100000011_pt1 | contig 143884 bp, 128 predicted proteins | sample LARL112metaG_FD_71395 | JGI IMG/M metagenome (GOLD analysis project Ga0070716, IMG submission 71395) | Corn, switchgrass and miscanthus rhizosphere microbial communities from Kellogg Biological Station, Michigan, USA - LAR L11-2 metaG | ecosystem: Host-associated > Plants > Roots >... | reverse complement strand
ACCGCGATCGGTTTCCTGTCTATAATAATTGAGCGCACTCTCAACATGAGCCTATTTCAGATACAAGGCCTTGAGCGCCAGCAGGGCCCAGGCGGCAAGCAAGCCCAGCGACGCCTGATATTCCCGATATCGAACGTACAAACCAATGTCGAACTTTGAGCGCTCGGCGCTGCCAGTTCGATATGGCTTAAGCCGCGGCAGGAACATCGGGACCTGTCGAGCGTACTCGACATAACTCTCGGCGAAGAGTTTCGAAAGCGTTTGTGATTCAATCCGCATGACCGGTATATAGATGCAAATGAAAAGCAGAAGGAAGACTCCGGCGAGAATCCATCTTCCCGCCGCTATCGTAAATCCCAGGCCTATTACGAAGCTGCCAAGATAGAGAGGGTTGCGCGTGTAGGCGTAAGGGCCCGAAACCGCAAGTTTATCGTTCTTTCGCACGTGCCCCGACGCCCATGCGCGCAATCCCAGTCCCAGCAAAGCGACGCTGCCACCGACCGCCAGAGTCAAAACTCGGGGTCGCGCGAGCATGAGAAAAACGGCCGCGCACACAAAACCGAGAGGCACCCTCCAACGCTGTATCCATGTTCCGCCTCTACGCAATCGTCAAGAATTATGTTGTGGTCCGTGGCTGCGCGCAAGTTGGTGGCTCAGGATTTGGAAACCGCAGGAAATCAGGAGAAAGCGAAAGTCCGAAGCGCGCAGCGGACGTAACTGCTGGCGCGGTGCCCGCAGCGTCTCCCCAGACATCAGCCCACGCCTCGGACTTTCGTGCCTTCGATGAGATGATCGATTATCGGGTTGTCCTTAATCTTTAAGGCGGGCGATGAGTTCCGAGGTTGAATGGTCTTTCGGATCGCCGACGATCGCCACTCGTCCGCCATATGACCTTACAATCTCCCGCTCCGGCACGGTGTCTTCAGTGTAGTCCGTGCCCTTCGCGTGGATATTCGGCTTCAGATCCAGGAGAAGTTGCTCGACTGTCGGTTCGTCGAAGATGGTGACGAGATCTACCGCCTCGAGCGAGGCTACCATCTCGGCGCGCTGATCCTGAGGCATCAATGGGCGGCCCTCTCCTTTTAGTTTTTCCACCTGCGCGTCGGAATTAATTGCAACGACAAGAAAATCGCCGACTGCTCTTGCGCCCGCGAGATAGCGGACATGACCGACGTGCAGGATATCAAAGCAGCCGTTCGCCAGCACCACTCGCGCGCCACCGGCGCGCGCGCGCGTTACCTCCCCAAGCAGAGTTGCGCGATCAACGACGCGCGAATGTGATTCGGATGGACCGGAGTCTGCCGTCATTGTGTGCTGGTCGCAATTGAAGAGCGAATCTCTTCGGCGCTGACGGTCGCTGTCCCGCGTTTCATCACCACGATGCCACCTGCATAATTCGCCAGGCGAGCTGCTTCAGCGAAGGAGGCGCCCGCCGCGATGGCCAGCGTGTAAGTTGCGATGACGGTATCGCCGGCGCCGGTTACGTCAACCGGCTCGTGCGAACCGATGGCTTCAATGTGCAGTGGAGCAACTCCTTCCTCGATCAGCATCATTCCGTGACTTCCGCGTGTCACGAGCAGCGCTTTGTAATCGAGTTGCCGGCGCAACTGTTCGGCTGCCGATTCCAGCAAGGCAACATCCGCATGATCTGTGCCCAGTAACTCTTCAACCTCATCCTCGTTGGGTGTGGCTGAAGTAAAGCCGGCAAAACTTGAAAGTTGAAAGCGCGAATCCACGAGCACCGGAACGTTTCGTCCGCTCAATACTTCGCCGATACCCGGATCTGCTACGCCATAGTTGTAATCGGAAATAATCACAGCGTCTGTGTTTGCGGCATGGTCCTTCACGGCCGATCGCAATTCGTCGCGAAGGCTTCCGCTCAATGCCGGTTCGCCGTCATAGTCGATCCTGATTACTTGCTGCCGCGTCGAATGTATCTGGCCGGCAAGGACGCGCACCTTAGTTGTTGTGCGCCGCCCGCTGGAAACCGACACCTTATTGCAATCCACGCCGGCGGCGCTCAGATTCTTAAGCAAGGCCTGGCCGGCTTGGTCATCGCCAACCACGCTGATCAAGGTTGTGTCAGCGCCGAGCGCAGCAAGATTTGCCGCGCAATTGGCCGCGCCTCCGGGACTGGTTTCCGTATGTTCATGCCGCAGGATAAACACCGGAGCCTCGCGCGAGACGCGACTGATCTCTCCGTAGAGGAATTGATCGGCAATCGCATCGCCGATGACGACAACTCGCTTGTTCGCGAAACGCGCTACGATGTCGATCAGTTGATTCATACGATAATCCCAGCTTGTTCACGCGCGCTCATTAATACCCGCGCTCTTTCGAACACCTCCTCGGGTGTAATTGCCGTCATGCAACGATGATCGATCGGACAATCGCGAAGCATGCAGGGCGCGCAGTCCGGCGGATGTCTGATCATTTCAGCAGTGGCCGAAAACGGATAAGTCGTCAGCGGATTAGTCGGACCAAAGATCACAAGTGTCGGCGCGTTCACAGCCGAGCCGATATGCGCCGGGCCCGTGTCGTTGGTGACCAGGACGTCCGCTATGCCAATCGCCGCCATTACCTCGGCGACGGTTGTCTTTCCGGTCAAAACGATCGGTTGTTGTCGCATGTTTGCGCAAACCTGGTGCGAAACCTCGACCTCCGCAGCCGAGCCAATCAACACCACATTCGCACCCTCCTGGATGAATCGATCGCCAAGAGCCGCATAACGCTCAGTCGGCCAGCGCTTCGCACGGCTATTGATCGATCCTGGGCAAAGTAAGACGATGGGAGCGCCCACTCGCGCTCCGTGCTTTCGCAGCAACTGCAAAGCCTGACCGCGACGTTCCGCAGAAACATCCAGACCGAATTTCGGTGCTTCCGTTTTGATCGAAGAAGTTCCCTGAAAGAGTTTCTCAAGCTCAGCAATGATATTCAGGTAATAAAAGCTTTCGTGCCGCTCGTCCTTCCAGGACGGCAAGGCGATCGGGTGCGTCAAGAGCAAAGCGCGATGATCCACGTCGTAGCCTGCTCGCATCGGCACGCGCGCCAGGAAGGCGATCGCCGCGGCTTCGAAAGCATTTTGAAACAGCACGGCGAGATCGAACCTGCGCTGCCGCCATTCACGACTTTGATTCCAGGCCGCGCGCAGACCTGAACGGTCAAGGACTAAAACCTCATCGACAAAATCTGCGTCAATGAAAATGTCCGCGGTTCCCGGTCTTGACGCCAGCACGATGTGAGCTTGTGGAAACAGACCACGCAGCGCGCGCAACGCCGGCACACTCATCACTGCGTCGCCGACCCAATTGGCGCCGCGGATTACAATGCGCTTGATCCGATTTGGTTGTAACTCTTCTACTGGCAATTTAATGAGCGGTGTTATCCGTTGATCATCAGAACCAGCGCCTGACTTTCTGCCTAAGCGCCGCCAGGCGCGAAATGTTTATAGCTCGAAGGCTCATCCGTCTCTCGACGCTTCTTTAGGAGCTGGACTTCGCTCCTAAAGAAGCGTGATATTCAATCCATCAGGACGATCTATAAACATTCAGCTCCTCCGGAGCGCAGAACCGATCATCGCACTTCGTGACCTTCAAATCAGACTTCTCAACCCTTCATCAATTCCAATCTGCGGCTGCCAGCCTAGTTCGTTTCGCGCATGGCTGATATCTGAAATGTAATTGAGCGGCACAGGTGTTGGTGTCGTCACGGCCTCGTCGATCACCGGCGTACACTGAATGATTTCGCCCACCTGATTCACAATCTCACGCAGCGAAAGAGCGTTTTCGGAACCGCCACCAAGATTATACAGGCCTCGGGTCACAGACGAATCGATAAACGAGCGGCAAGCGCGAGAGAAATCGTCTACATGCAGAATGTCTCTCACCGGCGTGCCTTCCAGCGGCCAGCGAATCGGCCAACCTCGCTTCACCGACTCGACGTAATGCATTACGAACCCGGATTCGTTTCCTTCCGAAGGCCGCGCGTACACGGTCGAGAGCCGAAAAACGCAGGAACGAAATCCGCCCACCGATGAGTAATATTCAAGGTAGCGCTCGGCGATTAGTTTTGACCACTCGAGAACTGACTGGCCGCAGTAACCGGCGCTGCAAGTTTCCGGCACTTCAGTGTAATCGTCGGCATGCTCGCCATAAACGTCCTTGGTTGAAGCAAAGATGAAAACCGAGTTCGGCTGCATGTGCCGGAGCAGATTCACCGTGCCGTCCACGTTGGTGCGAAAGCAAATCTCGGCATCTTCAACGCTCTTGCTGAGATGGCCGGCGAGGTGAATGACGACGTCGTAATCGGACGCCTTAGCTGCATGATCGGGATTAAGAACGTCGAGGCCGGAACGGCGAGAGAAATCGTCCGCATCGAAAAATCGGCGCACGTGAGTGCCAAGATAGCCGCTGCCGCCTGTGACTAAAATGTTCAAGATTTGTCAGAACCGCCTGCGGTAGCGGGCGGGCCATAGGTTTCAATCAAAGTCAGGCAGGCTATCTCCCTGACCGTTTACCACATAGTCTATGGCTTGTGCAACACTTCGTTCATTCCACAAGTTCCGCTTGCTCCCTTTATCGACCCAGGAACTGTTTTCGTGCTTCCAATTGCCGTCTTGTCTCATCTGGCGAGTCGCATTTGCTTTGAATGCATTCAAGGCGGTGTCCGATTTCTTTGGCCCAATAGAAACAACTGCATGAACATGATTTGTTCTCACATTAAGAGCATGGAGCAGCCAAGAACGAATCTCGCATGTCTCTCTAATCGCGCGTTCGACAGATGAGCGCCGACTGGCATCAAGCATAACTACTTCGCCCTTCAGCATACTGCGGTTATGTTCATTGCGTCTCGGATTGGGTGGAGCAAAAGGCGCCTTGTATGTGTGGTGAAATTGGTCGACTGCCCCACGGCTGTCGCCATGCAACCACGTTCCATAGCAGCGAAAGGTAATAAGGTGTGCCAACGGAATGTCAGTATCATTCCACATAGTTCAAAGGCCCGCCCGCTACCGCAGGCGGTTCTGACAAGGATCGCCTTGCAACTCGTAACTCGAAACCTAAGCAACCCCACGCGCAAGCGCGTTAAGTTTCATCAACGATTCAGCGCGGCCGATCGCAATCAAAATGTCGCCACTTTCGATTCGGGCTTCGCCAGCAGGATTGAAGATCACTTCACCATCCTGACGCCGGATGCTGACGATGACGACGTCCAGCTCAGAGCGAATTTTCGTCGAGCGCAATTCCTGTCCCACCAGCGGCGAAACTGCGTCCACCTCGACTTGCTCAAATCCCAAACCGAGTTCGTTCGCGGTTATCGAATCCATGAATTCGCTGACCGCGGGTTTCATGAGCGCGATCGCCATTCGATGTCCGCCGATGATCGTGGGCGCCACCACGTGGTTCGCGCCGGCCCGTAACAATTTGGCTTCGGCTTGCTCTTCAGCCGCTCGGGCGACGATGCGCAAATGCGGATTCAAATCGCGCGCAGTCAACACCACGTAAACATTGTCAGCATCGTCCGGAAGGCAAGCCGCCAAACCGCGCGCGCGTTCCGCGCCGGCGTCGCGCAAAGTTTCTTCCAGAGTTGCATCGCTCACGATAACATTGACACCGCGTTGGCTGAACTCGGCGGCGCGTTGCTGGTCCTTTTCGATCACCACGAACGAGTCATTCGTCCGCAAGATGTCGCGTATCAGGTGCGAGCCGACCCGCCCTGAGCCGCAAATAATAAAGTGATCGCGAAGCTTGCTCATCTTTCTCGAGCGACGTCGTTGCCCGAACGTCAGGACCAGTTCCGACTGAACGACTGATTGAACTATGGTCGAGACAGCCAGCGCAACCCCACCCGCGCCGACGAGCATAATTATCACCGCGAAAAGGCGCCCAGTTCCGTCGCGCGGCGTCAGGTCGCCATAACCAACCGTGGTCAGGGTTTGAACGGTAACATAGAGACTATCGACGATCGGCCAACCTTCGATCAGGTGAAAGCCAATCGTGCCAAGCAGCAGCGCCATCACCAGCGCCAGCAGGGCGTAGCGAATTCGGAAAGGGGTTCGGTTTGAAACGGGCACGAGTCGAAGATAAAAGCCTTTCACTTGCCCAGGCGTTTACGCCAGGGCCGGCGCACGAATGAAGTAGTCTATTTTCTCTTCCAGCGCACACCGTCTTTCGTGTCTTCCAGAATGATGCCGCGCTGGGCGAGCTCATCACGAATTTCATCAGCACGATCAAAATCGCGGCGATGACGCGCCTCCTGGCGTTCTGCAATCAGCTTCTGGATTTCGTCTTCGAGAATCTGCGCCTGAGGCCGGCCAAAGACGTTAAGCACGCTATCAAAACGATCGATCGCGACCATAACTTCCCGTTTGTTGTCCTCGCGCAAACCGCCTCTCGCTAACGTAGTATTCACTTCGCGCGTGAGATCGTGGACCGCCGCGAGGGCCACGGAGGTATTGAGATCGTCATCCATCCCGGCTTCAAATTCACTCAATGCTTTCTCGATCGCCGAGCTGAGTTCCGCGTTCCCTCCAGGCTCGGCTTTGGCTTCTTCCAAACGCGCGCGAAAATCGCGCAGGCTCTCAACGGTTTTCTCGGCGCCTCGCAGGGCGTCGAAAGTAAAGTTGAGTTGCTTGCGGCAGGGAACGCTCAGCAGGAAATAGCGAATGCCCGCCGGCGAGAATCCTTTCTCAGTCAAATCGCGAAAGGTATAGTAGTTTCCCTTCGACTTCGACATGGTTTCGCCTTCGACTTTGAGATGTTCGAAGTGAAGCCAGTAACGCACGAACTGTTTTCCGGTGGCGCCTTCGCTCTGGGCAATCTCGTTTTCATGATGCGGAAAAACCAGATCGATTCCGCCGAGATGCAGATCGAACGTCTCGCCGAGATATTTCATCGACATCGCGGAACACTCGATGTGCCAGCCCGGCCGCCCGCGACCGATATCAGCATCCCATGCGGGTTCGTCGGGGCTGTTCGGCGCTTTCCACAGCGCAAAGTCGCGCGCGTCTTCCTTGTCGTATTTGTCTGTATCGACGCGCTCGCTGCCGCCCGCGATGTTGCCGGCAAAGTTGATCTTCGAAAGCTTGCCATATTCGGGAAACGATTTGATGCGGTAATAGATCGAGCCATCCGATTTGTAAGCATGCTCGCGCTGCTCGAGCTTTTCGATCAGGGCGACCATGTCAGGAATGTGTTTCGTCGCGCGTGGCGCGACTTCGGGCCGTTCGCAACCGAGCGCGTCGAAATCTTCCCAGAACGCTTCGATGAACTTCGCCGTGTGTTCTTCGATTGACTTGCCCGCTTCTTTCGCTTTCGCAATGATGCGATCGTCAACGTCGGTGATGTTCATGACCTGCATCACGCGCAGGCCTTTGAACTTTAGATACCGTCGCAGAACGTCAGCCGCGATCGCCGACCGAAAATTTCCGATGTGGCCATAGTCCCACACGGTCGGCCCGCAATAATAAAACTTCGCTTCACTTTCGTTCATCGGACGAAACTCTTCGAGTTGGCCGGAGAGCGTGTTGTGAATTCGGAGCATTGGGTGCGAGTCTAAGAAAGGAAGGGAAGTTGAGTCAAACAGAGGTTTCAGTCAGAAGAGAGTCTTTGAAAGGTGTGTTTCTGCTTCATCGGCAGTCATCACTTTGACACGCAAATCTGTTAGCGTTTGTAGAAACTGTCGATTTTCGCTGACGATCGTCCTTATTCCTGAGGCTTCAGCGTGAGCTGCGATGACAGCGTCGCCCTTTCGGCAGCCATGTCCTTCGTAGAATTTCACTAGTTCGATCGACGCTGGCTGCCAACTCACTTCAATGAATTCAGGGTACCGATTAACTAAGCGGTAGAAGTCTCGCATCTCATCTTCTGTCAAAGCGAGATTCAGTTCCTTCAAAACCTGGAGAGGAATCAAGACGGAAAACGAGCCGATGTGATCCATTAACTGTGTGCACGCTGAGAACGCGTCATCACGGCGCAGGCCGAAGACCCAAACGTTGGTGTCCAGCAGCCATCGCTCAGGTGGGGTAGTCATGCTCAGCGATCTGTTCCCGGATTCGGTGAAGTTCGGCCCAGACTTGTTCCGGCTGAGCGCCCAGTGCTCCTTCGTGAGCTAATCGCGCACGAACCTTTTCAGCAAGGTCGTGCAGGCCTTTCTGGAAATTCAGCTGCGCCACCCTATCCAACAGAACCTGCTGCTCCGAAGGATCAAGATCGGTGATCACATTCGCGAGATCGTCAATTGATTGCATGGAAACTTCCTTAGATGGCTCATAGTATCGCTTCGCCGCTGAGCTTGGCAACTTTTAAGGTGCGCTCGCGGCGAAGTCGACTGCGCCTACTCAGCATGACTAAGCGCCTTCCACAGGAAGTACATATCCGAAAGCTCGATTCCCTGCTTGTCGTCAAAATATTTGGCGCCTGCGCCTCCGACTCCAGCTGCCATCGCCGCCACGCCAGCAGCATCAGCGAGGCCCGGGCCAAGGCCAAGCATCAGACCACACTTCGTTGCTAGAACTGCGATGCCGATTGACACTGCTGTTTTACGCGCCAAGGTGCGTTTGGCGGCGCGGAGGCGGTGGTCAATCTTATCTAATTCTGGGCGCACCAGTTCTTGCACTACTTCCTCGGATATTTTATCCACGGTGGCATGACGTCGATTGGTCAAAGCATCGGCTGCAGCTTTTGTGGATACATCAGGATAGAGTCATTGTCCTTGGAAAGTGATCGAACCCTCCTGGCTCCAGCTCCCAGACACGATCCTTCTCGGAAACAAGAATGCTGCCCGCTTCTTTTGTGATCTCGCCAATTCTGGAAATCGCAACTCCGTCAACTTGTTTTGGCAAGCGCGCGGCGTCGGGCGGCCGCACGGTGAACAGCAGTTCAAAATCTTCGCCGCCGTGCAGCGCGAGCGCTAGCGGATCGAGCGCGCGTCGTCCGCAGAGTTTCTTTACATCTTGATTCATCGGCAAAGATGAAGCGTTGATGATGGCGCCGACCTTGCTTTCTTCACACAGATGGTTGAGGTCGGACGAAAGGCCATCGCTGATATCGATCATGGCACTCGCCAATCGTTCTTCGCCTAATATGATGCCCCAGCCGACGCGTGGTTGTGGGCGGAGTTGGCGGAGGAGAAGAGCTTGGATCGCGTCGTCATCAGATCTCGGCTGAAACTCATTGCCCGTGCGCGACCCGCTTGCTACTGCAAGCGGTTCCGTACCCGCATCCTGCCTGCTGCCGCCTGCCGCTTGCCGACTGACTGAGCCCTCCCTGACGGTCGGGCTAGTGCCCCGGCGGTCGGTATCTTCTGACCCCTGACCCCCGACCCCTGACCCCTGACTGGTCAGTCGCGCGCCGAGTTCAATCAACCTCAACCCGGCTGCCGCACCGCCGAGAGTTCCGGTGACATAAATCTGATCGCCACGATGTGCCCCGGAGCGTAATACAGCAGCCCCGGAAGGAACCTCGCCGATTACAACCGAGTCGATCACGATTCGCTCGGGCGTTCGCGAAACGTCACCGCCGGCCAGCGTCACGCCAAATCGAGCAGCGAGCGCGAAGTAGCCTTCGAAAAGCTCATCCTTGAAATTGCTGTTCCATGTTTCCGCCGGCAATCCTATTGAAATCAACGACCAGCGCGGACGCGCGCCCATCGCGGCAATGTCTGAGAGGGAAACAGCGAGGGCTTTGTGACCCAGGAGTCGCGGTGGAGTTGCGTCGCGACGAAAGTCGATGTCTTCAAGCAGAAGATCCGTCGTAACTACCGTGCTCGAATTTGAGAGTTGATCGATAACGGCCGCGTCGTCACCGATTCCGGTAATCAGACGCGAGGAAGCACTTCGTGACCGGGTTTGGGCGCGAAGCCGGCGAATGAAATCAAATTCGTTCATGGGATGTAACGCTCCCTCTCCCGCTGGGAGAGGGATTAAGGGTGAGGGTTCTAGCGCGCACTACACCCTCACCCCAGCCCTCTCCCAGCGGGAGAGGGAAACCGAACTAAAGATTGCGGCGCAGGGATTCGAGGCCCGCTGCGATCGTCTCAATCGAAGTCGAAAACGAAAAGCGAACGTGGCCTTCGCCGTCCGGGCCAAAGACTACGCCGGGAACCGTGGCAATTCGGGCGCGATCCAGGAGTACCTCAGATGCCTCGCGACTATTCAGGCTGATGCGGGAGGTTTCGGGAAACGCATAAAAAGCTCCCGCCGGCGGCGCGCATTTCAACCCGAGTTCGTTGAGTCCGGCTACCAACAAATCGCGCCGCTCTCGGTAAGCCGCGCGAGACGTCTCTAAAAAATCTGACGAAGTAGTAAATGCCGCGAGCGCGGCCCACTGCGTCGGCGTCGAAACACCATTCGAAGAATAGAGCGTCGTCTTTCGCAGTCCGGTCATCCACGGCTCGGCGGCGACAGCATAACCGATTCGCCATCCGGTCATCGCGAATGATTTGGAGAGCGTGAAGGACGTAATCGTTCTTTCGAACATTCCTGCAAACGACGCGATCGAAACATGCTCGCCGTCGTAAACGATGTCTTCGTAGGCCTCATCGGCGACCACGATTAGATCGCGATCAATCGCAAAGCGAGCGACCTCCTCGGCTTCCGCGCGGGTAAAGACCGCGCCGGAAGGATTCATCGGCGTGTTGTAGTAGATCGCGCGCGTCTTCCTGGTAGCGTAACGCGTCAGGGTCTCGTGAAATCCATTTGTGCGGGCTTCCTCGGTCGGCGCCAGGACCAGGCGGCCCTGACAGTGCGCAACGAGATCCCTAATCGGGGTCCAATAGGGGGAAAAGATCAAAACCTCGTCGCCGGGATTTACTATCGACTGAAACGCTCCGAACAATCCCTGCATGCCTCCGTTAACTACGATGATTTCTTTTTCGCTGGCGGGAATCTCGTTTCGCCTAATCAACTTTGCAGCGATAGCAGTCCTAAGCTCCGCAATTCCTGAAGACGGCGCATAGCGCGTCTTATTTTCGGCGAGCGCGGCAGTCATAGCGCTCTTGATGTAATCCGGAGTCAAACGATATGGTTCGCCGCCCTCGAATTGAAACACCGTCGCGCCCTGCGCGCGAAGTTCCATGATGCGATTGCGAATCGTAACGATGTCGGAAAAACCAACATCATCAAGACGTGAAGCCAGTTGAAAGGCGGAAACTGACGAGGTTGCTGACAATGATCCTCCAGCTTTTTTCCGGCGGGTTAAAGATAGAACGCGAAATTATAGCCTGCCTGCCTTTCTTCGCCTAATCCGGTTGTGAGCGGGAAAAAGCGCACCGATCGGGCCAACGATGTTGAGACGCAACCTTTAATCCCCTGATTGAAGTTGTATCGCCTAAACTATTGACACCGAATATATGGGCGGTTAACATCGCTGCTCAGGTTCGTTCCGCATGTCCGATCGGATGCACCAGTGAGCCCAGCAAGCGTCGCGATTCCAGAAAAATTATTCTTCAAGATTGGCGAGGTATGCGACATCGCCGGAGTCCAGGCGCACGTTCTGCGTTATTGGGAGACGGAGTTCCCGATGCTGGCGCCGCAAAAGAACCGCGCGGGCCAGCGAACTTATCGGCGGCGCGACGTGGAAATGGCGCTACGCATCAAGGAATTACTCTACGAAGAGCAGTACACGATTGCCGGCGCGAAGAAGAAGCTCGCGGCGGAATTGCGGGCGCCTGCTCGCGAGAAAGTCAAAGATACTGAAACTGAGGCGCCGCGACCGGCGGCAAGTGCGCCGCGCAGTCTGCGATCGCTTACCCCGCCGTCCTCTCTTCGAGAATCCCCGATAAGATCGTCGTCGGATGGTGAATTGAGTTCAAATAAACGAGCAGCCCTACGCGAAATCGCCGCCCAGCTTCGCGAAATTCTGGATTTGCTGGATAGCGGCGACGCCGAGCTGAGACGTCTTCGTCGCAAATAAAGGGCGCACGCCGGCAACTCGCCGAGCGATCAGATTTGACAAAAGAAATTATCCGCTGATACTGAATTGTATATGACGGGACGTGGCGCAGCCTGGTAGCGCGCACGCTTGGGGTGCGTGAGGTCGCTGGTTCGAATCCAGTCGTCCCGACCAATTCAGAGAATGGGCTCTTGGCTAATACGCGAAGGGCCTATTTCTATCTCAGCCGTTGGCTCGGGAGCACATCCAAAGACAGGGACCCTGTCGATATACGGTGGACAGGTGGCCGTCAACCGTCTAGCATTAAAGAGAAGGTAGCGACGGATCGATCGCAAGTTCGATCGGACTGACCCGTATTTCATGGCCATACGCCGTCCACCAGATGATTACATTCCCCCAGTTGCTCGCGGCCGGGCGCGTCAAGCGTACGTAGTCCGCTATGAAGAGCCACAGCGTGGTTTCGCGCGCCGCGTGATCCGATTCCTCACGCGACCTTACATTGCCATCCCTATCGTTTTCGTGACGGCAATCGCGGTCGGCGGGTTGGGCTACTACTGGGTTATTTTCTCAGCCCGCATCGACAATCTCTTAAAAGGCGAGGTCTTCACCCGTTCGGCGGGCATCTATGCCGCGCCAAAACAGGTTCGCGCCGGCGAAAATGTTTCCGCGGAGGACGTCATCGCCTATTTGAAGCGCGCTGGTTATGTCGAGCGTGGACAGCAGGCCGAAAGTGCGCGCGGCCGATTCGCCCTTGACGGCCCCACTTTGCAAATCGAACCCAGCCAGGATGCGATCCTCGACAATGCTCGATCATTTGAGCCGTTGAGAATTCAATTCGCGCGCGGAGGAAAATCAATCGCCGCGATCGCTGATAAAGACAACGGCGCTCACTTAGACAAAGCCCTGTTGGAACCTGAGATAATCAGTTCAGTGACCGGTCGCGAGCGCGCCAAACGCCGGGTGATCGGCTTTAACGATTTGCCGCCGGATCTCGTAAAGGCCATCACGGTCACCGAGGATCGTTCTTTCTTCGAACATCATGGCGTAAATATTCGCGGCATCGTTCGCGCCTTTTTTCGTCGCTATGACACAGATCCAAACTCGCCGCTCGCGCACCAGGGCGGATCGAGTATCACGCAGCAGCTCGTTAAGAATTTATGGCTCTCGTCAGAGCGAACCATGAAGCGGAAGCTCGCCGAAGCGTACATGTCGATTATCCTGGAGACGCGGCTTTCGAAAGAAGAAATTTTTGCGCTGTATTGCAATCAGGTTTATCTCGGACAGCAGTCGGGCTTTTCGATTAACGGTTTTGGTGAAGCTGCCAGCGCTTACTTTAACAAAGACGTTACCAACCTGACGCTTCCCGAGTCGGCGTTTCTGGCCGGACTGATTCGCAGTCCGAATCGCTACAATCCTTATCACGATCCAGAAACGGCGCGCGCGCGGCGCAATCAGGTGCTCGAATCGATGGTTGAGGCCGGAGCAATTACTGACGGCGATGCGAAGCAAGCGGAAGCCGCGGAATTAAAAATCACACCGACGAAAGGCCGCATCGACGTTTCCGACGCGCCTTACTTTGCTGACTATGTGCAGAACCAGCTGGGCGATCTGATTTCGGGCGAAGGCAGCGATCACCTGCGCATCTACACAACCGTTGACATGGATTTGCAGCGGGCGGCTTACGCCGCGGTCACGAAACAGCTAGCTTCGCTCGACAAACTGGAAGCGAGACGATTTCCACCGGGAACCGTCCAGGCCGCGTTGATCGCAATGAACGCGCACACCGGCGAGATTGTCGCGATGGTCGGCGGACGCGACTATGCGCAAAGCCAGCTCAATCGAACTGAAGCATTACGGCAGCCGGGCTCTGCCTTCAAGCCGTTTGTTTACGCGACCGCTCTCAACACTGCTTACGATCCAGTGCCGCGAGTGATTACTCCCGCCACGATTTACAAAGACGAGCCTAAGACGTTCACTTATGACAACCAGGAATATTCGCCCGGCAATATGGGCGACAAGTACTCGATGCAGCCAGTCACTCTGCGCGACGCGATGGTCCATAGTCTCAACGTAGTCACGGTTGACGTGGCGATGGAAGTCACGATCGGACGAGTGATGAACCTGGCGGCGAAAGCCGGATTGCCACGCGTGCCGCACGCGTATCCCGCGATGGCTTTGGGCACTGCAGAGGCGACTCCGCTGCAGATCGCGTCGGCCTACACTTCATTCGCGGCGAATGGAACGCGCACGACGCCGATAGCGATCAATCGAATCACGACCGGCAAAGGCGTCACGATTGCGCAACCAACTGCGCAGAAGAATGAAGTACTGCGGCCCGAAATTGCATACGTACTGACTTCGTTTATGAAAGACGTCGTCAATCGCGGCACCGGCGCGCCGATTCGGGCGCGCGGATTCAAGTTCAATGTTGCCGGAAAGACGGGCACTTCGCGCGACGGTTGGTTCGCGGGCTACACGCCGAACCTTGTCTGCGTTGTTTGGGTTGGTTTCGACGACGGATCGCAGCTTGGTTTGACCGGCGCGGCCTCGGCCCTTCCCATCTGGGCCGACTTTATGAGCGTCGCGCTCACGAACCATCCCGAGTGGAACGGCGACTGGCAGATGCCCGAAGGGATTCAACAGACGGAAATCGATCCGGCCACGGGTCAATTGGCAAAGGCCGAAGATCCGAACAAGCGCAGCGAATTTTTTATTAATGGCACTTCGCCTGCGACCGCCGGCGGAGAAATGGCTGACGAAACTGCGCAGCCATCCGATCAGATTGACGGCCAGCAGTCTGATAAGAACTCTGATCTTGAACCCGCGACGCTGCCTGACGCTTCGCCTGAACCTCCGCGCGCAAAGCCGACACCAAAGCCTGACACACGACAAAAGAACCCGCGCGATCTTTACGACGGCGATTCAACCGGCAAGCTGCAAGGCACGATCACTTTGGATATCGATCCGACCACGGGCTTAATCGCCGTTGACAGTTGTCCGGTGATCCGCACCAGGACTTTCATCATTGGACAAGAGCCGAAGAAATATTGCGGGCCTGAATATCACAAAAAGCCGCAAGCTTCACCGGCGCCTCGCTCGCGAACTCCTAATCGTTAGCCGCTTTGTCAATCGCTACTCGCAGCGTCTCAATTGCCAACGCCGCGGCGTGTTGTTTGCGCGCCGGCAGGCCACCAAGCGCATTTGCGATCTCTTTTCTCGTGAGCTTCAGCGCCTCGTCCGTTGTCATTCCTTCGATCATTTCCGCCAGGACTGAGCCGCATGCGAGCGTGGGCGGGCAGCCGTAGGCGAGAAAGCGGACCGCTTCGACGCGGCCACCACGAACGAGCAAACTTAAGCGCAAACGATCGCCGCAGACGGGATTTGTTTCTTCAGCGATTGCGTTGGCATCGGCGAGCTGACCCGCGTTGCGCGGATGGGCGAGGTGATCTTTGAATGTTTCAGAGTAGGGCAAGGTGCTCTATTTGTTTGGAGTGACAATTTCATCGAATCGTTTAATGGAAGGCATGGGCGTATTCGCTTAGCCAGAAACTCCGGACACCGAACTCCGAACTTCGGACCTTAATGGTGAAAGTCTTCGCAACGATTCGACCGCACGCGCAAGCGCGCCGATCACGTAATCCACATCTTCGTCATTGTTGTCTTTACCAAAGCTGAACCGAATCGCGCCGCGCGCGAGTTCTTCGTCGCGCCCGAGAGCGCGAATCACCGGCGAAGGCTCCAGCGTGCCTGAAGAGCAAGCCGATCCGGTCGAAACCGCCACGCCCTGCATGTCGAGATGGATCAGCAAGCCTTCGCCTTCAATGAATCGAAATGAAATGTTCGACAGGTGCGGCAGACGCCGCTGGCGATCTCCGTTCAAAAGAACATCGTCGATGCGTCGGCTGATTTCGTCCTCAAATCGATCGCGCAAACGGAGCGTGTGGGCATTACGCAGGTTCATTTCTTGCCTGGCCAACTCTGCCGCCTTACCGAACGCGACGATATTCGGCACGGATTCCGTGCCGGCGCGCCGTTCACGCTCCTGATGTCCGCCAACTTGTTGAGGACTCAAACGGACACCACGCCTGATGAACAGTGCCCCGACTCCCTTCGGCGCATAAATCTTGTGCGCGGACAACGAAAGTAGATCACAACCGAGCTCGGCAACGTCAAGCGGAATTCGTCCCGCGGCTTGCACGGCGTCGGTGTGAAACCAGAGTTGACGATTTCCGCGTTCGCGCTCTCCACGTACCAGCGCGCCAATTTCCTCAATCGGTTGAATCGTTCCGATCTCGTTGTTGGCCATCATCACGCTGATAAGAACTGTGTCGGGACGGAGCGCTGCGCGCACATCTTCGAGGCGAACAACGCCATCGTCATAAACCGGCAGGCGGGTAACTTCCCAGCCATTTTTCTCCAGCATTTCGATCCTACCGCGAACTGATGGGTGTTCGATCATCGACGTGACGATGTGTCGGCCCCGGAGCGCGGCGGCTTCGCAGACTCCTGCGATGGCCAGATTGTTTGCTTCAGTTCCACCAGACGTGAAAATGATCTCGTTCTCGCGGCCGCCGACCAGCGAGGCTACCTGTCGCCGTGCATAGTCAACCGCGGCCCGCGCCTCCTGACCGAGAAGGTGAACGCTCGACGCATTGCCGAACTTTTCAGTCAGGTAAGGCATCATCGCTTCGACGACCCGTGGATCAACGGGAGTCGTGGCGCTGTGATCAAGATAAACTCTTCGCATTGTCTTTGAATCTTAAAAACCGTTTAGCGGCGGGCTATTGCCCGCCATACCCGCCGGACGCACGCGAACAGGCGGGCGGTAGCCCGCCTCTAAACATCGACAACTGATTTCCAAAGGGTCGCATCTGAATTCGAGTCTAGGTGCCGTCCGGATGAGCGTCAAGCGCCCTGCCGGTTGTTACCACTTGCGCTCAATGTTAGCATCTGAAGTGCGAAGTGGAGCCGAGCTGTTTGGCTCCGGAACTTAGCTCTCCCGTTCGAGCGTTTTCCCGATCTTCGATCGGCGAGAAAGGTTGCAAAATGAAAAATCTCAAATCCCTCTTAACTTTTTTCCTGGTGTTGACTCTGGTTGCTTTTCCGCTCGTCGCAGTTTCGGCAGTCGCGCAGGATCCGCAGGCCAGCGCGCTGACGCGCGGCTATCGCACGGGATATTCGGATGGTTATTCAGCGGGCCTAAGCGACGCCGCCAGTCGTGCAACTCGAGACTTCCGCGCCAAGCCGGATTACCAGCACGCCGATCGGGGCTATAACTCTTCGTATGGTTCGCTGGATGATTTTCGCGACGGCTATCAGCAGGGATTCGAAGCCGGCTACGACGCGGGCTACGATCATCGGGCCTTCGATTCGACAGCGCCTTCCGATCTGGGTCGCCGCGGCGCACAGCCGGACACTACCGGCGTCAGTAACCCAACTGATCCAAATGCCGGCAATCCGAACCAGTCTAGTACAAACAATCCTTCAACCGCGCCGGCAGGTCCGCTGGCAATTCCCCGCGACACAGTCATGCGCGTCGAGTTGATGACTAATCTCTCGACCGATGCGTCGCAGCGCGGCGACCGTTTTCAGGCGCGCGTCATGGAACCGAAAGAATACGAAAGCGCGACGGTCGACGGTCACATAACAGAGGTGAAGCGACCAGGCAAAGCGAAAGGCACGGCAATGCTGCAGCTTTCGTTTGATCATATTCAAATGCCCGATGGCCGCGCTTCGAATATGAGCGCGCAAGTGATCGAAGTGATTCCGATGAGCAGCAGTCAGGGCGTGCGAAAAGTCGATCCTGAAGGCGGCGTGCAGGGTGAAAGTTCGACCAAGAGCGATGTGAAAAAAGTGGGAACGGCAGCCGGTGTGGGCGCGATCATCGGCCTAATCGTCGGGGGCGGAACGGGCGCCGCAATCGGCGCAACCATTGGCGCGGGTGTGGGGACCGCGGGTGTTTTGACCTCACGCGGCAAAGACATCCATCTGTACCAGGGCCAGCAGCTGCGCATCCGTACGGCTGGTGATGCGACGATTCAATAAACGGCTAGTCTCAAGCCTCAGATCTCGAGTCTGAAAATGATCGACTTGGATCTGAACTTGAGACTTGAGACCTGAGTCTTGAGACCTGAGTCTTCGATCATCACTCTTCTGACTGACTTCGGCAGCCAGGATTATTTTGTCGGGGCGATGAAAGGCGTGATCCTTTCGATCAATCCCGACGCCTGCATCGTCGACATCACTCACGAAATTCCGCCACAGGATATTCACGCCGGGGCCTTTAATTTGCTGGCCTCGTACAAATCTTTCCCGTCGGGCACGATTCAGTTGGCGGTCGTCGATCCGGGGGTCGGTTCGGCGCGGCGTCCTATCCTGGTTGAATCTGGCGGGCAGTATTTTGTGGGCCCTGACAACGGCATCTTCAGTTGGGTATGCCAGCGGGAAGGGAATTACCGCGTCTTTCACCTGACAAACGACAAATTCTTTCGTCTTCCGTTGAGCGCAACATTTCATGGGCGAGATCTCTTTGCGCCCGTCGCCGCCGCACTTTCAAAGGGAGTTGCTCCCGAAGAATTTGGTCCGCAGATCGGCGATCTTGTTCAACTCGAATCAGTGAATCCGAAGGCGGACGTTAACGGCATGACCGAAGCCCGAATCATTCATGTCGATCGATTCGGTAATTGCATCACCAACCTGACGCGCGAGAATTTCGGCGAGCAGCTCGATAACGCGAAACTAATTATCAACGATCGCCAGATCGAATCATTTCGCGAATTCTTTGCGGACGCAGATGATCAAAAGAGCGAACTCTTCGGTGTCTTTGGCAGCTCGGGATTTCTGGAAATAGCAAAGCAAAATGCCTCGGCCTCCGAGGCATTACACGCGCGTCGCGGAGAGCGAGTGTTACTGATTGCCGGTGACTCAAATTGATCGGCAACTCCGGAGACTCGTGGCTTGTCACTCACACACCTCTTTGCTATCTTCAACTCATCCAAACCTTAAAGGACGCGACTAATGGACAAAGCTAAGGAGAGCGCAACCGCGAGCGCGGTGGCCACCGGGCTCAGAGGCGTGGTTGCAGCCTCTTCTTCGATCGGCGACGTCAACGGCGAAAAGGGCGAGCTGATCTATCAGGGCGTGAATATTCACGATCTGGCAACGAAATCTACGTTCGAAGAAGTTGTCTTTCTGCTGTGGAACGGACGCCTGCCAAAGCGCGCCGAACTGGATGAGCTGAAAAAGAATCTGGCCGCCTCCTATCGGCTTCCGGAACAAATCCTGGAACTGATCAAGGGAATGTACGCGCGAGTTCCCGCGAACGTTGAACCAATGGACTCGCTTCGCACCATAGTTTCGGCGATGGCGCTCTTCGACGAGGAGTCACGCGATCTTTCGCGCGCGGCAACCATCAGAGTTGCCACCCGCTTGACTGCCCGATTTCCGACGATCGTGGCGGCGATGGACCGGGCCCGTAACGATCTCGATCCAGTCGATCCAAATCCCAATCTCAACATCGCGACCAATTTTCTTTACATGCTCAAAGGGGAAATGCCCGACGAATACGACGCGCAGGTCCTGGATGTGGCGCTGATTCTCCAGGCCGATCATGAACTGAACGCTTCCACATTTACGGCGCGCGTGGTGGCAGGCACTCTGGCCGATATGTACAGCGCCGTGACCGCGGCGCTGGGTGCGCTCTCCGGCTCCCTGCACGGCGGCGCAAACACCGCAGTGATGAAAATGTTGCTGGAGATCGGAAGTGTCGATAACGTCGAGAGTTACATCAAAGACGCTCTCTCGAAAAAGAAAAAGATCATGGGGTTTGGCCACGCGGTCTATCGCACTGAAGACCCGCGTGCGACGCACCTGCGCCGATTCTCAAAAGAGATAGGCCAACGCAAAGGCGATACGAAGTGGTACGACATGACCGCGAAAGTTGAAGCAGTCCTGAAGCGCGAGAAAGGTTTGCTGCCGAACGTCGATTGCTATTCAGCTTCGACTTACTACATGATGGGAATTCCGCTTGATCTCTACACTCCGATTTTTGCGATCAGTCGCATCAGCGGCTGGACGGCGCACATCCTCGAACAATATGCGGACAATAAACTGATTCGTCCGCGCGCCGAATATATCGGGCCGCGCGACGTGCCGTATGTGCCGATTGACGAGCGATGAGCAACCAGTAAGGATCAAGTACTCTTACGGAACAAACACCAAATTGTGGCGTTGAAACTTTTGACTTACTCTCATTAGTCTCCCCGCGGTATTTTTCTATAGTTGTTCGCGATCTGGAATGATCAAGCTCGAGATCGCCGAACGATTGAGCCGAGAATCTGCTGAGAAAGGAATGACTGCTATGAAGCGAGTGATCGTTGTGGCGCTTCTAGTATTGGCCTCTCTTTTCGCTTTGATGGTGAAATCAACCTGGCAGGCGAGAGGTAATACCGACGACAAAATCGCCACCGACAAATGGGAATATTTGGCGCTGGCCGGTGCAACTACGACAAATTTTTCTCCTACCGCTTATCCCAGCATGCGAAAAGAGGAGAGTGGTTTTGCGCGCGAGGGATTTGTGTTGGAGCAGCATCTCGATAAGTTGGGCGCCAAGGGATGGGAATTGGTTTCAATCGGCGGACCGCCGACCGACCCAGTCTATTATTTCAAGCGCAGGAAGTAGCTCGCTCGAGAATTTAATCCTCAGCCGATTTGAGTGGCTACGGTTTAGTACTCGCGGTTACGCTGTTTTCGGCGTTGGGCATGTAATAGCCTTTGCGCGAATTAACCAGGAGCCTGCGGGTTTTTCCTTTGGCATCGAGGGCCTTCACACGCACGTCGAGCTGATGCATGCGGCCATCGTCTTTCTCTTGCTCACTAATCGCAAAGCCGAGACTGTAGCGCGCGGTAAGGCTGCCGATAATTTGCGACAAACCTGAGCCGTAATCTTTGACGCGGCTGACGTGCACGGCTTCGCCGCCACTTTGCTGCGCCAGCCGCCTGGCACTGCCGGCCAGACTTATACCGCTCCAGCCGATCAGAGGTTGACCAATAGGCAGCAGGAACTTGTAAAGCGTTCTCATTTTGACGGTAAGGGAATTAAAAATTGCGTTTTGTCGTATCAGGATTTGTTCTGTAGCTTCGCGGTCTTCATTAAAAATGGGCGCGATGCCGTCCGAGAGCCAAACGATCGCAGTCTGTGAATTCGGCCTCTTCTCATTAGCCAGTTGAGTGGCGCCGCGCGTTGCCTGCCTCCGCCAGACGCTTGGCTTCGCCACCTCTGATCTTGGCCGCGGTTCGCGTTACTTTGATTCCCGCTCGGGCCATCAAAGGAAGGTTTTGGTGCTTAACGTGATAGAACTGCTCGATGACTTTTACCACCGCGTTGAAGTCGTCGCTCGCATGCCCGCGCCAAAACGGCGCGCCCAGGAACGTCGCGAACATCAATACAATGATGGCGGGTCTCGCTTTCATCGAAGTTACTTACTCGCTTTTGGCTTCGCCGGCGGCAAATTGAGAAACGGCACGCCAAATTGGCCCTCCAGCTTCGAAAGCTTTTCAAGATTGACTGGCCCGACGATGTTTACGACCGTGAGTTCCTTCGGCTCGATGCTCAGCACTGCCAGGCCGCCAATTTGATCGCCGACTGCCAGCACATAGACGTCAACATTCTCGCCTTCCTTCTTACTGGTGACGCCGATGATCTTGTTCCAGGCGCTACTGCGAAGCTGCGACATGATCGACTCGACTTCGGCCAGCGAGTATTCACCTTCCTTTTCGAAAGTGAAGCTTTTGACATAGATACCTTTTACTCCTTTGATGAGCTCCTTGATCTCGGCATCATCCGGGTCTGAGCCGGAAAAGAATTTGGCGGTCGTTTGCATCATGCGTTCATCCAGTTTGACGTCGACTGTCTCGCTGGCTTTATTGGCGAGAGAGTCGAGTTGATCCAACTGGAGCTTTGCGCTTTGAGCTTTCGCCGTCACGGCGGCGCCGGCCAGCACCAGCATCAAAACTGACGCGATTTTCAAAGTCGTTTGGAAGAGTGTCTTCATAACTTCTCCGTTCATTTCATTCATCCCATTGGGTGTTGATTGCGAATTGTGTTGAGTGGCGCGCCCTGCGCCTTGCGCTGCGCGAAGTTGAGTTTGACGCTGACCAGCCGAAGTGCCAGCATTAACTGCTCCTTCTCAGCTTGTTCGGCCGCGTTGAGTTCCGGCTGCGTCGTGTTCCCGGCTGCGACTGGATTGCGAGCTACAAGATTCCGATTGATCTCGCGATGACGCGACTTGATTTGCAGCGTTGATTTCGCCGCCACGATTTGTTTGGGCCCTTCCGGCGAAGCTGAAAGCTTCGGGCTTGTATCCCTTTGCTTCTCAGCCGGCAAACTCTGCCGAACTTCGTCAGGCAGCCTTATCTGTCTACGATTCAGGCCCAGCAAAATCCCCAACGCCAGCGCCACCAGGGCAATCGTCGCGGCGATCGCCAGCGCCGGAGAGAAATTCCATCGTCGGCCCGGCCGAATACTCGCGGGAATTTCCAGCGGTCGCGGTTGATAACGCAACGTGCCCAGAATCTCTTCGAGTTGCTTGAGTTCCAGATCTACTTTGCCGGAACGATCCCAAAGATAGTTGTCGTCGTACATAGTTTGTTCTTTCTTTCGAGCCCTCCCTCACGGTCGGGCTACTACCCCGATTCTCTCGCGGAGAAGTTTGACTCCGCGATGCAGATTTACCCTGACTGACGCCGGCGTTAGTCCGGTGCGGCTGGCGATCTCGGGTCCGGTCATCCCTTCAACAAATCGCAACACCAATGTTTCGCGATAGGCCTCGGGCAAACTGCGAATCAAATCCAAGATCTCTCTGGCGCTGCGGCTCACCGGTTTTTCCACCGCCATTTGCTCGGTGATTTCAACGGTAGCGTGAGAGCCGCGATAAAAATCCATCGCGCGATTGCGGGCGATCATTGCCACCCAGGGCCCAAACGCCGCGGCATCACGCAAGGTGTGCAACTTTCTCAAGGCGTGCAGAAAAATATCCTGAACCAGATCTTCGACTTCCTCATGCGGCACGCGGGCCAACAAAATTCCATGCACCATCGGCGAATACATCTCGTAAAGGCGAGCAAATCGATCGCGTTCTCCAGCGAGCACGGCCCTGACAAGTATCGCTTCAACCGGTTGCTCCTTTGACATAGGGGCGCTCAACGGTTTGCTCATCAGAAGCAGGTCTGCGGTTGCTTCGGCTTCGTACATCGCGTCTATCGGAAAATCCGTGGAGCAATCGTTTGCGACTGATTGAAGCGCCAAGCGTGAATCACCAGACCGGATTTGAGCCTTGCGCTTCCTGGACATCGCTTAAGACGGGAAATACGAGGAGAGTGTTAACAAAAACTCACACAACGTTTCGAGTCGGGCTACTGCCCGACCAAGCAAGCGGTAGCCCGCTTCTAAACGGTGGTTGCCGGGGTTGCTACGTTTGCGGGAGAGATTAGTTTCGTGCGCCAAACGACGAAGGTCGAAATCAAGAGCGCTGCCGTGCACGCGGCGCCGCCTTCAATTCCGTAGGCGCCGCCGGTGAGCCAGTCAGGGCCTCTGTTCATTGCGTGCAACAACGGTGCGGGCGTCAGCCGGTCAATGCCACTCACCGGCAAGCCGAAGATCGCCGCCTGCGTCCAGTTCCAGGCCCAATGTAAACCAAGCGGAAACCATAAGCTGCGCGTCCGCAAGTAGGCCATGGCCAGCCATCCGCCCGCGAGCGCCGTGTTCACGAACGTAAAACCGTGCGCGACGTTCGGATTATTTAAGTGGACCAACGCAAAGGGAACTGAAGTCAACGTCACACCCAGCCAGGCAAGATTCGCACGCGCGAGTGTCTGTAACGGATAACCACGAAATACGACTTCTTCCGCGGAGGCTGCGAACACAAAGACGATCGCAGACACCAGCAACGTCTTCTCAATTGAAGCCGCGGACAACGCATCGAAATTGAAAGTTAGACCTCGCGTAACCGTGGCGAAACCTGCCGCCAGAAAAAGCGATGCGCCGCCGATCGCCGATCCGATCGCAAAATTCCGGAACCAACCCAAATGCATCGACCAACCAAGCGCCGAAAAAGGAAGTTCTTCAAACAACGCGCCACAAGCCCAGCCGACCAGCGTCGCTGACGCGAACAAGACCGCGGCGCCCACGACGAAGCCCCAGGTTCCACTCAAAACCTCGACGGCTGACTTCTTGAATATGGCGGAGCTGGCCACGAGCACCACGGCTTCGAGCAGCTTGGCGCAAACCAGAAAAGCAATCGCAAAAAACGCCAGTCGCCAGCCGCTGCGCAGATGACCGGAATCGTCCAGGAAAAATGTGCGCGATTCCATCGAGATGAGTTCGTCGACTCCCGAGACTCGCCGGACGACGAATTACCGGATGGCGGTTTACTGAGGTTGTCCGATCAGCGCCAACAGGGCCTGCTCAGTCGCCGCCTTTGTATCGTCTGAAAAAGTGAGGTCCCATTTCCAGACGCCCTTGTCTTTGATCATGTGAGCAGTCCCTTTGAAAACGACTGGCGTGCCGTTGATGGTAAGTTTTGACGAGGTTGGAACGTCCGCCTTGTCGCCTTTGATAACGGGTTCCGCGACTGTGATTTCAGAAAGATTGTTCAGGAGATCGTCAATCGTCTTCTGGCCATCCTTCTCGCTGTTGATTCCCGCGCGCACGCCGGTCGCAAACGCGTCGGCGTCATTCCCCATTTCCTTTTGCACGTTTGGGGAAAACAACGTCATAAAAAACATCGACTTCCAGTCTTGCTTTTGGATCGCCAGGTACAGCTTGAGAGCTTGTGCTTTTGGATCAGACATCGAGTCCGAGTTTGAAATATGTGTTTGGGCCATGCCGGACATGCCAGCCAGGACCAGTAGCGATATCGCCAATACTCGTTTCATAGCCGCTCCTGAGTTTCAGAGTTGGGGGTCCGTGTTATCCGGACGCGGGCCAATGATAACCCGCGCCCGATGCTGGTCACAACGGGCGTATGATAAACTTTGGGCCATTATCGCGGGGAACAATGCCGGCAAAGTCCAATAACGAAGAAAAATCCGATCGCGCGCCGCGACGTCGTGGCGTCCCCTGGCTTTTGGGCGGCACAGTCTTCGTCCTGCTGGCGATTATCGTCGCTCAACAGCTCTTCAATCTTTCGGCCGTCGTGCCGTCCGAGACGGGCGCCGACACGCTCTTGCTGTACGCGCTATCGTCACTGAATTTTGCGGCGTTTGCCGTCTTTAGTTTCATTCTGTTACGCAGCTTGTTGCGACTGCGTCGCGAGCGGCGCGCGCGCCAACCCGGCTCAAAAATTCAAACTCGCCTGCTGGCTTATTTCATCGCGCTGAGCCTGCTGCCAATTACCGCCATGGCTTCGTTCTCTTACTTGTTCCTGAATCGTTCGATTGAAAAGTGGATGGGGCGGCTGCCGGAAAATGTTGTCGAGCGCGTGCGCGCGCAACAGCGCGACACTTTGGCTGCGCAAAATCAAAAGCTTCATGAAACTGCGACCCTCCTGGCAACCGTGATCAAACAAAAGCCACAGCTTGAATGGCAGGCGACTTTGAACGAGTTGACGTCGACAGGCCAACTCTCGGCGATCGAAATCGTTTCGGAAAACGGAGAAGTAGCGGCGCACAGTGAAGGTCTTATTCCTGAGTCACAACGTGCAGAGTTGAATTTACTGCTGCAACGCGTGCATCAACCCGAGTCGACCAATGACGTCGCGCTGGCAGACGGGAAAGGATTCGATCTAACGGCGGTCCCACTTTCCGGCTCGTGGCGGCTGGTGCTCGTTCCGCCTCGTCTCAGCGACACGGACGTTAACGACACGCTTGCCGGTTCACAGAGCGAATATCAACACCTGGTGAAGCGCCAACGCAAGGTTCGACTCATGGGTTTGTCGACCCTGGGCCTCATGACGATGCTGGTCCTGTTTGCTTCGACCTGGGTAGCAATCCACCTTTCGCGTGGATTTGCCGCTCCGATTAAATCGCTGGTCGAAGCTTCGAAAGAGGTTGCCAGGGGAAATCTTTCGCACCGGGTTGAGAACGTCTCGGATGACGAACTGGCGCTGCTGGCAGAATCATTTAATCAGATGACAACTCAGCTCGACGAGAATCGGCGGCGCATCGAATCCGGCGCGGCGGCTTTGAAGGAAAAAAATCTGGCGCTGGAAGAACGTCGCAACTATATCGAAACAGTCCTCGAATCCTTGTCGACGGGAGTCATCTCTCTCGATCAGGACAACCGGGTTACCACTATTAACGCGGCCGCTTGTTCGATATTGAAACTGCGCGAGACGCCGCCGCCCGATTCCAGTTTGTCAGGCCTCTTGAAACACGAAGACAGGGTGATACTTGATCGGCTCGTTCGGCGCGCGCGGCGAATCGGAAGAGCTTCGGAGCAGACGCAATTGACGCGCGGATTTGCCGCCGATGGCGCCGCCGTCCCGGTTGCCCTGGCGGCGACGGCCCTGCGCGCTCCGGCCGGCAAAGAGCGTGGAGTCGTGTTGGTGATTGAAGATCTTTCGGAATTGTTAGCGGCGCAGCGCGCGGCCGCGTGGAGCGAAGTGGCCCGCCGCATGGCGCATGAAATTAAAAATCCGCTGACCCCGATTCAACTTTCCGCTGACCGCATCGCGCGCAGTTTTCGCTTGCGAATGAACGGAAGCGGAAGTAACGGGCCCGCAGCCACACCTGAACTGGAAAACAGTAACGGCGAACATGACCCAACAGGCTTTGCCATCAATGAAGACAATCGCGAAGACCTTACGCGCGTCGTCGAAGAATGCACGACCTCTATCACTCGCGAGGTTGCCGGGCTGAAAGCGATGGTTGATGAATTCTCACGATTTGCGCGGCTGCCGCATCCGCGCATGGAATTGGCGGACTTGAACGAAGTCGTGCGCCAATCAGTCTTGCTCTACGAAGACAGGCTGGACGGCATCGCATTGCGAATTCAGTTAGCAGAAGCTCCGCCCGCGTTAATGATAGATGCAGAGCAGTTCAAGCGCGTGTTTGTGAACTTGATCGACAACGCGCTGGAAGCACTGACTGGTTTGCCCGGACAACGGTCAATCATGATTGCGACCGAATACGACTCTGCACGAGAACTGATGACCGCCGAAGTCTCGGATACCGGCGAAGGCATTCGGAGAGAAGACTTCAAGCGACTGTTTCAGCCGAATTTCTCTACGCGCGGGCGCGGCACCGGTCTGGGATTGGCGATCGTCGATCGCATCATCTCGGAACACGGCGGCCTGATTCGAGCCGAAGCTAACCAGCCACGCGGAGCAAAGTTTGTGATTGAGTTGCCGGTAAGTGAGCCGAGAACAATCGCAAGTGTCTGATGGTACGGAACCGCTTGCGGTAGCAAGCGGGTCGAAGCGCACTTGAGAGTTTACCCGCTCGCTACCGCGAGCGGTTCTGTATCACGTCCATGTCTGAATCAATTCTAATCGTAGATGACGAACGCGGCATCCGTGACACGCTGGGAGCGGTGTTGCGCGACGAAGGGTTCGTTGCCGATGCCGTCGCCTCGGGTGAAGAATGCCTGAAAGCGATCGAGCGGCGCGCTTACGGCTGCGTGTTGCTTGACGTTTGGTTGCCCGGAATTGACGGACTGCAGACGCTGCGCCAGTTGCGCCAGTCGAGTTGTGACGCGGCGGTTGTGATCATCTCTGGTCACGGAAATATCGAAACCGCCGTGCGGGCAACCAAGCTCGGGGCTTTTGACTTCATCGAAAAACCTCTGTCGATTGAGCGCACTGTTCTGACCGTGCGCAACGCTTTGCGACAGAGACAACTTGAACGCACGAACGAACAACTCGCCGAAGAGTTGCAGCAGGAATACGTGATGGTAGGCGAATCGGTGACGATGCGCGCGTTGCGCAAACAGATCGCGGTCGTCGCGCCGACGGATGGACGAGTTTTGATCTACGGCGAGTCGGGAACCGGTAAGGAACTGGTGGCCCGCTCGCTGCACGCGCAATCGCGGCGCGCCGCGACGCCTTTCATCGAGGTCAATTCCGCGGCCATTCCGCAGGAACTGATCGAGTCTGAATTATTCGGGCACGTGAAGGGCGCCTTCACCGGCGCCACCGCCGCCAAGAAAGGAAAGTTCGAGTTGGCTGATGGCGCGACACTTTTCCTCGACGAAGTTTCCGATATGAGCGCCGGCGTGCAAGCGAAAGTCTTGCGCGCGCTCGAAGAGCAAAGATTCGAGCCCGTCGGCAGCAATTCTCCGGTGACTGTCGACGTGCGCGTAATTGCCGCCACCAACAAGCGGCTGGAAGAAGAGATCGAGAAGGGAACTTTTCGCAGCGATCTTTTCTTTCGGCTCAACGTAATTCCTTTTGAAATTCCGCCGCTGCGTGAGCGAGCTGAGGACGTACCGTTGCTGGTCGATCATTTCAACCAGCGCTTCTCACAGGCTTATGGGAAGAAACCAAAAACCTTCGACGTCAAAGCGATCGAGGCTTTGCAGAATCATTCATGGCCAGGTAACGTGCGCGAGCTGAAAAATACGGTCGAGCGCGTCGTGATCATGCAGGCAAACTCTAAAGTAAAACCCGGAGACTTGCCACCGTTCGGCGAGGAGGCGCCGCCGGCTTCCTCTTATCGTTTCCCGTCTTTCAAAGATGCCACCGACGCTTATCATCGCGAATTCATCGAGCGCAAGCTTGCCGAAGCCGACGGCAACGTTTCGCGCGCCGCCGAACTGATGGGCGTGGATCGCAGCCATCTCTATCGCCGCATGCGCGCGCTGGGCATCAGCGTCAGAAGCGAACGCGCGGTTTCATAGTGGCTGGTGGCTTATTCGTGTGGCGCTGAAAATGTAAGCCCGCGGCATCAAAATAGGCCGCCATCATTACTATTGACTTGTCGCCGGAGGCGGAGTATAAGCGTCTGACTTTAGAGTTACCTCGCAACCTGGCCAACGCTTTCGTTCTCGCAGAGAAAGAAATGACATTTCTCCCAAAACTCGCGAGTAAGATCATCGCCGGATTAATGAGCATCGCTGCGGTCATTGGCACACTGATGGTGTTTAAAGGCAATCCTGGATCCAACGCCCGCAAGGTTGTCGAATGTCCGTAAGCTTGTTGTCTTGAGTTTCATTTATTAGCTATGAATACGCTTCGCTCATTACTGAGCAGTCCGCTCTGGCAGGGGATTCAAGGCATCCTCGCCATCATCGCGCTTATTGTCAGTATCCTCCTCAGCCTTCCTGGGACCCGCAGATTTCTGAAGGAACATGCGGGCGTCACTCCGGATTCACGCGTGGCAAAGATCCCGTGGACCTGGATTTTTATGGCTCTTGGAGTAGCCGCCGGCGTAAGCATTGCTTTCAGCTATCAGGATCTATACCGCGGTCTATCAGTCGCTTTGGGTGCCGTTAGCGTAGGCCTGGCAATTAAGTGGCTTAAGAGCCGGCACTCTGCCATCCAAGCGAGTTCAGAATTCAATACCAAGCTCAACCAAGCCAGTTCAGAACTCAGTGACGCGCTCGAAAACAAGGAACGCATGCTCAAGATACTGCGTCGCTTCGATAGCCTTGAACAAACCCGCACAGACTTTCAATTGATCAAGAAAACGATGACTCACACAATAGACGCCAACGGTGATGGGACCCTAACGGAAGAGGTATCAATAGTACCGACAGGTACCAGTTACGTTTACTTTTACTTTCTGTCACACAGCGTCGTTAAGGACTCCATCCCACGTCGGATAGAAGCGTCAGCCCAGAGTCTAACGAACAACGTCAAGCTGGAGATACTGGAGCTTGAGCGTTCCGACAAGGGGGTTATTTACGGAATCGTGTTAGACCCGCCCAGCACCGCTGCAATGCCCCAAACCATCGAAATACAGGTGGCGCGTCCGGCGATATGGAAAGACTTGTTGAAAGACGGCGCAGACGAGGGTTACTTCAAACTTACGTATCCAACAAAGTTCGTTCAACTCAAAATCGTGGCTCCGCCTGGCAAGACCTGGAAGGCAATAGCTCGCATTCCGGCGGTAGGCGATAGTAAACTTGAACCGGCTGACAACCCTTCACAAATTGTTTGGGAGATTGACAAGCCTTCCGTTAGAGAATACAAATACAAAGTGTTCATCTAGAATGAACTGCTGAAAGGAGAAATATCATGATCCGTTCGATCAAATCAGCATCTTTTCGCGGGCCCCATGATTCAGATGGTCTTGACGCGTAACGGTAGACTCGTCTGAAGAGCGGCCGAAAGTTGTGGCTATAGGCGCAAGTATTTAATGGATGGGCTTGCTCGTCTTCAGCGGCGCTCTCCAGTATCTGATCGAAATCGCGATGTGACTCTGTTAAGCCATTCGTAGTTGTCCCTACTTACTTATCCTCATCCCAATCCCAACGCCGAATCATAATAGACATCGACAATTCGGCGCGCATCAAATAAACTCGATCAGTCTCTCCTGCGGGGAGATAGACATTTTTAAGAGGCATTAATGGATTTCACCACCAGAGAATTATTAAAGCGTTACGCGAAACTGGTAACGGGCCAGCCTTTTGCGCCGGTTCTGCTGAATATTCTCGTTACCTCCGTTTGCGACATGCGCTGCACGCATTGTTTTTTTACCGATGAACTCGACGATCGGCCGCGTAAGAAACTGCAGATGAAGACGCACGAGATCGAGCGCATCGCGGAGACGCTGGGCGGCAATCTTGGGGTGTTGATTCTGGCCGGCGGCGAGCCCTTTACTCGCAAGGACCTGCCGGAAATCGTCAACGGTTTCTATCGGCATAACAATCTCGAGTCGGTCTACCTGATGTCGAACGGGCAGATTCAGAAACGCATCCTTCCTGATGTCACGCGCATTCTTGAAGAGTGCCCAGAACTGAATGTCACGGTGGCGCTGGGCATTGACGGCTTGAAAGACCAGCATGACAAGATTCGGCAGAAACCCGGCTCGTGGGAGATTGCAATCGACACCGCGCGTCAACTGCAAGCGATGAAGAAGCAGTACCAACAGCTCGACATTCAGACCTGCACTTGTTTTATGCACTCGAACCAGGACACGATTTTCGACTGGTACGATTTTCTAAAGTACGATCTAAAGCCGGACAAAGTTAATTTCAACTACATTCGTCCGCCGTCGGCGGATCCGATTGAGCTCGACATCGATCACGCGCGTTATGCGAAGCTGGCGCAGAGAATTGACGACGATTCGCGTCATGCGGCGATCAAGAATAATTACGGCGGCAATGTTGGTTTCTTCAAAGCGGCGATCGATATTTATATGCATGGCTTGATCGCGAAGACGCAGGAGACGCAGCAAGCGCAATTGACCTGCTACGCCGGCACGGCAGGCGCGGTGATCTATGACGAAGGCACGCTCTCTTCCTGCGAGAACCTGGCCCCGATTGGCAATCTGCGCGATCACGATTGGAATTTTCAGGGCTTGTGGCTGTCGCCGGCAATGAAAGCGCGGCGCAAGCAAGCGGCCGACGGTTGTTTCTGCACGCACGAATCGAATTGTTACTATCCATCGCTGCCGTTCAATCCGAAACACTTGATTCAGATCAAGAAACTGGAGCGCGAGATGAAGAAAGCGCGGAGGGATCTTGAGAAACTCGCCGAGCCACAACCGGACGGCATCACGGTCAAAGTCTAGAGCCCGGTGAACATCAACCGACCGAAAATCCTGATTCTCTCTTCCGATACCGGAGGCGGCCATCGTTCGGCGGCGGCCGCGATCGTGGCCGGAGTGCAGAATTTTCTGGAGGGCGAGTCGTACGCAATTCGGGTCGTGCGCGCGGTGGAAGAATCTCACCACATCAGCGCGAAGCTGGTTAACCTTTACAACTGGGTGCTGCGCAACAAGCAGCACTGGATGAAATATCTCTACTGGGCTATTAATCGCATTCGACCCGAGACGCGCGATTTTGTTCACTCGCGTTGCATTGCCTATGTCCGCGATCTTTTCGAGCGTTGGTGCCCGCACGTCGTTGTCAGCGTGCACCCGCTGACGCAACACCTCTTCGCGCGCGTGCTGAAGGAACTTGGTCTCCTCGATCGAATTCCGTTGGTAACAGTCGTTACGGATCCGTCTTACGGATTCTGGAAAGGCTGGGCGTGCAATGACGTGCGTCTTTATCTGTGCGCGACGGAAGAGGCGCGACAGCAGTTGATCGACTATGGCATCGCCGCGGAACGCATCAAGGTCTCGGGCATGCCGGTGCATCCAAAGTTTCACTTTCCCAGTGAACATGCCGCGCAGGCCGCGCGCACCGCCCTCGGGCTCGATCCCGAAAAGTTTACGGTTTTTGTCAACGCAGGCTGGGAAGGCGGCGGCAACATTCCCACTATATTCCGCGAATTGGTGCGCGGTGAACTGGACGTGCAGGCGATCTTTCTCGCGGGCAAAAACGAAGAGTTGAGGTCTGAGGCTGAGGTGCTGGCCGCCACGGCGAAGTTTCCGATTAAGGTGATCGGATATTCAGAACAAGTTGAACAACTGATGCGCGCGGCGAACGTGATGATCTCCAAGCTTGGCGGCCTAACCACTTTCGAGGCTTTAAGTTGTCGTCTGCCGATCATCGCGGACGGAACGACCGAGCCTATGCCCCAAGAAGCCGGGACCGTGAATCTGATCGTGAAGCGCGGAGCGGGTGTGCTGCTGCGACGCGCTTCGGACGTGGTCCCCACCGTGCGGCAAATGATCGAAGATTCAACTCATTACGCGGCGATGCGCGCGGCAACCGTCAGTTTGATAATTCCCAACGCTACCAAACATATAGTTGAAGAAATCGCGGCGCTGATTCCTGCGAATGTCGGCGCCGTTGATGATTCGCTGGTGGCTGAGCGGGTCGCGTGAATGTGACTCGCCGCCCCCCTCCGAGAAAGTCCTGACTCGACACCTTCTTGACTCTCACGCAGACTTCGCGATTTAATCCGAGTTAACAAGCTCTTGGAAGTTAGACCTGTCTCATGTAAGACGCAGTTCGTTGCATTAGTGTCTGGAAAGACCTTTTGACGTGGCTCTTCTGCTCGAAGGAAAGCGATCGTTTATTACCGGCGGTACGCGCGGTATCGGCGCGGCGATGTGCGAAGTGTTTGCCCGTGAGGGTTCGGACGTGGCTTTCAATTATGGCTCGCGCGACGATCTGGCGGACGAGATCCGCGCAAAGATCGAAACGCACGGCCGCCGTGCTTTGTCTTTCAAAGTCTCGGTCACCGATCGCGTCGGCATGAAGAAACTCACCCGCGAGGTGGTGGAAAAATGGGGCGGCATAGACATTCTGGTCAACAACGCGGCGATTAATCGCGGCGACAATTTTGCGACCACGACCGACCGCGCCTGGGATGAAGTTATTCATACTAACGTCGACAGTCTCTTCGCCGTGACCAAACCGATTTATAAGCAGATGATTCGTCAACGGTACGGCCATATCTTGAACATCACTTCGATCGGTGCGATTCGTTCGCTGCCGACTTCGGTTCACTACGCAACTTCGAAGGCCGCGGTCATTGGATTTACCAAGTGTCTCTCGCGCGAAGCGGCGAACTTTAGCGTTACCGTCAATGCCATCGCGGCCGGTATCTTCGACACGGATCTTGCCCAGGCCCTGCCCGAACATTTGCTGCAAATGCATGAGTTTTGGACTTCGCGCGGTCGCCTCGGACGGCCTGAGGAGTTGGCCGAATACGCGGCGTTTATGGTCAGCGACCGCAACAGTTTTATGAACGGCGAGGTCGTGATTGTCGATGGCGGAGCGGTTACTTAGGGACCTAACGATCCGGCCGCATGGAGGAACCTGGGCCAATCGGTGAGCAGAGTGATTATCAGCAGGGCCGATAGCAAAACATAAGCCGACCAGGTAGTCCAAAATAAAAGGATCGTTCGCAGTTCTTCGCGCGAGAAGCGCGGCTTCTCATTTCGGTTTTGCTTTCTCAATCTCATCCAATCGATTCTCTAGTTCGCGAATCTTCTTGTGCATCTCACCCAGCCGTCGAAACGAGGCAATCGATCGCAACCACTCACGATTATCGAACGCCGGAATTCCTGAGATAACTTTGCCTGCGGGAACGTCGTGACTAGTGGCGCTCTTCGCCGTCAGGACTACGTCATCGCCGATCGTGTTGTGTCCGGCGACGCCGGCCTGTCCGGCGAGAATCACGCGGCTGCCAATGTGCGAGCTGCCCGCCAAACCAACTTGCGCGCATAACAGAGCGTCTTCGCCGACCGTGCACGAATGTCCGATTTGCACCAGATTGTCGATCTTCGTGCCGCGCGCGATTCGCGACTCGCCGACTGAAGCCCGATCGATCGTTGTACTAGCGCCGATTTCGACGTCATCTTCGATAACGACACGGCCCGTCTGTGGAATCTTCAGCCAGTGACGGTTTTCATCCTTTGCGTAACCAAAACCGTCGCACCCAATCACCGCGTTGTTGTGAACGATAACCCGCTCGCCTAAGACAGAATTTTCGCGAATCGCAACGCCTGAATGAATCACTGAATCCGCGCCGATGCTTACGTTGTCATAGATCGTCGCGTTTGCGTGAATGCGGACCCGCGGCCCGATCTCAACGTTGCGGCCAATCACGACGCACGCGCCGACAAACACGCCGGCGCCGATTCGTGCCGATGGATCGATAACAGCAGAAGGATGAATGCCGGGATCTAAACGCGGCTCCGGATTGAAAAGAATCAGCGCGCGCGTATAAGCGAGATAAGGGTTTTTCGAGCGCAACACCGCAATGTCATTGCGGCCAATGTCAACGTTGTCGGCAACGTAGATCGCCGACGCTTTCGTCGTCTTCACGCGCGGAGTGTAATGAGGATTCGCCAGAAACGTCACTTGCCCGTTGGCAGCGTCGTCGAGACCCGCCGCGCCGGTGACTTCTGTTTCGGCTTTGCCGGACTCAAGTTGCGCGCCGGTTTGTTCGGCAAGCTCAGACAGTTTCATGGGCGGAGTTTAGCGCAAGAACGGCAAACGCGCACGCTCACATCATACTTACCGGATCGATTTCCACATTCACCGAACGCAAACCAGAGCTGCTGTGGTCAAAAGCAAAGAGCGCGGAGTCAATCAACTGCCGCAAATGTTTGCGACTGCGCGATTTGATCAGAAATTGTATGCGATGCTCGCCGCGCAAGCGCGCCAGCGGCGCGGGCGCGGGCCCAAGCACGCGACAGGCACGATTTGAATTAGCCTCGCTCAAAGCCTTTCGCAGCTTGAGCGCGACAGCCTGTGCTCGCCGCAGATCCTTGTGATGCACCAGCAACGAAGCCAGCGCCACGAACGGCGGATAACCGTGATTGCGACGATGACGAATCTCTTCGTTGTAGAAAGCGAGATAATCCTGTGCGGCCGCGAGACGTAGAGCGTAATGATCCGGGTGATAAGTTTGGATTAGCACACGCCCGGCAAGGCTGCCCCTTCCGGCGCGACCGGCAACCTGAGTGATCAATTGGAAGGTCCGCTCGGCGGAACGAAAATCCGGCAGGGCCAGGCCGGCGTCAACCGAAACCACTCCGACCAGCGTGACGTTCGGAAAATCGTGACCCTTGGCCAGCATTTGAGTGCCCACCAACATGTCGAGCTCGCCCTTACCAAAGTCCAGCAGCGCTTTCTCGAAAGAATGGCGTCGCGATGCGGTATCGCGATCTATGCGCGCGATGCGCAAACTCGGAAAACGTTTGCGTAATCCTTCTTCGATTTGTTCCGTGCCTTCGCCGACATAGTAAATATATTTGCTGCCGCACACAGGGCACACAGATGGCGCTATTTGGCGGTGGTTGCAATAGTGACATACCAGAGTGCGATCGCTCCGATGGTAAGTTAGCGTGACGTCGCAATTCGGGCAGTTGATCGATTCGCCACAGGATCGGCAAAGGATAAAACTCGAGTAACCGCGACGGTTAAGCAGGATGATCGCCTGCTCGCCGCGCGCATGTGTCTCTTCGATCGCGGCCAACAGTTCGTCAGAGAAAACCACCGGCCGTTTGTGGCGTGCGAAAACGTCCCGCATGTCGATTAATTCGGCGCGAGCGAGCGGCCGATTCGCGATTCGTTTGGAAAGATGCAGATAAACGTACTTGCCGGTTTGGGCATTGTGAAAAGACTCTAGCGAGGGCGTCGCGGAACCCAACACAACCACGGCGGATTCCTTCTGGGCGCGCACGATGGCTGTGTCACGCGCATTATAAAAAGGGGATTCCTGTTGCCGGTAAGAAGTGTCGTGTTCTTCGTCAACGATGATCAATCCGAGATTTTCTATAGGCGCGAACACGGCTGAGCGCGTTCCGATAACCAGTTGTGCTTCGCCGCGCCGCACGCGAGACCATTCATCGAAGCGTTCACCTTTTGAAAGCGAAGAGTGGAAGATCGCAATGCGATCGCCAAAGTGCGCGCGCAATCGGCGCGAAAGAATCGGCGTGAGCGAGATCTCAGGTACCAACATCATCGCTCCGCGGCCGCTCTCCAGCGCTGCGCGCATCGCCCGAATGTAAATCTCAGTCTTACCGCTGCCGGTAACACCATGAAGAAGCAGGGCTGCGAAGGATTGTCGCTTCATCGGCGCCTCGATGGCGGCGAGCGCAGCCGTCTGCTGATCGGTCAATAGGAATTCTTCGGCGGCTGGCAGCGCCGCGAGAGCCAGAGGATCGCGCCGCACTTCCTGCTCGAATATTTCGACGGCGCCTCTCTTTATAAGCGTCTGAATAACGGATTCGCTTATGGACGCGCGGTCGAGCAGTTCGCTATGGGGCATCTCGTTTTGATTTGCGCGCAAGGTTTCAATCGCGCGTTGCTGCGCCTTTGTGACTCCGGAGTTTTTATCGCTGGCTTTTTCCAGACGGCCGGGCACAAAACGAACGGACTTGCGTTTTCTGGCGCGAGCAAGAGTTGAACGTGTGCGATGGACGCGCTCAACTAATCCTGCGCTTTCCATCTCGCGTAACCAGTTGGGCGTGCGAGTCACACCCATGCGCAGGCAAAACGTTTTTAGCTCGAATTCACCTTCGACAGCTAACAAATGCAGCCCGCGCGATTTGACGTTTGGCTTGTGCGTGTCGCCATCGATTGCGGAGAGTTGGGCCCGACCCTTATCGGTGATTGAAACGATTTCTTCGACACTTGTATTAATGCCGGCGGGCAGCGCCGCACGCATTACTTCACCCCATGGCGTGCCGTAATAGTCGGCGACCCAACGGGTGAGCTCAAGAACTTCGGCCGTCAGGGGCGGATCGGTATCGAGTAATTGTTCGACTTGCTTGATTTCAGATTCGATAAGGCTGGTGCCCTCGCGCAGCGCGGGCGAGAGTCCCACGACGTAAGCAGTCACCGGCTTCTTACCGAGCGGGACTATCACACGCGCGCCAACTCTCACGTCGCGCTGCATCGAAGCAGGCAGGCGATAGGTGAATGTTTTGGAGAGATGTACAGGAATCGCCACCTGCGCGTATTTCGGCAGAGCCTGATTTGCGGCTTGAGCTGTGGAAGCCATCGAAGAAATTCCGATTGTGTACGTGAAGGTTAGCGCGAATTGACCGACGATTGAAAGTTTACCGCCCTAAGAATTCAAGCGCGTCGTTTGTAGACTATCGAGATATTCTTTGACTTTCTTCATGTCCTCCCAGGTCTCGCGCTTCTTTGATGGATCGCGCAGCAAATATGCCGGATGGAAAGTCGGCATGACCTTGATGCCCTGAAAGTCCTGAAACTGGCCACGCACTCGTGTGATGCCTTCGCGAATCTCCAACAGATTTCGCAAGGCGGTGTTGCCCATTACGACAATAACATCGGGTTGGACGGCGGCAATCTCACGAAAGAGAAATGGCCGGCAGATCGCAGCCTCTTCCAGCGTGGGTTGTCGATTTCCCGGAGGGCGGCAGCGATTGACATTGCCGATGATCACGTCTTCGCGCTTCATGCCGATCGCTTCGATGATCTTTGTAAGCAACTGTCCGGCGCGACCGACAAATGGTTTACCTTGCGCATCCTCGTCGGCACCGGGCGCCTCGCCGATAAACATCAGGCGAGCCTTTCGATTGCCAAACGTGTTAACGACTTGAGTGCGGCCTTCGCAGAGGGCGCAACGGGTACACTCGCCAATGTCTCGCCAGATCTCTTCGAGCGTTTCAGTTGATTGCGGCAAACTTGGCGATTCTGTCGGGGCGTCAGCGAAAAGAGAGCTTTGCGGCGGCGATGCAACAGCCGTCACTGACTTGTTGCCAATTGGAGCCCCGGGCGAGCCCGGCTGTTGGGCGTGCGGAGCGATCGGACGCCGAATTGGTTCAGTGGCGGTCTTTACTTTTGCATCAATGATTAGGGCTGAGGTGGTTAATTCTGGCTTGGCGGTGTCATAGTCGATCGTCTCGACGCCAAGCTCCCCTAGATATTCAGCATATTCACGCGCCGCGGCGAGTACGCGCAAAATTTCATTCTTCGAATCCGGCATCGTGGTTACTCGCTGTAGCTAAGATTTCGTCGAGGCAGTTTTCGCGGATTGCTGTTGCCGCAGTTTTACAACTTCGTCGAGGATACGATGCGCCGTTTCCAGTTTGTCCATCATTGGCAGATCGATATCGGCCGATTTGGAGCGGAGAATAATGGAGGCGACGCTATTCTCAGAATCGAATCCGGCGTCGGTTCGGGAAACGTCGTTGGCGACGATCATATCAAGTCGTTTGTCGCGCAGCTTTTGTCTCGCGTAGGCAACCACATCCTGAGTCTCCGCGGCAAATCCTACAATGATTTGCCCATCGCGGCGGGCAGCAGCCACCTGCGCCAGAATGTCCGGCGTACGCTCGAGCGAGAGTTCTAATCGCGTGGCTGACTTTTTTATCTTGGAGCTGGAAATCTGCGCGGCTCGGTAATCCGAAACGGCCGCGGTCGCGATGAAGATCGTTGCCTCCGGCGCCTCTCTCATCACTACCTTGTTCATTTCCTCCGCGGTAATAGCCTTGATCACGCGCGTGTCCGGAGGCGGATCAACGCTGGTGGTTCCCGCGACGACCGTCACTCTCGCGCCGCGAGCACGAGCTGCCTGGGCCAGGGCAAAACCCATTCGGCCCGAAGAGCGATTGGAAATGAAGCGAACCGGATCAATCGGCTCGCGGGTGGCACCCGCCGTAATCAAAACATGTTCACCCTCGAGGTCGATTTTGGGCTGGGTCGATTTACCGGCGCGTAAAATCTCTAAGGCAGCGGCAACAATTCGATCGGGTTCGCTCAGCCTTCCGGGTCCAATAGTACCGCAAGCCATTTCGCCTTCGTCAGGTTCGACAAGGTGCACTCCATCCGCGCGCAGGCTTTGAAGATTGCGCTGCGTAGCCGGATGATGCCACATCGCAGTGTTCATCGCCGGCGCAAGCAACACGGGAGCCGTGCACGCTAAGTAAGTCGAACTTAGAAAGTCATCGGCGACGCCATTAGCCAGCTTCGCTATTGTGTTCGCGGTCGCAGGCGCAATCACGAAGAGATCGACGCTCTGGGAAAAAGTGATATGGGCAATGGGATCGGGATTGTCTGGAGAGTAGTCATCAACTATTACATAGGAACCTGATAACGCGCGAAAAGTCAGAGGCTGGATGAACTCGCATGCGTGGCGCGTCATGCAAACTCTTACTTCGCATCCAGCTCGTTGCAAACCGCGCAGGATCTCGACCGCTTTGTACACCGCTATTCCGCCCGTGACGCCCAGAGCCACGCGTTTGCCAGAGCAATCCGAAGGGTTGTCGCCTGCTCTCATGTTGAAATTGAAATGTAACATCACTGAACTGCAGGCGCAATACACCTTAATTTTTAGAAGAGTAGAATAGCAGGCCAATAAACAGGTCCAATTACCGCTCAGTATTACGATTGAGTTAAAGTATGTCTTTGAAGCGGTTGGGGAAGTGAACATGAAACCGGGCATGCGTTTCAGCAAGAATTGGTGGTCCTGGTCAAACCTGCTTTTCGCAACTGTCCTCGGACTCGTCATTAGCGGCACAGTTAGCGGTCAGCGAGTAGTTTCTTCCGGAAATGAAAGCGAAGCCGGTTTCGGCCCTGTGATGCGCTCCTATCTCGGATATCTTCGAAACGAACAGGAAGTCGTGGATGACCGGGTCAGTCGCCGCGAGATTACCGCGGCCTATTACCACCGCAACTCGAACCGCATTCGAGCATTGCGACAGATGGCGATCCACCTGGTGCGTGAGAGTGGAAATGACTATGTACCAGAGTTAGAGGCGGTAGCACCGGAAGAGATGAAAACGCTCTTCGAGAATCCACCGAGACCAGGAAGCTTTCGGACTAATCAGGTTTTGGATAATAAATTCAAGTTTCTCGGAGTTGTTCACGCGGTCGAGCCTTTTTATGTTTTTGCCCGTCTGGATCCGTACGAGCAAGCTGAATTGATGCAGAAAGACCACAGCGGCACGATTCTATCTTCTAACGCTGAAAGAACAGGCACGGTAACTCCTGCGGGCCAAAGGGTTGGCCAGACACCCGCGCGCCCCAGACGAGTAATTCCACACTGAGGCTCGAGCCCGAGGAATGACCTGATTTGTCTGGTTTGGCGCGCTAATTGGACAGAGCGGGCCGCCCTTTCCGTGTACCTACCTGTTTTGGGACAACGAAGACACAATTTCTTGACGGAGAATCGAAAAAAAGTGCTTTACACGTGTAACTTCTGCGTGTTATCTTTTCGCGGAAAAGAGGCTTAAACTCAAACAATTTGGACGGGCGGCTGGCGTTGACATCCTGATTTCGTTTTGGCTAAAAGGGAGCACACGCCTCTTGATTTGCAGCCCCATTTGGGTTTCTTGATAATTTTGCGTTGAAGTCGTCTGGGGATACGTTTCAGATCTTGTGTCTCCTCAAACTACTGCGGCGCTTCCAAAAACTTGTTCACTCTACGGGAGGTTATGATGATTAGTAGAACTTGGAGCCGTAAGTCGATCGCGTTCTGCGTGGCAATTGCCGTACTGAGCGTCTATTCGATGGTGGCCCTGGCGACATCGGGACAGAAGGCAGCTCTGGGCGAGTTGTCGGCTTCCGGGCAAGTAACGGTCAACGGCCAGGCGGCTATTTCCGGCGCGACCGTTTTTTCCGGTGCCGTTATTGCTACAGCGGCGAACAGCAGTGCCACGGTCAGTCTGGGTAAGGCGGGCCGAGTGGAACTAATGCCGAACAGCGTTGTTAAGCTGAGCTTCAGTGAATCCAATATCTCGGTTTCGCTTGATGCGGGTCGAGTTCGGGTTTCGACCCTGGCCGGGACTTCGGCCGTGGTGACCACAAAAGACGGGGCGGCAGTCGCTGATGCGCGAGACGCAGCCTCTTTTATGGTGGACGTCGAGTGTGGCAATACAATCGTTGCCTCACAATCGGGGAACGTCCAATTGCGTACCAGCGACAAGACGACTCCGATCGCTGCCGGTTCTCAGGACACGGCTGGTCAAGCTGCGCCGGGAACGCGCTGCACACGTTTGACCAGAGCACCGTCGTTCGGTGCACTTCATGGGGGCGCGCTCGCGGCTCTGCTCCTGGCGGCAGGCGGCGCCGTGGCGGCCGCGATTATCGCGACTACGCATAACAACGATATCAACCTGGGCGGCAGCGTCATCGTTGTTAGTCCCAGCAAGTAGTTTGAGCAGAAGTTTAATCGCCGAAGCGTAAGCCGCGCCTGGCGCTGGCTGACGGCATTTACGGGTCACGCGACATTCGCGCGCGTGGCCCGTAAGTTTTGCATGAACATCAATCCTGTCAGTTAGGTCAATTCCTGAATGCACCTTGCCGTCATTGGCTCTGGGTACGTCGGTTTGGTCACCGGAGCTTGCTTTGCCGAATTTGGCGATCATGTTACCTGTGTTGACATCGATGCCGCGAAAGTAGCCAGTCTCGCCTCCGGCAAGACCACGATTTATGAACCGGGCCTCGATCACCTCGTAGCAAAGAACCTAAGAGCCAATAGACTTCGTTTCACTACGGATATTGGAAAAGCGACCACAGAGGCATCGGTTATTTTTCTCGCGGTCGGTACGCCATCCAGGCAAGATGGCTCTGTGGATCTCACCTTTGTCGAACGGGCAGCGCGCTCGATCGCCGAGCACCTAAACAACTACAAGGTAATTGTCACCAAGTCGACGGTCCCGGTAGGTACCGGTCACAAGCTCAAGAGCCTCATTCGCAAGCATCAAAAATCGGCGGTGAGATTTAGCGTTGTTTCCAACCCGGAGTTCCTGCGCGAAGGGGCCGCGATTAGCGACTTCATGCGACCCGATCGGATCGTAATCGGTGGCGAGGATGAAGAAGCGATCGGGATCATGAAGGAACTGTATCGACCGCTTTACCTGATCGAAACTCCGTTTATCATGACCTCTTTGGAGGGTGCGGAGTTGATAAAATACGCCGCGAATGCGTTTCTGGCCACAAAGATTTCCTTCATTAACGAGATAGCCAATCTTTGTGAAAAGGTCGGCTGCGACGTTCACGATGTCGCCCGGGGCATGGGCATGGATCGCCGGATTGGGACAAAATTTCTGCACCCCGGTCCGGGCTTCGGCGGTTCCTGCTTTCCAAAAGATACGCTCGGATTGTCGGCAATCGCCGCCCAATTCTCTTGTGAATCACGAATTGTCGATGCGGTGGTTCAGGTTAATGAACAACAGCGCCGAGCAATGGTGCCAAAGATCGAAAGGCTGGCGGGCTCTCTTCGCGACAAGCGAATCGCCGTACTCGGTCTGGCCTTCAAACCAGAGACTGACGACATGCGCGAAGCGCCGGCGATCGAGATTATTCGCGGTTTGGTTGACCGAGGTGCGAGGGTCTGCGCCTATGATCCGGTAGCAATCGGTGAGGCAAGAAAATACCTGCCGGAAATCGAATATGCATCCGATGAATACGAAGCAGCCACCGGGGCAGACGTACTGGTTCTAGTCACGGAGTGGAACCAGTTTCGGGCGCTCGACATGGAACGCATACGGAGCCTGATGCACGCTCCTAAGATCGCCGATCTTCGAAATATTTACGAACCATCTGAGGTGCGGGAGTTTGGTTTTGAATATGTTGGTGTCGGCAGATAAGAATGCTTCGATTCGAGATTAGAATCTCTCCAGGATGGCTCTTTCGGGCATTACACTAATCACAGGCGGAGCCGGTTTCATCGGCTCACATATCGCAGCCGCAATGGCCGAACACGGCGCGCGCGTGCGGGTCCTCGACGATCTTTCGACAGGTTATCGAGAGAATCTCGAAGGAATCAAGGGCGACGTTGATTTCATCCAGGCGAGTCTCATTGATGAGCCGCAGACGCGTCGCGCCCTTGAAGATGTCGAACTGGTATTTCACCAGGCGGCGATTCCGTCAGTGCCTCGTTCAGTCGACAACCCGCGCGAGACACATATAGCCAGCGTCGACGCAACGTTTTCACTGTTGCTGGCAGCACGAGATCGAAAAGTGCGCCGCCTAATCTATGCGGCCTCGAGTTCGGCATATGGCGATCAGCCTGACCTACCCAAGCGGGAAGAAATGCGACCGGAGCCGTTGTCGCCGTATGCGGCAGCAAAGTTGGTAGGCGAATACTACTGTCAGGTTTTTACTCGAGTCTATGGATTAGAGACGGTGTCGCTCCGCTATTTCAACGTGTTTGGACCAAGGCAAGATCCGACTTCGCAATATTCGGGAGTGATCTCGCGCTTCATAAGCGCCCTTCTGAGCGGCCGACAACCTTCAGTCTATGGCGACGGCGAGCAATCGCGCGACTTCACCTATATTTCGAATGTGGTTGATGCGAACCTGAAGGCCAGCGAATCAACTCGAGCAGTTGGGCAGGTGATAAATATTGCGAATGGAGTTCAGGTGACCCTTAACAGTCTTCTCGGTATTTTGAAAGATCTGACTGACAGGAAGGATATTCAAGCGGAATATTTTGAGCCACGTAAAGGCGACGTGCGTCACAGTCTTGCAGACATTTCCCGAGCTCGAGCGTTTCTGGGTTATGAACCGCGTGTGGGGCTCGAAGAGGGCTTGGGCTTGACGATAGACTGGTGGAAGCGCAGCAGTCAGAAGCCGAACTGAGCCCAATCGTCCGTCGCTTGGTCGCAAGGGATTAGTGACCTTGTGAAAGCTTGCCAATCAGCGAGAACATCGGCAGGTACATCGAAACGACGATGGTACCGATAGTCACTCCCAAAAATCCTATCAAAGCGGGCTCGATCAAGGTCAGGAGGTTGGCGATAGCGGCGTCAACTTCCTGTTCGTAGAAGTCGGCTATTTTACCAAGCATGGCGTCCAGGGCGCCCGTTTGTTCTCCTATCCCGATCATCTGAGCAACCATATGTGGAAATACTTCGGCAGCTTTCAAGGGTTCGACGAAACTCTTGCCCTGCTCGACGCCGGCGCGAATCTTCAAGATCGCCTCTTCGATTATCAAGTTTCCGGCCGTGCCCGCAGTAATATCGAGCGACTGGAGAATGGGCACACCTGAGGAGAGCAAAGTCGACAGTGTCCGCGCAAAACGCGAAATGGCAATCTTGCTAAAGATGTTGCCGATGACTGGAAATTTGAGCAGCAGATTGTCAACGCGCTTTCTTCCATTGGGCGTCTTGTAATAAAAGCGAATTGCCACCGCTGTCAGGATCAGCATTACCAGAATGGACAAGCCGCCCCAACCTGCCAGAAAGTTGCTGATGCCGACCACAATCCGTGTAGGCAGAGGCAGCAGCTCACCTGGCCCAAGCAGGCCGACAAAAATGGTTTGAAACTGGGGAATTACCACGACCATGATCACGGTCACCGCCACGATTGCCAACGCGATTACCGCAGCCGGATAAATCAAAGCAGAGATGACATCGCGCTTCAATTTCACTATCTTCTCGATGAAGGTTGATAGTCGCTGAAGAATCAGATCAAGGATACCGCCCGTCTCACCGGCTTCGACCATGTTTGCGTAGAGTTGATCGAATACCCGAGGGTGGCGAATCAAGGCTGCGGCCAGCGTCGAACCTTCTTCCACGTCCTGACGCACTTGTGACAAGACTTGCTGGAAGTATTTGTTTTCCTGCTGTTGGGCAAGAATATCCAAACATTGCACCAGCGGCAGACCGGCATCGATCATTACTGAGAACTGCCGCGTGAAGATCGCCAATTCCTTGGCTCTTACCTTTTTTCGACCGGCCAGTTTCGGGATGCCAATCTCACGGCCTTTTTCCTTTACGGAGGTAAGGGTGACCTGTTCGCGTCGCAACATCTGGCGCAACTCGTCGCGATTATCGGCAACGCGCTCGCCTGCCACGATCTCATTCATTCGGTTGCGGCCTTTGAAAGCATAGGTTGGCATTAGTAGCTCTCCATTTCTTTTTTACTGGTGCTTTGTTGTGAGAGTCATAGCACTATTTTCTCAGGCTGATCGGCCGAGGACGAGCGTAAGCGCTCGGTTGCTGCATCGACTTACCTTGAGAACCGTTCCCTGAGTTAATTCCTGCTCCTCGATCAATTAGGTCACGCAATTCACCAACGTTTGAGGAACGCTGCAGAGCCGTTTCCAAAGTGATCTGACGACGGTGATAGAGCGTCGCCAGAGATTGATTAAAGGTCTGCATGCCGTGAATGTCCTGCCCGGTTTGCATCATGGAGTAGATTTGATGGACCTTGTCCTCGCGAATGAGATTGCGAATGGCAGGGTTGGGAATCAGAACCTCCATAGCGAGTGCCCGGCCTCGGCCGTCGGCGCGGGGAAGCAGGGTCTGACAAAGAATACCTTCGAGCGTTAGCGATAGTTGCGCCCGCACCTGTGACTGTTGCATGGACGGAAAAACATCGATAATTCGGTTTATGGTCGAGACGGCGGAGTTCGTATGCAGCGTGGCGAAAGTTAAGTGTCCAGTTTCAGCGATTCGCAGGGCCGATTCGATCGTCTCAAGATCCCGCATCTCGCCGACGAGCACCACGTCCGGATCCTGACGCAATGCTGTACGCAGCGCCTGGGGAAAGCCGTGCGTATCGGCATTGACCTCGCGTTGGTTAACGAGGCAACTCTTGTGATTATGGAGAAACTCAATCGGATCTTCGATCGTCAGAATGTGCTCATGCCGTTCCTTGTTAATCTTGTCGATGACGGCGGCCAGGGTGGTCGATTTTCCTGAGCCGGTGGGACCGGTTACCAAAACCATGCCGCGCGGTTTGTTGCATAGATCCTTAACCACAGCCGGCAGTCCCAGTTCCTCAAACGACAAGATCTCGTAAGGGATGGCTCGGAACACCGCGCCGACAGCACCACGCTGGTTGAAAATATTGGCGCGAAAGCGACAAAGGCCTTTGACGCCAAATGAGAAGTCAAGCTCAAGATTCTCTTCAAAGCGATGCTTCTGCACGTCGGTCATCACCGAGTAAGCAAGTTGCTTGGTTTCGGCTGACGTCATCGGACTGTAGTTATCCAGCGGACGGAGTTCACCATGGATGCGCACCTGGGGCGGAGTTCCAGTCGTAATGTGCAAATCGGATCCGCCGAGTTCGGAAAGCGTGTGAAGTAATTTGGAGAGCGAGACAGTGGTGGTGGTTTCCATTGTGTTATGTTTCCCAGAGTGGATTTCTATTTGAGTGAAAGCTACCTGTTGGCGACTGAAGAATTTGTCATCGGCCGGAAAGACGTAAGGAACTTCTCGGCATCGGTAGTTAGTTTCTCGGTGAACTCTCCGGCAGAGTGGGTCGTCAAAGAATAAAGCTTGCCGTCGACTTCGGTGAAGTAAAAGTCCCAGGTTTGTGCGGCGGTAGCGCCATCACTCGGAGTCTGGGCGATAACTTGAAAAACACGATGGCCGCCGATTTCGCGCTCGCGATCGTTAACGATCCAACCGCCGGCGCTTAGCATCCTGTCAATCACCGTGCGCCGCAGATCGCTAAATGAAACTGTGCCCAGCATGTGCTTCTGCTCACGTCCAATCGGCTGAGCGACGCTGGCGGGCGCTACCGCAATCACAGCTAGCGTAGCCTGACCTGCGGGCGATCCATTTTCCGCCGCGACCCGAAAAGTTGCGGCGCCTTTGCGACTCGACGCTGAGGACCAGCCGCCGGGAAGCGGCAATGAACCGGCTGGAGATAATCCGTCCGGTAGTGAAATGGCGGTAGGAAGAGAGACGTGATTGTCCGACACCTTCGGCTCCGCAACTATGAACTCATTGCTCTTTCTTGCCGTGAGCGCCTGTCGTCTGCGTGCCAGCATTGCTTGACGGCGCAACATCCTGGCCCGATGCCGGCGCCACCAGGCGCGCGAGCGATGGACGCGATGAAACGGTGACGATTGAAATCTAAGGCTGTGCGCCAGCGATGTCGCGAATGGCAACACCATCAGAAGCGAAACGACAAGTATCAGTGATAAGACGATGCGACGTAACATGATTCACCTCTTTTCGGTTTCAGGCCACGGTCTCGCGGAGAACCTCCTCGATGGTCGTGACTCCTGCGCGGATCTTGTGCAGACCAGACTCGCGCAGCGTGAGCATGCCATCATCGACGGCTTTCTTTCGCAGCTCGAGGGCGGACGCACCAATTAATATCAACTCACGAATTTCTTCCGTGACTTCCATTACTTCGTAAAGACCGATGCGGCCTTTATAGCCAGTATCATTGCAGGTTGGACAGCCTTTACCCTTGTATGTTTTCAGTTGCCGGGCCTCGTCAGGCGGAAGGCCTATTTCGACCAAGGCTTCGACCGGAGTCGGATGCTCTTTCTTGCAGTCTTTGCAAATACGGCGAATCAGACGCTGTGCCTGAATCAAGTTCACGCTGGTGGCCACAAGAAATGGCTCGATGCCCATATTCATCAACCGGGAAATCGTCGAAGGAGCATCGTTGGTGTGCAATGTTGAGAGCACGAGGTGGCCCGTAAGAGCAGCCTTAATGGCGATCTCGGCAGTTTCGAAATCGCGAATTTCTCCGACGAGAATGATGTTCGGATCCTGGCGAAGGAAGGAGCGCAGCGCGGCGGCGAAGTTCAAGCCGATCTGCTCCTTCATCTGCACCTGATTTATTCCCGCTAAGTTGAATTCGACCGGATCCTCGGCGGTCATAATGTTCGTGTCGACCGTGTTCAGTGACTGGAGGGCGGAGTAAAGAGTGTTGGTTTTGCCGCTGCCGGTTGGACCTGTCACCAAAACCATTCCGTAGGGCCTCGAGATGTTACGCTGAAACTTGACTAACGATTCCGGCTCAAAGCCGAGATTGGTCATGTCGAGCATTAGCTTTTCTTTGTCCAGCAGGCGCAGAACGACCTTTTCCCCGAACAAGGTTGGCAGTGTCGATACGCGGAAATCCAACTCGCGAGAGCGACTCTCGACCTTGACCTTAATCTTGATGCGTCCGTCCTGTGGTAGCCGCTTCTCGGAAATGTCGAGCTTTGACATGATCTTGATGCGTGAAATTAGGGCATCGCGCATTTTTAGAGGTGGATGCATCACGTCGTAAAGCAGGCCGTCGATGCGAAACCTGATACGCAGCTCTTTTTCATACGGCTCAACGTGGATGTCGGAAGCGCCGCGACGAAGGGCATCTACCATTAAGACATTGACGAGGCGAACAACGGGCGCGTCCTCACTCATACGCGCCAGGCTCGAAAGATCTATTTCCTCATTATCTTCGAAGACCTCGACTTCACTGGCGAGAGTTTCGTGGTCGAAGTCGAGTGAATCGAGGGAAACCAGATCGGAATGAGAAATGCCGTTGACATTCAGACTCTCAACTGAGACGTCGGGAACGACGGCTGCCAGTTCGATTTCGCGTGACGAGCCATAATGTTTGGCGATTGCGTGCTGAATGCTCGCTTCGGCGGCGACCACCGGCTCAATGTTCAAGCCCGTCATGAACTTGATGTCGTCCATTGCGAAGACGTTCGTGGGATCGACCATTGCGAGAGTCAGAGTCGCACCGACGCGTGAGAGCGGAAGCACTGAGTATTTTTGGGCGACTTCCTGAGGAATGAGACGAATGACGGAATCTTCGATGCTGAAGAGCTCGAGATTTACGGAGGGCATGCCATATTGGCGCGAGAGAACTGCCGTAATCGTGTCGTCGGAGAGCAGTCCAAGTTTGACCAGATTGTAGCCCAGGCGACCGCCGTGCTCACGCTGATAATCAAGCGCTTGCCGGAGATGCTGCGGGCTGATCAGATTCTCGCGGACGAGAATTTCACCGAGCTTAGCTGACATGTGATTCCGATTTACTGGCCGGTTTTCCCGAATAACCCCTGAAATAAAAGGGTTGCGGAGGGTGGGACGGTTGAACCCGTAATGCTTAGATCGCAGGCCACGGCGCTAAACACCGTTGCATTGTGCATATTAGCGTTTAACGAGCCGGGTGTCAATAAAAGATTTGAATCAAAAACCCCCGGAAGCGCCAGTAGAAAATTCCATTATCGATCAATCAATGGGTGGACAAATATTTGGTAGTATTCGATAATATTCGCCAAGTTATGGAGAAACCGAAACTCTGAATTAAGAAGGAAAGCAAAATGGCCATAACAGCTCGCCAACGAAGAGTGTTTGATTATATCAACCATTACTTCGATATCCACCAGGAGCCGCCCACGATTGCCGAGATTGGTAAACAGTTTGGAATGAGTTCATCAGCGAGTGTGCACCAAATTCTCTCAATTCTTGAAAGAGAAGGCTTGATAAGACGCATTCCGAACGTCAGCCGGGGCATTGAGATTCTTGAAAAGAGAGAATCGCTGGAACAAAAATACGAAATTCCATTATTAGGTGTTGTGGCAGCCGGTAAACCAATCGAAGCGGTGCTGAACTATGAAACGATTTGCATTCCGCGTGACATGTTAAGAGAAGGACGAATGTTTGCGCTGCGGGTTCGTGGCGATTCAATGATTGATGAGCAGATTCGCGAAGATGACTTTGTAGTTATCCACTCTCAACAAACGGCCGCGAACGGACAGACAGTGGTGGCGTTAATAGATGGTCGTGACGCAACTGTAAAGCGCTTTTATCAGGGTAAAAACCACGTTCGTCTGGAAGCTGCAAATCCGCGCTACAAACCGATTATTGTCAGGCCTCCAGATCGTCTGCAAATCCAGGGCGTGGTAGTAGGAGTAATTCGCAAATATAAGAACTGAATTTCAGATCTCAGATTTCCAGATTTCAGATCTCGAATTTCAAATCCCGGATTTTAAGATCTGGAATTTCAATCGCGATTTCCGGGGCTTAGCGTTGTTCAGAAATCGTGAGATCTGCTTCGTTGTCCGTGCTCGGACGAAGAGTACTTGAGCGCGACGGGCTCCTTCGCCAAAAACGGTTTGAGTCCCGCGTTCCCAAAGATCGCAAGCCTTGCAATCCGTCGGCCTCGTGAAAAGCCGGCACGTTTTCCGTGCCGGGAAAAACTCCTCGGCGGATTTTTTGGATTTGGCCCCGGACATGGATTTGAATAACAGGTTCCGATTATGAAACAGGCGCTGGCAAAAGCACAGATCGAACGTGAGGTGACAACCAAGTTCGGATCTAGTTTCAAGCTCGGCAAAAAACCACCGGCGCATTTTCTTTCTAGCGGAGTATCAGCGATTGATTTGCTAACGGGCGGAGGATTACCGCGCGGCGTGATGCGTATTTGCCTCATGGGCCTTTATGCTCGGATAGATAATTGAGCGCAGCACGATTGCGGCCGACCTTGAGGAACTGGCACCAACTACTTTTTGTGTTTGTTCTTAAGCTCGTTATCTGGCAAGTAACTCTTAGGCGCCGGCGGCGCAGGGACGCAGTCTGCGTTCTTTTGCAATTGACACCGTTACCTGCTTCATAGATAGGGCGCTACCCCGCCTTAGCAAGATTGGCTAAGGGATAGCAAGATCGGCTAACAGAATACTCTTGCTTACTCAGAAGCCTCTCTAGTACTTTCTCACTTCCCCTTGGAAGTAAATTCTTCGAACAGGTTGCAGGTGTCTTACTTACCTTCATTTAGTCTTTGCAGTTAGCTCAAGCGCTCTCTATGACATCGGTCAAGAGCTGCGACGGCATGAGGAGATCCGCGAACTTTGAAGGAGGAGAGTCATGTATTTTAATGTGCTGGGTGAAAAAGTTTCCAAAGCACGCCACCGCGAAATGCTTGCCGCGGCGAAGAATCGGCGCGAGCTGATTGCTGCCGGGCTGACCAGCCGGCGAGACTTGATGAAGATGGGACTGCTTACGGCGGGCGGGATGCTGGTAGCCAAAAGCGGCTTGAGTTCCCGCGCTTACGCTCAGACTCAGACCGGCGGCTCAAACAAGTTGTGTGTTCCGTCCCAGCAAGCGGCCAGCCCCAGGACGAGATCATTCATTGAACCGCTTCCTATCATGCCGACTGCGTCACCAGTTACTACGCTGACGCCGTTTCCGACACTGTCCCCGAACACAGCGGCCGGTGAATCCCGCACCAGAGACCATCAACTGTTCAATACATTTATTCAAGGTGCGACGTTCTACAATGTGACTCAGCACGCGATAAGCGCGGTGCAATCACCGGATCTTCCCACGCAAACCATCTGGGGATTCGATGATGGTGTTCACGCGACCAGCCCTGGTCCGACTTACGTCAATCACTACGGCGTGCCTATCCTGGTACGGAACCATAATGCACTGCCCCCAGCAAACCAGAATGGTGGCTTTGGAATTCCTTCGGTTACGACTCATCTTCACAATGGGCACACGCCTTCGGAGAGTGATGGCTTCCCGTGCGACTTCTTTGAGATCGGCCACTTCTACGATCAGCAATATCCCAACGTCCTGGCAGGATTCAACTCTGACCATATAGGCACTGGCGGAGACATCAATGAGTCGATGAGCACTCTGTGGTATCACGACCATCGCGTGGACTTTACTTCGCAGAACACTTACAAAGGTCTACTCGGATTCTTCCTGCTGTTCAATAACCAGGCCCAGAACCCGAACCAGTTTGACACCGGCGATGAAACGACGGGGTTCCGTCTTCCTGGCTTCGTGCAGGGGTTCGACATCCCGTTGGTGTTTGCCGATAAGGTGTACGATCCGACCACCGGCCTGTTGGCCTTTGATCTGTTCAATCTGGACGGCATCCTGGGTGACAAGTTTCTGGTTAACGGCAAGATCCAACCCTTCTTCCAGGTTCAGCCTCGGCGGTATCGTTTCCGCTTGCTGGATACCGGACCATCGCGCTTCTTTGAGTTCTTCCTCACGGACCTAACGAACAAGAGCGCGACAAACCCGTTCTTTGTGATCGCCAATGACGGCAATCTCCTGCCGGCGCCGGTTCAGGTTACCAGCGTCCGGATCGGCGTGGCGGAGCGCGTAGACGTGATTATTGATTTCCGGCCGTTTGCAGGCAAATCGATCTTCCTCGAGAACCGCCTGAATCAGATCAACGGCCAGGGTCCGGTAATCGGGCAGGAATGCGGTCTCCCGGAAATTCTGCCCGCCGGAAAGGGCAACCTCCTAATGCGCTTTGACGTGAGTTCAACGCCAGTTACCGATGGTAGTGCCGATCCCACAACGCAAACGTTTTACTCGCTGCCCGACGCCACGGCAACTCCCCGCATCACCAGGACCTTCAAGTTCGACCGATTGAATGGACAGTGGTCCATCAACGGCCAGTTCATGGACTGCGAGGATATCCGGGTTCATATTCAACCGAACAGCGTCGAGCACTGGCTGCTTACAAACGCCACCGGCGATTGGACTCATCCAATTCACATCCATCTTGAAGAGCATCAGATTCTAACGCGCAATCGGGTACCTCCGCCGTTGGCCGTCGAGCGCTCCAGGAAGGACGTGACACAGTTGCACCCTAACGAGCGGGTGGAACTCTTCTTCAGATTCCGCGACTGGACTGGCCGCTACCCGCTGCACTGCCACAACGTCATTCACGAGGACCACGCCATGATGCTGCGGTGGGAAGTCGATCCTAATGGCGGAGACAACACGCTCGTGCCATAAGGACGCGCACAACCCGTTGAGGCAAAGGAAGGAGACTCTGAGCCATGTATGATCTATCGAGAAGGAAGTTAATGGGCCTGCTGGGAATGGCTCCTTTAGCGGGTGGCATCCTGAGCAGCGACGCATTCACCGCAATCGGGACCGACACCCAGGCAGCCGCCCGGGAAAGGATCCGTCAGCGGTATTTCCCGAACGTCACGCTACGCACGCAGGACAATAAGCAGGTGCATTTCTACGACGATCTGATTAAGGGCAAGATCGTCACGATTAACTTCTTCTACGGGAAATGCGAAGGCGTGTGTCCTCTGATAACTGCCAATCTGGTGAAGGTCCAGAGGCTGCTTAGCGAGCGTGTGGGTCGGGATATCTTCATGAACTCTATCACCCTGAAGCCGGAAGAAGATACCCCGCGGCAATGCTCAAGGAGTATGAGCAGATGCACGGGATTCGACCGGGCTGGAAACTTTTGACCGGGAAGCCCGACGATATTGAACTCCTGCGCAGGAGCCTTGGCTTCACCAACCCGGACCCGGTAATTGACAGGGACAAGTCACAACATATCGGAAACCTTCGGTACGGGAATGAACCCCTTATGTTGTGGGCGGCTTGCCCCGGAATGGCCCACGCCAAATGGATTGCTGAATCGATCTCCTGGGTGATCCGATCATAGAAGGCGTGAGCGATTTGGACGCTGAGAAGCGAGCCTTCTTGTGAAACGAAGCCGACGGGCGATGCGGTGAATTTTGGAGTTTCCTTCGCGTTTGCCTTTCTGGCTGTAAAGAACTTTTTGATTTCCGAGGTCTGCGACGGGCGGCTGCCAAATGCAGATCTCGGGGGAGGATGAAGTGGTGAAAAGCATACGAAAGAAAGCGTCGGTTCATGCGGCTATTTCTGTTTTCACGTTGGTGGCTTTGTGCCTGGCGATGTCGGGCGCGCCGGCAGCCCGGCTACGGGCTCAAACCGCGGTGCCGCCGAACTTCCCGATAATTAACCCTCCACCCTTCGATTTCAATGATGCGTTCTACACCGCGAACGGCATCGACGTGAACCACTTGGACACTCCTGCCGCGGGGCGCTTCGGGCTCTTCAGGCGGACGGGCCCTCCAGCACTTAACGGTTCCGCAGTTAATTGGAAGGTGGACAACTCGAACACCGATCCCGATCGCACGAACGTCCGCATCCTGGCGACGACCGGGGGCTACATAGATGATGGCACCGGCGCGCCAACACAGTTCATTTCGATCATCGCGTTCGTGCTGGACCAGAATTTCTTTACTGGTGTCGCGAACAAACGCGGAATCCAGATGATCGATATCGTCGGCAACTTCGAGGCTTACGCGGCGCCCAGGCAGTTCGTCAACGGTGTTTTCGCAGGCACGCCCTGCGGAACCATGGGGAATCATACTCAGCCCTGCTTCCCCGTGACCAGTGTCGCTACTCCCACCCTCAGGCAGGATTGGAGATTCTCCACGAATCGGAGCCCCATTGACGGCACCGCCCCGTTCGGTTACTTCTGCGACGACATTCTGGGCATGTGGATCATCACCTACTTTTGGTACACCGACGCCGGGTTTGGCCCACACCAGACTTCACAGTGCGGCCAGATGTTGGCTGCTCTGGGTGTTAAGAACGGACTGAGCCTGGACGGAACTCCAATCATCAAGACAGCCGACGAACTTAACTTTTTGGAGGGCTCAAAGGTCGGGTCAAATCCGATTCCCGGCTTCTCAGGTCAGCAACCGCCAAAACCGGGATGCACGGCTGAAGGTCAGGAAGACGTGGGTGGGGCGGACGGAGGAGCAGTCTGGCTCATTTGCCCCGCTATCCCTGACCCGCGCAGCGGGGGAATCGCGCCGGATGCTTTCCTTGATGTGGTTCGCCTGTCAAGCGGTAGCCCGCTCGATCCGGCCTTTCTGAATAATTTCAACTGCCTGCAGACCACGGGGAAATTCTGCAATGAGTAATGTGTTCTGAACAAGAAAATATCCGGTTCGTTCTCTCTTACCCCTGTCTGTTAGAGCAGCCAGGGGTATTGAGTCTTGGTATCGCTAAACACCATGAAGCAGTAGTATTAGATTCATCCTGCCGATCACCTATGAGTGGAGATTGCTAAACAAGGTGACGAGCAATAAAGAAGAAACACGCTCGCGACGAAATTTCCTCAGACTGGCAGCCGCTACAGCCGCTTTCGGGCCCTTCTTTCTTTTTCCTGACCGCGTAGGCGCCCGCCAAAAGACTCTGAAGATCGCACGGTGGTCCCATTTTCTGTCGGAGTACGACCAGTGGTTCGATGGCGTGTATGCCAGGGAATGGGGCAGACAACACGACACCAAGGTGGTTGTGAATACCATTCCCCTGGGCAAGATAAACACGCGGGCGGCAGCTGAGGTTGCCGCGGGCAAAGGCCACGATCTGTTTATGTTTCCCTGGCCGCCAGCCGAACATCAGGAACATGTGATCGATCATGCCGAGATCTATCAGGCGGTAGGCAGCAGGCACGGAAACGTCAATCGAATTGGACACAAGTCGACATTCGATCCGAAGGCCAAGAGATATTTCGCCTTTGCCGATTCCTGGATGCCGGCTCCGCTGCATTACTTTGAGGATTACTGGAGCGCGATCAACATTCCCTTGGGTCCAGTGCATTACGATAGTCTGCGCAGCGGGGGGAAAAGGCTCCGCGCCGAGCTGGGCATCCCCTGTGGTCTGGCACTCGCGCCGAGTCTGGAGGGCAATATCACTTTGCACACCCTCCTGTACGCGTTCAACAGCGAGGTCCTTGACGCTGACGGGAACGTAACCATCAATAAGAACTATCGGACTATCACGGCTTTGAAGTACGTCAAAGCTCTGTACGAGGATGCGGGAACACGTGAGCAGCTCACTTGGGGCGCGGCGGATAACGTTCGGGCCATGCAGGCGCGAAAGACTTCCTGCACCGTTAATGCCATTAGCCTCTTGCGTGCGGCGGAAAAGCAAGACAAGAAAGTCGCAAGGCAGATCCTGCTGAGCCCGCCGCTGCTAGGGTCTGCCGGCATAATGGCGACCCCACACGTCACGAGCTGCTCGGTGGTCTGGATCTTCGCCGAGAACAAGGACGGGGCTAAGCAATTCCTGGTCGATTTGATTGACAATTTCAAAACTGTTTACGAGAAGAGCCAGGGCTGCAACTTTCCCACGTACCAGAATACGGTTCCCGATTTGATTCGCCGGCTTGAGAATGACACCTTGGCCGAGCCTCCTTTCAAGTACGTCAGGCTGAAGGACGCGCTGCATTGGACTGTGAATTTGGGCTTTCCGGGACACGCGACGGCGGTGGCCATGGAGGTCTTTAACAGCTTCGTCATTCCCAGGATGTTCATCAGCGTCGTGAAAGGCGAGCTAGTTCCGGAGGACGCGGCCCGAAGGGCTGAAACAGAAGTACAACGCATTTCCGAAAAGTGGAGCCGGATCCGATAGCCGACCGGTGACGGAGGTCAAACTATGTCTATTCGAAAGCTCACTACTTTGGCAGTTCTTCTGGCGCTTGGTTTTTTTTCAGCGTCCGCCACCGGGCCGGTGCCTCGCAAATCGCCCGATCTGATGATCGTCGAGCCTTCTGGCAAACAGACTCGGCTCTCGAGTCTAAAGGGCAAAGTCGTGATGATCGAGTTCTTCCTCACCAACTGCGCGCGTTGCCAACGCGTGGAAGGGACGATTACCAAGCTTCATAAGGAGTTGGGCCCGCGCGGCTTCCAGGCTGTTGGCATAGCTTTCGACAAGGGTATCAACGCGCCCATAGTGACCGACCTCGTGCAACGCCTCGGAATAACGTATCCGGTCGGATACGCCTCTTCGGACCAGGTGGACAGCTACCTCGGTCGCCAACCAATGGAACGTTTCCGGGTTCCGCAGATTGTAGTGATCGACCGCAAGGGTGTCATTCGCGCACAGAGTAGTCCGACGGGCGAGAAAAATCTAGAGGACGAGAGCTATCTGCGCAACCTGATCGACAGTTTGCTCAAAGAAAGCGCGCCAGCGCGAAGCACGAGGAGAATGACCCAGCGCGCGAGAAAGAGAAGTCAGCCCTGAATGGCAGCGTTGGGCGGGGATTGGAGTTAAGCGAACGGCGATTAAGAGCGACGTGGGCGTTTCAATCAAACTCAACCCACGTCCCGACCTTTTGGTCTTTCGCCTTCTGAAAACTGTACGCGGCGGCCGCAAGATCCTCGATGGCCAGGCCGAGTGACTTAAAGATCGTTATCTCCTCGGACGAGGTTCGGCCCCGATGTGCACCGATTAGTATTTCTCCGAGTTCTGCTTTTATGTGATCGGGGCCGATCGCTCCTTCCCGCGCGGCGATCAAATAATCGCCGGCTTCGTTCAGAGCGGATTCACGCCGATCAACAAATAGCGAGGCTGCGACCATGGTCGCTGTGTCGATCTCTCTTGCGTTGGGCGAAAACGTCCCGATCGCATTGATGTGCGCGCCGGGCGAAATCCATTCACGACGTAAGACAGGTTCGCGTGCGGTGGTAGCTGTTACGATCAAATCCGCGCCGCGGACGGCGTCTTCGGCTGTGTCGACCGACTCAATCGGAAAGAGGAAACTGGATTTCATCGCCGCGGAAAGTTGTTGTGCACGCTCGGAGTGTTTGCTCACAATTCGGGCGCGGCGAATGGAACGAACACAAGCCATTGCTGAAAGATGTGAACGCGCCTGAACCCCGGCGCCGATAACCGCTAATTCCGTCGCGTCTTCACGGGCCAGGAGTTTTGTGGCTACGGCGCTGACTGCCGCGGTGCGAATTTCAGTAATTGCCGAAGCGTTTACTAAAGCGAGCAACTCGCCGGTCTCGCCACTGAAGAGAAGCACGCCGCCCTGGTGCGCGTCTTTGCCGATGGCCGCGTTGGCGGGAAAGACGCAAATCGCTTTCAAGCCAAACAATGGCTCGCTGCCGGCGCGAAACGCCGGCATTAGCGCCAATACGCCCTGAACCTCCGCGGGTTTCATTATCGTGCGCAGCGGTTGCAGAGTTCCGCCGCGGGCGAGCAGCGACAGTGCTTCTTCCATCACCGCGATGCACTCGGGCATCGGCAGTAATTGTTCGACTTCCGTGTGATTGAGAACGAGAAGCTTCACGGCGCCGGGGTTGAAAGCATATAGACCGCAAAAGATGCCAACCAGTGCTCGCCTTCGTAATTACCGCTGGCAACGTGTTTAAGTCCTTCTTCAGCGTGCCGCGCGGCCGCGCGCGCAAGCACGCGACGCGCAGGATCCTTGCGCGGTAAAGCCCTGGCGATGTTGCGCATGCACCAGGCGCGGCTGAGATTCAAACCGTCGAGATGGACTAGTTTTGGATCGGTCCGGTCAATTACTAAAGCCGGCGTTAACAACGCGCGTGGCTGATTGACGGTGATTCCTGGCAGAAAATGATGAAACCATACTGCAAACTCGGCAGGCTTCATCACGCGGCGCATCAGGTCTGCCTCCATCAACGCAGGCGAAAAAAAATCTTCGCCGCCCGGCTCCCAGGCGGCGGGATAATTTGCGTCGCGCGCAAAATAGGCGCGACTGCGTTCGACAATCAAGTCCTTGAGTCCTGGATCGCCAACGAGTCGCGCGTAATCGAGGGCGAATGCCAACCCAAATGCAGTGTTCGGGTGCACGCCGGTGCGAATCGGATAATTCTGTTTCGGTAGAAACGCGATGTAATTCGCGACCAAAGCGTCGGCCAATGGTTGCAGATTCTGCGCCCACCGCTTGCCGTCTGCGTCGTCCCAACCGCGCAGCTCCTCGGCAAGTTTCAGCAACCACGCCCAGCCATACGTGCGCTCGAATGAAATGCGGTTTGGTTGTTTGAGATATGCAATTTCGCCGGAGATGTTCTCTGCCGACAGGTTAGAATTAAGCGCGCGGCGAATCTCGGAAGCTTCCGGAAGATCGGGATGCAGCCGCAACAGACGCACCAGCATCCAGTGTCCGTGCACCGTCGAATGCCAGTCAAAGCAACCATAGAATGACGGATGCATTGCGCGCGGCCCACGCACGTCCGCGGCGTCGTTAATCGTGTGGTCGGGTTTGTTAGGGAACTCTTTCGTTACGCACTTCAAGGCAAGCTTCGCAAAATGGGAAGCTTCGGCTGGCGTGAAAATGGAATTATCGGCGTCGCGCACTTCTACTTCTGCAATATCGAAGAAGAAATGCTCGGGAGGAACTGCCACGATCACCGGCTCTGGCGGTAAAGGTGGCTTCGGAAAATATCGTAACGTGCCGGTCACTCTCACTGGCTTATCAAGAAAGCGGTTCAGACTGGCCATCGTCGAACTGTCCGCGGGTTTATTGCCATAAATATAAATGCCTCCCTCCCTGAAAGTGACATCCCACCCGAGCTTGGCCGACCTTAGCGTTCCGACAACTGTGATTTTCTTACCGACCCTGGGCATCATTTCGCGTTTGAACCGCGCGAACGCAGGGTCGCTGGTCTGAGCGTTCGAGGCGGCGATCGAGACCGATAAAAGAAAGGCGGTTATCGCGGTAGTACCTTTCAAAAGCATTGATTCCTCGCGAAACTAATCGCCAGCCTGAACCTGATTTCTTGCCGGGTAACAATACTATATCTTCATTGGGAACCCCATAGCCGATAAACCATGCCAACGCATCCTGGCCTGAGGTGGGCAGGAGCGCTTTCACCTGAACTCAAGACTCCTTCCAATCCCTTGGAATTTCCGGCGAATTCGGCCTTTAAATCCTTCGCAAAGTTAACTTATGAGCAGCGAGCTGACGAAGAGTATCGGCGGTAATTCAATTTCTCTACGAGATGGTGTGGGTGCTTTGTTTCGTCGCAAAGCAGGGCATGTTTCCGAGTTTAATAACTGACAGTACCAGAGGATTCAGCCAGAGTGTCAAGGATTGCCCTCGTACACGATTACTTTATTCAAATGGGTGGGGCGGAACGTGTGGCCGAAGCTATGCACGATTCGTTTCCCGCAGCGCCAATCTATACGACCGTTGCGTTGCCGCAACGCCTGCCTCAAAACCTCCGCACGGCTGATATTCGCACTTCAGTGCTACAGAATCTGCCGGCCATCGAACGCCGCTTTCGACATTACTTTTTGCTGTATCCATTTGCGGTTGAAAACTTCGACCTATCGCAATACGACCTGATTTTCAGCAGCAGCTCTGGTTATGCGAAAGGTGTGCGCCGCCGCCGCAACGCGATCCACGTGTGCTACTGCCACACGCCCATGCGTTGGGTTTGGCGCTATGAAGATTATGTGGCCCATGAAAGATTCGGCAGCGTGGTGCGGGCCGTCTTGCCATTTTTTCTGTGGGGTCTGCGCAAGTGGGATTTACGAGCGGCGCGCCAACCGAATTACTACATCGCGAATTCACGGATCGTGGCAGAGCGCATTAAGAAAATCTACGGTCGCGAAGCGTTTGTCATACCTCCACCGATCGACGTTGATCGATTTCAGCCGTCGAATCAAGTTGATGATTATTATCTGGTCTTGTCGCGGTTGATGCCCTACAAGCGCATCGACCTGGCGATCGAAGCCTGCAACCAGATGGATCGTCGGCTATTGATCATTGGAGAAGGTCCTGATCGCAAACGCTTGGAGAAATTAGCCGGTCCGAGGACGGAGTTTCTCGGCCGCATACCGGATCGCCTGTTGAATTACTACGCCAGTCGTTGTCGCGCACTGCTGTTTCCCGGTGAACAGGATTTCGGCTTGTCACCGCTGGAAGCCAATGCGGCCGGTCGTCCCGTGATTGCTTACCGGGCCGGCGGCGCCACGGAGACGGTGGACGAAGGAGTCACCGGCATCTTTTTCGATCAGCCAAACAGCAACTCGCTGGCCGGCGCGATCGAACAGTTTGAAAGTCTGACCTGGGATCAAACTCTGCTGCGCCGTCATGCAGAAAAATTTGATCGAACTGTTTTCGCTTTTAAGGTCTTGCAGTTTCTCGGCTCAGTCGCACCGTCATCCTGCGGGGACGAATTAATCCTTGGCGCGAGGCTACTGTCCGAGAATCTTTCGCAACGCGTTTGGCCAAAGCTGGCGCTGGTGGGCTGAGTCATGCGTGCTTTGGCTTCAGCGAACCGGCTCTCTGAGTCGTTATTCCTTAACTGACGATCGTTTCACAATTACGCGCCTTTGAAGCGAAAGCGGCGGATCAGCCTCAGCAGGATCCGCGGGTCTCACGATTGATATTTCATCAGCCCCGATCTACTTGACACCCCAAATGAAATGAACACTGCCTGAATGGCCTCTCGTCCTCCTGTTAACCTGGCTGGCTTCATCACGCCGCGGACTGTTATCATGTCGCGCTGAGAAAGACGGGCCCGTGCTTACGCTCGGGCGACTGCCCCGGGTTATCCGCGGATCGCGCTAGTCTGAGTTGAAACCAATGCCCGACCCAAACCGCTTTACGATTATCTGCCCGTGTTGCGAAGCGACGCTGAATATCGATGCGCAGACCGGCGCAATTCTGTCACACGACGAGAAGGAGAAACCGCTGGCTTCGTTTGACGAAATGGTCAAAGACCTTGATAAGCAGAAGATGACGCGCGAACAGATATTTGCCCAGGAGCTGAGTTCGCAGAAAGACCGCGGCCGCCTGTTGGAAGAAAAGTTCCAGGAAGCTATGAAGCGCGCCGAAAAAGACAAAGACAAGGTCTATCACAATCCGCTGGATTTGGATTGAGGTCAGAAGACAGGAGTCAGGAGTCAGGAGAAGAGAGACATGTGTCGCAGTTACTCGTTAAGAACCCTTCTTTGCGCAATGATATTGCTGGTCGCGATCGGCGGCGTCAGCGCTCAGACGAAATTGCCGCGAATCAATTTCCGCGAGCGCACGCTGGCTAACGGTATGCGCGTGCTTAGCGTGATCGACAAATCGAGCCCGACGGTGGCGATCAATGTGTGGTATCACGTCGGCTCGAAAGATGATCCCGATCAACGCAGCGGCTTTGCGCACCTGTTCGAGCACATCATGTTCAAGTCAACAAAGAACATGAAGGATGAAATGATGGATCGGCTTACCGAAGACGTTGGCGGAAACAACAATGCATTCACTCAGGACGACGTCACAGTTTATTACGAAGTCGTGCCGTCGAATTACCTCGAGACGCTTCTGTGGGCCGAGGCTGATCGCCTCTCTGGTTTGACCGTTAACGAAGCAAGCTTCCACTCCGAACGCGACGTCGTCGAAGAAGAGTTTCGAACGAGCGTACTCGCGCCTCCTTACGGTAAGTTTTTCTATCTGCTGGACCAGAAGTCTTTCAATGTGCATCCGTACAAGCGTCCCACAATCGGCAGCATCGAAGATCTCGAGTCCGCCACCCTCGAGAATGTGCAGAAGTTTCACGAAACTTACTATCGGCCTGACAACGCAACCCTGCTGGTGGTTGGCGATTTCGATCCAAAACGACTGGATGTGTGGGTCGATAAATATTTTGGTTCGATTCCGAAACGGAACTTGCCTTTGCCGCGGGTCCAGACAAAAGAGCCCCCGCGCACTGGCGAAAAGCGGTTTGTTGAATATGGAAAGAACGTCCCGCTGCCCGCGGTCGGGCTAACTTACCTGACTCCTTCAGAGAAAAGTGACGACGCGGCGGCGCTGACAATGACCGACATTATTCTTTCGCGCGGCCGTTCGTCGCGGTTGTACCAGGCGCTGGTTTATCAACAACAGATCGCGCAGAGCACAAACGCGAATGCGGACCTGCGCGAAGACTCCGGCCTATTCGAATTGACGGCCATCCTTGCTGCTGGAAAGAAGCCGGAGGACGCTGAGGCGTCGCTAAAAGCCGAGGTCAAGAAACTTCAAGACGCTCCAGTTTCCGAGGCCGAGCTTGAGAAAGCAAAGAACCAGATTATCACCAGTCAACTGCGCCAGCGGGAAACGAACCTGGGAAAAGCGCAGGCCTTGGGAGGAGCGGCCGTTCTGCGTGGCGATCCCAATCGAGTCAACACGGACCTGGAACGGTTACAGGCCGTTAGCGCCGCGGATGTGCAGCGAGTGGCGAAAAAATATCTCACTGACGAAAACCGTTATGTGATTTATTACCTGCCTGAATCGGCTCGCTCGTCATCTGGCTCTGAGAATCGGAGCCAGCCCGGCGATCAAATGAAAGGAGCGCGCCAGTAGCCCGACCCGGCGTCCCCAGACGGACAAGCCCGGCTGGGGTGGAGGCGTTGAGGCAGGGCTCCGTGGCCACCATCATGAAAACAAAGTCGTTAGTCGTAATTGCATTCCTGCTTGCGCTTGCTTCACATGCGGCTGGGCAGACTCCGCAAGCGACTCCGCCGCCGCCGGCCGCGACGCGCTCCGTGCAATTCCCAAAGCCGGTCGAGACCACTTTGCCCAACGGCTTCCGCGTAATCGTAGTGCAAAGATCTCAGATGCCGCTCGTGTCCGCGCAGGTTTTGATCAAGAGCGGCGGCGAAGTCGATCCGGCAGAGTTGTTCGGGACGGCGGACATGACGGCGTCGCTACTGACGCGGGGAACGACTACGCGCAGCGCCACGCAAATTGCCGAAGCGATCGAAGCGCTCGGCGGCTCGATAGGTTCCGGTGCCGGCTGGGACTTCTCGACAGTGACTACCAGCGTGATGTCGTCTCGAATCGATCCCGCGTTTGCAATTCTTGCCGATGTAATCCGCAACTCTACTTTCAAAGACGAAGAAGTTGAGCGGCTGCGGCGTCAGTCACTCAATAATTTACGAGTCGCGTTGGGAACGCCCGGATCGATTGCCCGTTTCGCTGCGGCGCGCGTCGTGTTTCGAGACGCGCCTTACGGGCATCCACTATCAGGTACTCCAGAGTCCGTGCCGCGAATTAAGCGCGAGGAAATCGTCAGGCTTCACGATATGTATTACCGTCCGGACAACGCGATCCTGGTAATTGGCGGCGACATCACGCCGAAGGACGGATTTGCCCTGGCGCAAAAATATTTCGGCGACTGGGCAAAACCGTCGACGCCGCTGCCAAATGTCACCGTTGGAACTCCGGTGAGCGAATCGAGCAATCGTCGGGTGTTGGTCATTGATAAGCCGGATGCCGGCCAGACCGTAGTGTTGCTCGCGCGCACGGGAATTAGTCGCATGCACCCTGATTATTTTCGCGGGATCGTTGCGAACTCGATACTCAGCGGCTATTCGGGACGGCTGAATTGGGAAATCCGCGTCAAGCGCGGGTTGAGTTATGGCGCCGGAAGTTCTTTCGACATGCGACGCTGGTCCGGTGCGTTCACTGCTTCAGTGCAAACCAACAATGAAACAGGTGCTGAGGTTGCATCACTGACACTCGCGGAAGTTTCGGGGCTGGCGACGCGCGATCTTTCCGACACTGAATTGACTACACGCAAAGCATCTCTGCTCGGCGGGTTTGCCCGAGGAATGGAAACGATTGGCGGCCTGGTTGCTCAAGTTAGCTCGCTGGCCTTGTACGGAGTAAATCTTGACGAAATCAATCGCTACGTCTCGAATGTTCAATCTGTCAAAGCTGAGGATGTGAAGAATTTCGCGGCTACGCATCTTGGCGCCGACAACTCCAGCCTGATTATTGTCGGAGACGCGAAGAAGTTTTTGCCGGCGCTGCAAAAAGAATTTCCCCAGGTTGAAGTCATTCCAGTCGCCGAGCTCGATCTAAACAACGCAAGCCTGCGCCGCCAGACGAGCAGGAACTAGACTCCGTGTTCTTCGTGTCGCCGGTGATTATTTTTCCACCGCAGAGGACAAAGAGGTTCACGGAGACAACATTAGATGGACTCAAATCTTCGCTCGTTCCTCGATCTCCTGCGCCGCGAAAACGATCTCGTCACCGTCGAAACTGAGGTCGATCCTTACCTCGAAGTCGCCGAAATTCATCGCCGGGTAATCGAGCGAGGCGGCCCAGCTTTACTTTTCACGCGAGTGAAGGGAAGCGGACTCCCCGTCGTTACCAATCTCTTTGGTACGCCGCGACGCATCGAGCTGGCCTTTGGTCCAAAACCCGAGCAGTTCATCCGCCAGTTGATCGGATTTGCCGAGGCTTTGCTTCCGCCAAAAACTTCGGACCTCTGGCGGCATCGTTCGCTCGCCGTTGATTTCCTAAAACTGGGAAGGCGAAATGTTGCGCGCGCGCCGGTGGCGGAAATCGTCGACCAACCTGCGCGATTGAAAGAACTACCCGTCTTGACAACCTGGCATGAAGACGGCGGGCCGTTCATCACGCTGCCACTCGTCTACACCGAGCATCCGACCACGAAGAAACACAACCTCGGCATTTATCGCATGCAGGTTTACGACGAGCAGAGTGCGGGTTTGCATTGGCAGATACAAAAGGGCGGCGGCTTTCACTACCACGCTGCAGAACAATTGGGCCAACCGTTGCCGGTGACAGTTTTTCTCGGCGGACCACCGGCATTGATTATCGCGGCGGTGGCGCCTCTGCCCGAGAATGTGCCGGAGTTAATGCTCGCATCGCTTTTGAGTGGCGAGAAGTTGAAGATGACTCGAAATCGCAAAGGTGGCTGGCATCGTCTGGTTGCAGAAGCCGAGTTTGCGCTCGTCGGCTCTGCGCCGCCACGCGAACGTCGCGCAGAAGGTCCTTTTGGCGATCATTATGGCTATTATTCGCTTCAGCATGAATATCCGGTCTTTCATTGCGACGCGATCTTTCATCGGCGCGACGCAATTTATCCGGCGACTGTCGTCGGTAAGCCAAAGCAGGAAGACTTCTTCATCGGCGATTATTTGCAAGCGCTTTTATCCCCTCTGTTCCCACTGGTAATGCCGAACGTGCGCGATCTGTGGACGTACGGCGAAACGGGATTCCATTCCTTGTGTGCCGCGGTCGTGCGCGAGCGTTATGCGCGCGAAGCGCTGGTTTCCGCTTTTCGCATTCTGGGCGAAGGTCAGTTAGCGCTAACGAAGTTCCTGTTGTTAACGGACACGCCCATCGACCTGCATGATTTTCCGCGCGTGCTCGAACACGTGTTGGCCCGGGTAAATTGGGAAACAGATTTCTTCATTTTTTCGAACACGTCCATGGACACGCTCGATTACACCAGCGGGCGAGTTAATGAAGGCAGCAAAGCGATCGTGATGGGTCTGGGCGACGCCGTTCGCGATCTGCCGCGCGAATTTCGCGGTGACTTACCCATTGGGACCACGCGAGCAGAAGTGTTCTGCGCCGGCTGTCTGGTTGTCGAAGGTGTCGCTTACACAGAAGAACCAAGCCAGGCTGAGCGTCTCGCGCGCGAGGTGTCGTTTGCGGATTGGCCCCTGGTGATTTTGCACGATGATGCGGGGGTCGTGAAATCAGTCACTGACTTTCTTTGGTCTACATGGACGAGATTCGAGCCGGCCGGCGACATCTATGCGGCCGAAACGAGAGTCGTACGACATCATCTCGCTTATCGTGGGCCGATGGTGATCGATGCGCGAAAGAAGCCGAGTCTGCCAGATGAATTGATTGTGCGGGACGATATAGCCAAGTTAGTTGATCGTCGCTGGCGTGAATATTTTCAGAGAGGGCGATCGTGGGAGAATGTATAGACGCTCGCCGCTAATTGTCTGCAGCTCGAACGTAGTCGTCTGAGGAGGTGTAGGTTTCGGTTACCACCAGCGGGCAGCGGAAACAGGCGTCACGTCCTTCCTGAAACCACCAGCGGCACTCAGACCGGATCGCACAGGGTGGCAAATCGCTTGTCACCCTTGGCAGGATTTGCACGATGCGCTCGACGAGGCCGCAGTCCTGTCCGTCGAAGTGCTTACAAGCGTTGCCGGCGCATGGCGCGGCAAAACGAAACACCTCCGTCGGCTTAACCGGCCCCGAGAGTGCCAGTAATTCGTCCGTTACGGGCAATGGCCGCTCGAGATGCACCATGCGCGGCTCTTCGGCGCTTCCGAGGATCACACCGAGCGCGACCGGATTATCCATCTCCGGTTGCGCGCTCGGACAGAGAAGGCGGCCCTCATCACGGTCCTTCATTGTCGGCTCTCCCGTAATGTTCGAACCCACTGCGAAGCTTATTTCGTCGCGGTGGCTTATTGCTGTTTGAAAATCGGGCTAAAGGTCCCAGTGGCCGGGCGATAAATAATGCCGCAGATGATGGGCCCACGGATTCCCGAAAGGTCCTGCCTGGCTAAGGCGCGATTAACGGCCGTGCCGACGGCCTTGCCTAACGTTTCAATCTTGACAAGTTTCTTTGCGTCGGCAGTGGTGAGCTTGCGACCTGCGGACTTCTTGGTTGCTTTTTTCTTGGTTGCCATTATCGTTTACTCCTTCGCGTCGGTCTGAGCCGATTAATGATTGGATTCGATGTCAGGACTCGAGTCCTGTTTGATGTATTGACTGAGTGCGCTCTCCTTGTGCCTTGCCAAGATCAACACAGATGAGTCAAAGAAGCGGCTGAATCTTAGCGAGTATGCGAGGACGCAGGCTCGGGAGCGACAGCCTCTCAACTTAAGCGCGCACAAGGTAATACCACTCTCAGCAAAAGTCAATACTTCTTTTGCAGAAATCACGCCTTCGTCTGTTGAGGTAGGCGCTCTGGAATAACTCTGACGAAGGAAAGCGCATTAAGAAATTGACCCGCCAAATCGGATCGGGATTGTCTTGAGTTGCGATTATGCCTTCAGCGTTCGCGAGAGGCGGCGATTAGATTTACTATGTTCTGAATCTGACAATGCGTCAATCCTGGAAAAAGAGAATCCGAATCACGCTTGGAATTGTCCTCTTTCTGATACTTTCATGCGGTGTCTACGGCTTCTTCATCGAGCCGAATCGACTGATCGTTCACGAAGAGACCATCCAAATAGACAACTGGCCAAAGGAGCTCAGCGGCTTGCGGATTGCGCTGATTGCCGACATCCACACCGGCGGACCGTTCATCAACGAGCGAAAGCTGCGACGCATTGTTGAGCTCACGAATCAACAGAATCCTGACCTAATAATTCTGCTGGGCGATTACATGTCGCCGAATAGTTGGCATAGCCATCGAGTTGAGCCGGAAGTGACGGCCGCAGCTTTGAAAAACTTGAAGGCGCCGCTGGGCGTGTATGCCATTCTCGGCAATCATGATTGGTGGTACAACGGCAACAAGGTTCAGCGGGCTTTCGAAGCGAATGGAATTCCAGTTCTGGAAAATGATGTGGCCGAGGTCAAATGGCGAGGTAATTCATTCTGGCTCGTCGGCCTGGCCGATCTCTGGACGCGACCGCAAAATATCAACGAGACGGTCGCGAAAATTCCGGACGGCTCCGCCATAATCGCGCTCACGCACAATCCTGATATCTTTCCAAACGTGCCACGGAATGTGCCGCTGCTGCTGGCCGCGCACACTCACGGCGGCCAGGTTAATATCCCGCTAATTGGAACACCGATCGTGCCGTCAGACTTTGGACCGAAGTACACGAAGGGGCACATCTTTGAAAACGGACATCATCTGTTCGTGACTTCCGGAATTGGCACGAGCATTCTTCCCGTCCGCTTTCGCGTGACGCCGGAGATTGTGATTCTGACGATTAAATCTTAGGAAGAGCAGGGAAGCCGGATGGTAAACACCGCGCCGCCGTCAGAAGCATTCGCCGCGCTGAGCGCGCCGCCGTGCTCGGTTATTACGCGGTGCGCTAAAGCCAAGCCGATGCCGTGTCCCTGGGATTTCGTCGTGAAGAAGGGAATGAAAATCTTTTGCAAGTCAGATTCAGCTATTCCATTTCCAGTATCACGGATGGAAATCACTGCCGACCGTTTTCCCAGCGATTCGGCTTCGGTTGAAAGTTTGACGATGACCCGTCGATCGCTTTTGTTATCCGCGATGGCTTCCGCGGCATTTCGCATGAGATTCAGAAGCGCCTGGCGCAGCATGCGCGCGTCGGCCTGGATTTTGACTTTCCTCGCTTCATCGCTCGCTGCTGTATCCGAAGCACTTGCGCCCTCCCTCACGGTCGGGCTACTGCCCCGCTCCAGCGGTCGCGGAGGTTGTTCAGAAAGTGAGCGTTGACGCTCAATAATCAACTTGACGCGACGTTCGTCGAACAGCGGCGCTAACTCCCGGCCACACTCACCGATCAGCTCATCAAGCGAAACATCTTCGAGCTGCAACGCTTGCGGGCGGGCGAAGTTTAAGAACGCCGTTATCATTTCCGACAGATTCCTGACTTCCTGCAACAGCGCCGAGGTCGCAGCCTGTCCTTTCTGATCGTGATCGATTGTCTGAAGTAATTGCGTGTAACCGTGGAGCGCCGCAATCGAGTTCTTGAATTCATGCGCCAAACCGGCGGACATCTCACCGAGACTTTCGAGATTTCGTTTCAGGGCCACCTGCTCGCGCAGACGCTTAACTTCGGTGATGTCGCTCAGCAGGCAGAGCGCGCCGCGAGCTCCGCCGCCGGACGCCGGATCGATGGGGGCCACGGTCGCGCCCAGACGCGTTGGCTGACCGGATCCATTCGTGGCGTCGATCTCTTCACGACGAAACAGTTTGCCCGTTGCCAGACAATCATCGACAAGTTGAGCCAACACCGGCGCGTTGTGAAACACGGTGCGAAAGTGATCGCCAACAACGTCGCTTTCAAGCAGAGCGCGAGCCGGGCCGTTGATGACGGTCGCGCGGCCGGATGAATCGAAGGCGATCAAGCCGGTCGGCATGCTGGCGACAATGCGGTCGCTGAATTTCTCGGCCGAGTCCGCGCGTTGACTTGCCTCAGCGCTTAATCGTTCCAGCTCTTTTCGTTGTTCCTGGAGCTGAGCCAGAACGCTCTGAAAAGTCTCAAGGACAAACTCGGCTTCATTCTGCGTTCTGCCGGAATGGGCCACCGGCGCGCGTTTCGCTTCGCCCACAAGTTGCGTATACGGACGTAGCAACCAGCGAAGCAGCCAGGCGATACAGATCAGACTAAGAAAAAGTGCGAGAATAAATCCGGTAAGAAGTATCGGGCGATTCAATGCGGCCGTGGTCGGCGCCAGGGCGAAGATTGCGAAGATGAAAACCGTGCCGAAAAGAAAGACCCCGGCCAGGATTGTGATCCAAACTTGAAGACGAGGGCGCATATTTAAAATTAACGAAACTGCGAGGCGTACCAGGTGACTACACCTGCGCCGGCGAGCAGCGAAATAACGGCGCCAATGCCGAGAAAAATTCCGAAAGGGAGCATCATTTGCAAGTTACGGCTTCCGCGACGCATCATCATCGCGATGCCCACCAGCGATCCGGTAAGGACCGCGACGAAGATTGTTAACACGGTGAGCCGCCAACCGAGATAAGCGCCCACCATAAACATCATCTTGACGTCGCCGAGGCCCATCGCTTCAACGCCGCGCATCTTTTCCCACAGAAAACCCATTAGCCAAAGCGAGCCGCCGCCGGCTATCGCTCCGATGACTGCTCCGACCAGTGAGACCAGCCAAAGCGGCTGGCCCTGCAACGGACCATGGATCAGAGAAGGAAGATCGTCGAAGTGTGGTGCGCCTGCAAGATAAGGAATCGCTATTCGCGCTGCGAGCGCGAAGACAATGCCCGGGTAAGTGATCGCGTTCGGTAGAATCATGTGCTCAGCGTCGATGAAAACAAGAGCAATCATGATCGCGACAAAGGCCAGATCAAAAGGCAACGCCCAGGAAATTCCATCGTGCCAGGTCACCGCCGCAAACAAGAGCGCGGTTAGAGCTTCCACGATTGGATAGCGGACCGAAATCCTCGCCCGGCACGCACGACAGCGACCGCCAAGAATCAAGAAACTGATGATGGGAATGTTGTCGTAGGCCTTGATTGTCTTGCCACAAGACGGACAGGCCGACGCCGGCAGGGTGATCGATTGCTCGCGCGGCAGTCGATGAATGACGACGTTAAGAAAGCTTCCGATGATGGCGCCGAGGACGGCGATGAAGACGCAAGCGACGGGCAAGGGAATCGGCAAGATGTTTTCTGATAAGAAAAAAACCAGACTCGGATTCATCCGATCAGCATTGTAGCGCGCCCCAGAGCCGCCCGCCTACTACTTTTCACTCGGCTTTTCGCGTTCGGCGCGCTGGATTTCCCAAAGCAATGAATGCTTCAGAAAGTCGTGGTGCGCTGCAAAGTTAGCGATTGCCAGCCCCGCGAGTCCGTCGCGGAAGCCGCCTTTCAAAATGAAAGACCGGAGAAAAGCTGATGGTCCCGCCAGCGCGATTCTGATTGACGAGGTGCGCTTGCCGTCATTGAACATCTGCCGAGCACTTAACGGCGCGTAGCGCTCTCCGATCAGTCGTTGATGTTCGGCCGCGTCTTGCACAGTGTAATGAAGCAAATCGCCTAAGAGCGTTTCGACGCGCGCGCCTTCGTTCATAACTACCGACTCGTGAATGAGCCGCTCTCGCCATCGACCCCGCCGGCGATCGAAAAGGCGAAGCTGATAATTAGGATACCAGCCGCCCCCCTTGATCCACCGATTCATATAAAACGTGCGCCGCGGGATACGAAATCCGGACGCGCTCGGCCCTGATTGAGAACCACGAAGAGATGTAATCGAAGCTTTGAGTTCATCTGAAACACGTTCGTCAGCGTCCAGATTGAAGATCCAATCGTGTGTAGCAGAATCGGTTGCGAATTGCTTTTGCGCGGAGAAACCCGGCCATGGCCGGTTGAGCACGCGAGCGCCGCACGCGAGCGCAATCTCGCGCGTTGAGTCGGTAGATTCTGAATCAACGACCAGGATTTCATCGGCCCACGAAACGGATTCGCAGGCTGCGCGAATATTATCTTCCTCGTTGAAGGTGATGATGACGGCGGAGATTTTCATTACCAATTGTCGATTTCCGATCGCCAAATTCTCACGCTACCAGGCTGAGAGTATATACGGCACAAATCGGCAATCGACAATCGGCAATCGAAAATCCACTAGGGCTGGGTGGAAGTAACTACCACATTGTTGACGCGCAGAGTTGACGAAGTCGCTCGCTGCAGATCGGCGAGCGCCTTGTTGTAATCAGTTTCGGCCTGCAATTCGTTCGTTCGGGCCGTGGTCAGCTCGTTCTGACGCTGCAGCAGTAAAAACGTGGTCGAGCGTCCGACTTCGTAAAGTTTCTGCTCTCCCTCGAGTTGCTGTTCGGCGCTTTGGCGCGCAAGGCGCGACGAGACCACGCGTTGCTGCGCAGTGGCGACCGCCTGCGCGGCATTGCGCACGTCCATTTCAATTGCCTGATCCTGCGAGCGATACGAAGCCTCGAGCTGCTCGCCCTGAATCCGCGCGACCGCAAGATTTGCCTGCGCGGTCTTGTTGTGCAGGGGGAGTGAAATTGCGACGCCCACGGTGATGTTGTGCGTGTTGAAGCCAAACAAATTGGCGAGATCTTTTCCATATCCTCCGATTAACTTTGTCGGGGCCCCTGAGGTCGGAACCAGAGGAACAACGGCCACGGGAAAGCCGGCGCGAGTTTGAATGTCCTGGACCTGCTGGAGCAGAAAAGCACTCGAGCTGGTGCTGGGACTGCCGGAAATCAGGGGGACTAAGGTGCCCGCCGGAACTCCGGACGATGCAGATCCAGCCAGGCCTGTCGTCGCCACGGTGGAAACAACGTCAACCTGCGGCAGATTCTGATTCCGGTAATATCGAACATCCACCGCATTGATGTCCTTTTGTAGGTTGAGCCGGCGCAGCTCTGGCCGGTTCTTATGAGCTTCGTCGAGGGCCGCGCTCAGGTCGACCGGCGAAAGATCGAACGCCGGCGTGTCGGTCGGCGTAATCTGCGCCGACCATTCGGGATTTGTCGTGTTGCGAAGCATTAGTTGCTTGAGAGAATTCTCGGCGACGGAGACGTCTTGCGTGGCTACGAATAAATTTGCCTGGCGCGTCGCGATATCCGTTTGCACCTGGGCGCGGTCCAATGGAGCCTTCGCGCCTGCTGCTATCTGGGCCTCGATGTTTCGCATGTTCTGCCGGGCGAGATTCAAGCTGTCAAGTTGGTTCTGCTGATTACGGAGAGCGAAAACCAAATTCCAGTAGGCAGCCTGGACCTCAGAAATAATTTGAATGGTACGTTGCCGGAAGTCAGAATCGGATTGTTCGATCACTTTCTTCTGAATCTTAATCAGACGCCGGTTAGTGTCAATCGCTCGATTGCGCATTAACGGTTGCGTGAACGAAAGTGAAAGATTGGATGACCAGAAAGGATTGATCAAGTTAAACGTGTTGCTGCTGTTCGTATGCGTGTTGGCGAACGTCAGCGTGTAAGTGCCGCCACCTTTCTCGAAGCTTTTTGAAATTGCCGGATTAAACGAGAAGCTCGTTGTCTTGGTCGTGCCGGACGAGCCTGAACCTCCCAGGCTGCTCTGCTGTGGAGTGACGTTCCGAATGAATTGGGGCGTTACGCTGAAGATAGGTTCGTACACTCCATAAAGCGCGCGTAACTGCTGCTCGCCGATGCGCACCGTGTCGCGCGCGACTTCGATGTCGTTATTGTTTTGCAACGCTTTCCGAATCGCATCATTCATGGAAAGCGTCAGCACGTTACTGCTGGTGATGCCAAGACGAGTCAAATCAGGGAGCGGCGGAACGGGCTGTGGCTGGGTGCTCGGAAAAATTGGCTCGCGCGGTTCCTGCGCCGCGGGGATGATCGGCGTCGGCTGCGTCATCGGAGAAATATTCGTTCCTGGCGGCGCCTGCGGAGGATTCTGTTGCGTTCCGGGAGGCACAGTCGGTGGTTGCGTCTGTGTACCGGGTGGCAGCGTGGCCGGGTTCGGCGTCGGCGACGGATTAGGTATTTGCGCTGACGCAACGCTGCACCACGCAACGATCGTCAACGAGAAAATAAATGTCCGCATGGCTGGGCCAGTTAAGTTATTCGACATCGAAGAAAAACTCCTCAGTTTGAAGCTGGTATTTGCAAGCCCGGCGCTCCTGCTGCATTGCGCAGACCGAAGAGCGCCGGTCATTGCGTACTACGTCACCTGACTGCCAGCGGTTTCAACAAAGCTCGACAAATGCTTGCCTTGACAGTCATGGTAACCGGGCATTATCTTGCCTTTTCTTTCAAAGCTCAACACACATGTATTGAGATTGATCGGAATCGCATGAATGCAGGACTGCGAAGTCTGCTTTCCGGTCGATCAGCAACGAACGCACGGAGGAGGGTTGGCGAATAATGGCGGTAAAAGTCGGCATTAACGGTTTCGGTCGGATCGGCAGGAATGTCTTTCGCGCATCGCTGGGCGATCAAGACATAGAGTTTGTCGCGGTCAATGACATCACCGATACAAAGACGCTGGCGCATCTGCTCAAATACGATTCGGTTCTTGGCAATCTTCATCACGACATTTCTGCTTCTGAAAATGGAATCACAGTTGAAGGAAAAGAATTTCATGTGTTTTCCGAACGCGATCCCGGCGCCATACCATGGGACCTGGTCGGGGCCGAGATAGTGATCGAGTCAACGGGTCGCTTCACGAAGGCGGAAGGCGCGAAGAAGCACTTGCGCGGCACCGTTAAGAAAGTAATCATTTCCGCGCCCGCCAAAAACGAAGACATCACGATCGTGCTGGGTGTGAACGAGGAGAAGTATGATCCGCGCGCGCATAATGTGATCTCGAACGCGTCGTGCACGACCAACTGCCTGGCGCCGGTAGCCAAAGTAATTCATGAGAAGTTTGGCATTCGCACCGCGCAGATGACCACGATTCACTCGTACACCAACGACCAGCAACTCCTCGATCTGCCGCACAAGGATTTGCGCCGTGCGCGGGCAGCCGGCCTTTCGATGATTCCAACCTCGACCGGCGCGGCGAAAGCGGTGGCGCTGGTGCTGCCCGAACTGAAAGGTAAATTTGACGGCATCAGCGTGCGTGTGCCGACGCCAAATGTTTCGCTCGTCGATGTGGTCATTGACGTTGACAAGGAGACCAGCAGCGAAGAAGTTAACAAGGCGCTGAAAGACGCGGCTAACGAAGAGTTGAGGGGCATCCTTGGCTTCTCGGAAGAGCCTCTGGTGTCGTCTGACTTCAAAGGAAACTCGAATTCATCCATCGTCGATGCTGAATACACTAAAGTGATCGGCGGCCACATGATCAAAGTGCTTTCCTGGTACGACAATGAATGGGGTTACTCCTGCCGCGTACGCGATCTCGTAAAATATATCGCGGGGAAGGGACTCTGAAGAGTGTTCTTGGTCAGTTGTCAGTAGCCGGTTGCCGAGAATTCGCGCAAACATCGGAGAAGATACCAACAACGACTGACGACTGACCACTGACAATGAAAAAGCTCTCAATAAGGGATGTCGACCTCAAGAGCAAGCGAGTCTTCATTCGCGTTGATTTCAATGTCCCCATCAAGGATGGCCAGGTCGAAGACGACACGCGCATTCGCGCCGCGCTGCCCACGATTAACTACGCAATTGAACAGGGGGGGCGGGTGATTCTTGCTTCCCATCTTGGCCGACCGAAAGGCGCACGCGTAGAAAAGTACAGTCTGCGACCGGTAGCTGATCACCTTTCGAAGTTGATCGAAAAGCAGGTCGCGTTTGCAGACGATTGCGTCGGTGAACCAGCTTCTGCAAAAGCCGAGGCGTTGCGAGACGGCGAGGTATTATTGCTTGAAAATCTCCGCTTTCATCCTGAAGAGGAGAAAAACGACGAAGCGTTCGCGGGCCAGCTTGCTTCTCTCTGTGACGAGCTTTATGTTAACGACGCGTTCGGCACGGCGCATCGCGCGCACGCTTCGACAGTCGGCATCACAAGATTTGTGAAACAGGCGGCGGCTGGTTTGTTGATGGAAAAGGAACTCGAGTATCTCGGTCGCGTCATCAATAATCCGGCACATCCTTTCGTCGCTATTCTCGGCGGCGCCAAAGTCTCAGACAAAATTCCGGTTATCAACGCGCTTATCGATCGCAAAGTTGACAAGCTGCTGATTGGCGGCGCCATGGCCTATACTTTTCTGAAGGCCGAAGGATTCACGGTAGGAAAATCGCTGGTTGAAAACGACATGCTCGAGACAGCGCGGCAAATCAGAAAGCGTGGCGAGGAATCTGGTCTTGAGTTGTTGCTGCCGACAGATCATCAAGTTGTCGATAGCTACGAGCCGATCAAGGGCGACAAGGTTATGGCGAAGACCATTCCGATTGAATTCACGAACGCCGGCCACGCAGGGATGGACATCGGCGTCGAGACCGTGAGCCATTTCGCGAATGCCTTGAAAGATGCAAAGACAATCATCTGGAACGGTCCCATGGGCGTGTTTGAAGAGAAGCCGTTCGATCAAGGCACAATCGGGATCGCGCAAGCGGTTGCCGAAGCCGCCGATCGCGGCGCCATTGTAATCGTGGGTGGTGGAGATTCGGTGGCCGCGATTACGCAAGCCGGCGTCGCCGATCGCATCACGCACATCTCAACCGGCGGCGGAGCGACGCTGGAGTTTTTAGCAGGCGAAGAATTGCAGGGGGTGGCGGCGCTGAGCGATAAATGAGCCGGAGTACGGATAGAAATTGATCTGACAACTGATGGAATTGACTAGCTCTGCTCGACAATTCCCAAGACTACAAGACCGTCTTCGCTCTCATGTCCAGGCAGTCCCTTGGCTGGTCCGAGAAGACGGTCGGCCGCCTGCACGAACCCATGCGTCCTCCACCAACTCGTGTTCGACCGATCCGCGTCGGGCAGCGAGGTCTTTGATTGCACTCTATTCAAAACTGGAACTTGAAGCCCGTTCAGATCCACGCTCCAGATCCGGCCCGACATTTGAAAATCGACCAACTGCCGACCGTTCGCCTCCCGAAGCTGGACGTTTTCCGTTACCTCTTCGGTAATCAAGCGCATGGAGGCCATCGTCGTTCGCCGCGCTACAACCTGCCCGGGCCAGGAGTCATTCGCCTCGCTCAGATCGTCGAGTGCTTTTTTTACCGCGGCCAAATCCAACTTGCGAAAATTGACGTCAAACAGGCCAGCCACGGGCATGATCATGCCCGTTTTCAAGTCTTCGTCAATGCGTTCACCTCCATCGCGGTCTTGAGACTCGACAATTGCGTTGCCGAAGGCTTTCCCGATGGCGTCCACAATTTTTCCGCGATCCTCTTTGGTGCTCTCAAGCTGTTTCATGACCTCGTAAGCGATCTCGTCATCTGCGACGCTCGCGTCCACCCGCAACAGCAGGACGTTTTCTTCGAACGGCCTCGTCAATACGTCAAGCGCGGCGCTGCCCAGCTTCCCTATCTGAGTCATTGAGAGAATCTGGCCCGTCTCGCTCGCCAGGACGAGTCGCTGCTCGGGCTGCGATTCGCGCACGCGTACCTGCAAAAGGGTTGTGACGGCGTGGTCGTTCATGAACCACCGCGGTCCAGGCGGAACCGGAGGACCAATGAGAATCATGCCCCGTTCCAATGCGCGAATCCGCTCCAGCGCTTCCGAGAACAGTTCAATCTGGGCGATCTCATCATCCGAAATTGGGTCGGGAACTGAGCTGAACCGCACCACACGCGCGCCAGCCGTGGTAAAAATCAGCACTTCCGGTGGCTGCAGCCTGCCTGCCGCCCTCGCTTCTTCCACTGCCGAGCGCGCGATTTGTATATGAATGGTCGCGCTCGAGTAGACCGGACCCGTTGGCATTGTAAAGTGGCCGTTCCAGACGCTTCCCCCAGCGATTGCAACTACAGATCCAATCAGCAGCCGTCCGCCACCAAGATTGGATACGGTGATGTCGCCAACCAGGCCCCACTCGGTGCTGTGCGGCAGACGTGCCCAGTGCAAGCCGCGAAAGACAGCGGCCTCGCAACGTGGCGGGACGATCGCCGCAGGCATCCGGAGGACGCCGGACAGGGCCATCCCGTCAATGAATCCGATAACATCATTTATCACCAATCCGTTCAGCAGGTCAGACCCGAACGAGATGGATTGTTGGCATTGAATATCGCGATCGGTTGCGCCGTGTTCACAACCCTCATCCAGGTGGCCCAGTTCGGGCGAATACGCGAAGGCGAAAATGATCGCTCCGACAAAGCCGATGAGAAAGCCGACGATGGCGCCGATGAGGGCTCCGATCCACCCGCCAAACACACCGCCTATTACGAAGCCGGCAGTGCCTGTGAGCGACCCGATCTCGAGCGCGCACCAGAATAAGTCCCACCCGTCTACGTGATAATCAAAATGAAGATCGAGTTGTAGTCTATTTTCGCGCGGTATGCTGAGCAGCACGGACGCGTCGACGTCGACATTGATGTGATGATCCGTCCCGCAAGCATTCAACGCGGTGACCGGCGAATGCACCATGATGCCTCCGCGTAGTCGCTCGAAGCTGGGTGGTTGCCAGACCGCGGAGGTGAAGCCGTGCGGCCGGAGGCGGCCGGCTTCCCTGGCGAGAGTTTGAGTGGTCCGTTGAACGGCGCCTTGTTCAAGCAGCTCTTTCTTCAACCAAATCACCCAGCCCGCACCACCTCGCCGTGAAGCTGGCGCAGCATAAAAACTACGCAGCATCGTACTGGTTTGAATAGCCAGGCGGGCGGCCTCCAGGGCATCCACCGGCACAAGTGCGGGCTCAAACTGGACCCCAATCTGGAGAAACGTCGCCTCGCCTCCGGGGCTTGGCTCGTCAACCGCGACGCCGGCATTCAGAATGGCCGGCACGGTTCCCAGCAAATCAGACAGACCTGAAAGGTCGACCGCGCTCCTCAATCCGGTCGTGATCTCCCGCAAACGATTAAGCGCCTGCTCGCGAGCTCTCCTGACCTCGTCCTCGGTGCCGAACGACGGAAAATCCAGGTCACGGACATTGATCGACAGACTGATCATGCCATCCGTGAGCTGAAGCTGAACACCAAAGCTCACGGTCACCATGATTGGTATCGTGTCCGGTGGAGTGAGCGCGCTCGGCGAATGCGCGCGCAAGCGCGACAAAGGCGCGACCTGGATGGTTGCAGACAGGCGGCCCTCGATGTCCTGGGTGGGAATGAAGGTGAAAGGATCGAGGCTCGGTCCGCCACCCGCCGGTCGCACCCACGGCTGCGGTGACCTCTCGCGAACACGCAGGCTCAAACCGCCAATGACGATATGATCGAACACAAAAGTGTCGGCGCCGGCAGTGGCTTGAAAATCGAACACCAGTCTTTCCTGTTCGATCCGGCGCTTCAACAACTGTGAGAGAACTCCAATTCCGATCTCAAAGATGATGTCCATACTTGCCTCCCCGATGATTGGCGGCTGACAGATGCGGGCAAGAGATCAACCGTAGTTTAGTGGCTCAAGTATCGAGCACGGCAGTCGCTGCCTTCTTTGACTGGTCAGACATGGCGTGATGAGCGCCTTACGTGGACTTCAATATTTTCAGGCGCCAAAACCGCGAATCTAGAAACTGGTTCCGCGGACCGGAACGCAGAGTGTAGGTGAGTAGTTCAGAGGCCTGAGTGGCTCATTCTAGTACAAGACTTCGGCCACGGCAATAACGATTTGAACGTGGTAAAGTACTGTGCCCCTTGGGAGATCGAAAGCGACACTAAAGACCAATCATGCGCAAACCTGTCATCGCTGGAAACTGGAAAATGTACAAGAGTGTTAGCGATTCTGTCGCGACCGCTGTCGCTCTGAAGCCGCTGGTTGCGAATGCGAATCACTGCGAGGTCGTAATCGCGCCGGTCTTTACGGCCCTGAAAGCAGTCGCCGATCGCCTCGAAGGTTCGAACGTGCATGTTGCAGCTCAGGACTGCGCGGCTGAACAAAACGAAGGGGCGTTCACTGGCGAGGTCGCAGCTTTCATGCTGCGCGACGCCGGTTGCTCGTATGTCATCGTCGGACACTCTGAACGCAGACAGTATTTCCTCGAGACCGATCACCTGGTAAGTAAGAAAGCGCAAGCAGGACTGGCCGCTGGTTTGAGCGTAATCGTATGTGTCGGCGAGACGCTTGAAGATCGCGATGGCGGGAAGGCCCGCGACGTTGTCAGCACTCAGATAGCAGGCGGACTCAGTGGGTTGACAGCTTCAGATCTCGCCCGTATCATCGTCGCGTACGAACCGGTCTGGGCCATTGGCACTGGACGCACCGCGACGCTGGAGCAAGCGCAGGAAATGCACGCGTTTATCCGGCGCGTTTTCGCGGAAAGGCACTCGCAAACGTCGGCTGAGGCGTTGCGAATTCTTTATGGAGGTTCAGTTAAGCCCGACAACATCGTAGGTTTGATGAGACAGCCCGACATTGATGGGGCGCTGGTGGGCGGCGCGAGCCTGGATGCCGACAGTTTTGCGAAGATTGTTAACTATAATTAGACCGTCAATGGTAAATCGCAAATCGTAAATAGAGAAAAACTGATCGCGTCAACGATTAAGATACTAAAAGCAGCTTTTATTCACGATTTACGATTTACGATTTTTGATTCACGATTCATTAGATTATGGCGACTTACATTCTATACGGATTATTCATTCTGGCGTGCATCATTCTGGTGGTCACGATACTTCTGCAGCCGGGTAAGGCTGATGCGGGCGCGTTGTTTTCCAGTTCAGTTTCGAGTACGGCCTTCGGTCCGCGCGGCACGCAGACCTTGCTGGCGAAGATTACAATTGGCGCGGCCGCGGCGTTCATGCTGATTGCCTTGACGCTTTCGTTGCCGGCTTTAAGCGGCACGAGCTCTGTTTTGCAATCCGGCATTCCTGAACAGACGACGCCGACTCCCACGCCTTCGCCGGCCTCGACCGTACAACCGTCGCCGGCGCCGTCCGCTTCCGTGGCTGCTTCACCGTCAGCGCCGCAATCGCCTGCGAAGAAGTGAACCACGATCAGCGAATTAGTTGCTGCCAGTGAAAGTCTGCGAGCGATCGTTTCTTTGACATTCCTCCCAACTGAGCCGAAGTGGCGGAACTGGTAGACGCGCACGTTTGAGGGGCGTGTGAGGTAACTCGTGGGGGTTCGAGTCCCCCCTTCGGCAAATCAACTCTAAGCCTTGTGCGTTCAGCTAGAATGTTAAGCATGCCGACAAGTGTCGTTCATTCTTGACTATTCATTCCAGAAAGAATATAAGTACCTTCAGAGTTAACGGACAATCGGATGGCGCGCCACAAAGAGTTTGACCGAGACGAGGCCCTCCATAAAGCGATGGAGGTTTTCTGGTCGCGTGGCTATAACGCAGCGTCCATTCAGGACTTAGTCGAGCACATGCGGATCAGCCGCCAAAGTCTCTATGACACCTTCGGAGATAAGCATGCGCTTTATCTACAGACCCTCGACCGCTACCGCGAAGTAGAAAGTCGCAAGCTGTTTGAAATGCTGAAGCGGCCGGGCCCAGTGAAGAAGAGTCTGCAGCGGTTGTTCGAAGGCGTGATTGAGGGAGCGCTCTGCGACAGACAGCGACGCGGCTGCTTCATAGGTAACGCGATGTCGGAATTAGCCGGCCGTTGCAAGCAGACCGCGGCCAGGACTTGCAGCAACATGGCCGCGATGGAGGAGGCTTTTTACCACGCGCTATTGCGGGGAAAGAAAGCAGGTGAACTGAAGAGCGTTCGCGATCCTCGCGCCGTTGCCCGATTTCTCTACAGCAACCTTCAGGGTCTTTCACTGATGGCCAAGGCCACACGGGATCGCCAGACGCTGGAAGATGTTGTGAAGGTCACGCTCTCGGTGCTTGATTGAATTTTTTTGACAGATTCTGGAACGGGCGTTCCAAAACATTGCAAGGCGTCTGGTCGCGGAACCGCTGGGGCCGGCTTTGAGACTGATAACAAATACAGAAAGGCGAAAAACGAAGATGAGAATAGGAATTATTGGTTCGGGGAAAATCGGATCGACCACAGCGCGGCTTTTCGTGCGCGCCGATCATGAAGTCGCGCTCAGCAACTCGCGGGGCGGCCGGGGTTTGGAAGCGTTGGTCGCGGAACTGGGCGACAAAGCGCACGCGACCACGATTGAGGAGGCAGCAAACTTTGGCGATGTGGTCTTAATCGCCATTCCCTTCGGCAAATTTAGAACCCTGCCCGTCGATGCTTTCAAAGGCAAGGTGGTCATCGATGCGGGGAACTATTATCCGGAGCGCGATGGAAATTTCGTGGAACTCGACAACAACGAAACTACTTCGAGCGAACTGATGGCTTCGCACTTGAAGGAAGCGCGCCTGGTCAAAGGCTTTAACACGATCTATTTCAAACATCTGGCGGCCCAGGGCGATACGAGTCTGCCGCTTGAGAAGAGGCGCGCGATTTTCATCGCCGGTGACGACTCGGAAGCGAAGGAGATCGTAGCGCGTTTGATCGAAGGCATCGGATTTGCGGCGGTTGATATGGGCTTTCTGCACGAAGGCGGCCGCAGCCAACAGCCCGGGACCGCGGTTTACAACAAGGAGCTAACCGCCAACGACGCGGCTGGGCTTTTGTCGGCGCCCTGAATCATGATGGACAATATTCATCGTTGCTAAGAGGATAAATGACAAAGTGGGGGTAAGAGTTTAATGAATATGCAGCAGGAAATTGAATTACTCAGCGGCGAACGGTTCGAGTCTGAGAACGTACATACAACCAGAGATGATTTGGTTCATTCGGAAGCAGGCGAAGATCTGATGGACGCATATTCGCGCGCAGTCATTGCGGCGGCGGAAAAGGTCAGCCCCTCAGTTGTCTATATAGAAGTCCAGCAACCGATCAGAAGCAGAAGACGAAACAGTCCACGCATGCCGCCCGAAACTCGAGGCAGCGGCTCAGGTTTCATCTTCACGCCGGACGGCTTCATTCTCACGAATAGTCATGTTGTTCACAGCGCCAGAAAAATCGAAGTGACGGTCGCGGACGGGCACAAGCACCAGGCAGATTTGATTGGAGACGACCCGGACACTGACCTGGCGGTAATCAGAATCAATGCGCCCAACCTCGCGCCCGCTCATCTGGGTGATGCGCAAAAGATACGCGTGGGGCAACTGGTCGTGGCCATCGGCAATCCCTACGGTTTTCAGTACAGTGTCACAGCCGGAGTCGTGAGCGCGCTGGGTCGCTCGCTGCGAGCCCAGTCGGGACGATTAATGGACGACGTGATTCAAACTGACGCCGCGCTTAATCCCGGCAATTCGGGCGGGCCGTTGGTTAATTCTCGCGGAGAAGTCATTGGGGTCAACACGGCAATGATTCTGCCGGCGCAAGGGATCTGCTTTGCCACTTCGATCGATACGGCCAAATTTGTTGCCAGCCGTCTAATTCGCGACGGTAAAGTCAGTCGCAGTTATATCGGCCTGGCAGGACAGAACGTTCCGCTCCCGCGCCGCATCGTGCGCTACTATAACCTGGCCGTTGAGAGCGGAATCCTGATTGTGTCTTTCGAGGCCAACAGCCCGGCCAGAACAGCCGGCGTGTGCGAAGGCGATATCATTGTCGGCTTTGGCGATCACCCGACTGCCGGCATCGATGATCTTCATAAGCTTCTGACCGAGGAACGCATCGGGCACAAATCATCTCTCGTGGTTATCAGAGGGACGGAGAAACTAAGCCTCGAGGTAGTTCCTGAAGAGTCTGAAAAGGTAACTCGCGAATAATGTCTCAGGCACGGATAACATGAATAGTTAAAGAGGAGTCACAAAGTCGGTGAGAGAGTCAGATACGTAAACTCATAAGGTACACTGCACTGGGTCGGCGATGGGATATTCTAACAATCGATCTGCTCGAAAAGATGTCTCCGATGATTTCAAATTTCTTGCCGCCGAATGCCATTCCAGTCCGAAACTCTTTGGTGTTGGTTCGCGTAGATGAAGGCTAATGGCTGAAGAAAAAAAGAAGAAGATACGCTGGTCGGCCGCGTGGGCGGATGCCCGCGAGCTGGTTTGGGCGCACCGATCACGTTTGGCGCTGGGGGCCGTACTTATGCTCGTCAATCAGGCCATGGGGTTGGTGTTGCCCGCATCGACTAAGTACCTGATTGATGCGGTGATCGTTAAAGGGCGCACCGAATTGCTGTGGAAAATCGCGATTGCGGCGGCAGTCGCCACGGTTATACAGGCCGTCACCTCCTTCAGTTTATCGCAAGTGCTGGGAGTCGCGGCCCAGCGAGCCATTACCGAGATGCGCAAGAAAGTCCAGGCGCAGATCGCGCGATTGCCGGTCAGCTATTTCGATTCGACCCAGACCGGAAAACTCATCTCGCGGATCATGAACGATGCGGAAGGTATTCGTAACCTGGTCGGCACTGGTCTGGTGCAACTTGTCGGAAGTTTCATCACCGCGATCGTAGCGATCTGTGTTCTGTTCTGGCTCAATTGGCGTTTGACTTCGATTACGATTCTGGTGCTGGGGATATTCGGTGGCGCGCTGGCTTTCGCTTTCACGCGACTGCGGCCTTTGTTCCGCGAGCGCGGCGAGATTACGGCAACGCTGACGGGGCGTCTCGCGGAATCGCTGGGAGGCATTCGCATCGTCAAAGCCTACACGGCCGAGAAACGCGAAGCGCTGACCTTCGCACGCGGGGCGCACAAACTGTTCCGCAACATCGCCAAGTCAATGACCGGCGTTTCAGCCACGACTGCTTTCTCATCGCTGGTTATCGGCGCGGTCGGAGTCGTGATCATTGTGGTCGGCGGGCGTTCGGTCGTGACCAGTCAGATGACCCTCGGCGACCTGTTCATGTATGTACTCTTCACCGGGCTCATGGCGATGCCGCTGATTCAGTTCGCGGCGATCGGGACGCAGATCACCGAAGCTTTCGCGGGACTTGATCGCATTCGCGAGATAATGGACATGCCGACCGAAGACGAAGAAGACGCATTGCGCGCGCCGCTGCCGGGAGTCCAGGGCGAGATTGAGTTCGAGAACGTGTGGTTCGAGTACAACGAAGGCGTGCCGGTGCTGAAAGATGTTTCCTTCAAAGCCCCGGCCGGTTCCACGACGGCGCTGGTCGGATCCAGCGGCTCAGGCAAAAGCACACTCATCAGTCTCGCGATGAATTTCAACCATCCGCTTTCCGGGACGATCAGAGTCGATGGCAAAGACCTGAGTACTCTGCGCCTGCGCGACTTCCGTTCGTACCTCGGCGTCGTCATGCAGGACAACTTTCTGTTCGACGGGACCATCGCCGAAAACATCGCCTTCTCCAATCCGCACGCGACCATGGACGAGATTAAAGTGGTGAGCCGCATCGCGCATTGTGAAGAGTTCGTGGAAAAATTCGAGCAGAAGTATGACACGATCGTCGGCGAGCGGGGAGTGAAACTTTCCGGCGGCCAGCGTCAGCGGATCGCGATCGCCCGTGCCATCCTGGCCGATCCCAAGCTGCTGATTCTTGATGAAGCAACCTCCAGTCTCGACAGCGAAAGCGAAGCCTTTATCCAGGACGGCCTGCGATCGTTGAGGCGCGGGCGCACGACTTTTGTGATAGCGCATCGGCTCTCAACAATACGCAGCGCAGATCAGATTTTGGTGTTGGAAGGCGGCGAGATTGTAGAGCGGGGCACCCACGAAGAGCTGCTCGCGGCTGACGGCCGATACAAACAACTCTACGACAAGCAGTACAAATTCGAGCGCGACCAATTCATCAATCCTGGTGAAGACTTTACGCCGGCGCCACCGCAGCCTCTGGCGGATGGCAGGCCGCAGCGTCTTCCGAATCTATAGTTAATATTCTGGCCGTCGTCTCGACAATTAGTTAGGAGGACGTTCCTGATCTAGAATAAGTTGGACGGAAATAGGGGACGTGCATTCCTCCTTCGGCGCCGATCCGTTGATAAGGTTATCGTGCTTCATTCCGGGATTCATAACCGAATCTTTTTTTTCGCAAGTGTGCTCGCGCTGCTGTTGCTGAGCACCAGCGGTGCGGCCGCGCAGTCAACCGAACAAGATTTCCCTACTCCGGTTCATTCCAGCGATATCTTCGGCACAATCCACGCACTCGACGTCGGCGATCCACGATTGACTCATCATTTCTATGCCTTCAACGGCACGCATGGCGATCTTCTGGTTACAGTCGAAAGCCGGAATCTCAATGGCGACGTGGATGTCTTCACCGCTGTTACCTTGAAGCCTTTGTTAAAGATTCCCATGTACGCCGGAGCCTCTTCGTCGATCACGACCAAGAGCATTTACATGCGGGCCGAAGATATTCTGATCCTGCGCGTGGAAGCGCGCAGTCCGAATGATGATGATGGTACTTATCGTATTCGTTTGGGCGGAGCTTTTGCGCCTTTCAGCGGCGGGATTCCGGTTGCCGAAAACGAGGCGACCGAGACTGAGAAGCGTTCGCCCGGCATAGGCACCAGACGCGTCTCTTCAGTTGGTGCGCGAGTGGAAGAGCCGATAGTCACTGCACCTGCCAGCGCGGTTGGGCCTGCAAAAAACGAAGAACCGGTGAAGACGGACGAGACCAGCAAGACCGTTTCGTCCAAAGGACGAAGGCCTGTGACGCGAGCCGCGCGCAATCGTTCATCCACCCGCGCCCGGCCAAAGCCCGCCCCGGCGCCTGAAAAAACGGCTTCCAATCCGCCAGCGGATACTAAGCAGGAGGTAACTCGCGAACCAACAGAACAACCAGCGGCGCCGAAGCCCGCACCAGCCGAGGTTGAGGCAAAACGCGGAAATGAAAAACAGGAGAACCCGGCGTCGCCGGGGGCGCACCTGATCATTGAGCAGAAAGACGGAACGCGAATCGACCGGCCGATGTCGACCGTACGTCGGATCATGATCGATAACGGACAGATCGTGATCTTTCTAAAGAACGGACGGATCCAGCGCGTTTCAATGACTGACGTGGCCAGAATGGCAATCGGGCCCTGAGTCGAGAAGTAACGGACACTTAACGCGCGGCTCGATTGCCCGCAGCGGCCAAAGCAGCTCGCCAGGCTTCGCGGTCAATTCCATAAATAAAGACTTCTTTTCCCATCACTTGGGTCTCGCCTTCGATCTTTTCACCAAGCCGCTCGGCTACTTTGATTGACGCCACGTTCTCCGGCGCAATCAGGCTGATGACGTGATCCCGATCCATCTCAGTGAAGGCGTATTCAAGGGCCCGCCGCGCACCTTCGGTCGCAAAGCCTTTTCCCCAATATTCACGACCTAACGTCCAACCGAGTTCGAATCCCGGCCAACCCGTGGGATTCATGAAGCCAATTCTGCCGATCAGGTTGCCGCTGCGCTTTTCCTCGACTGCCCAAATTCCATAGCCGCGGAAATACCAATGGCCCATGGTGCCGGCCATTTGGCGCCAGGCTTCGAGGCCGGTTAACGGTGTGCCGTCACCAAGAAAACGCATCACTTCGGGGTGCGAACAGATTTTTGCGTGAGCCTCGAAATCATCTTCACGAAACCAACGCATGAGCAGACGCTCAGTTTCCAACCTGACTTCATTCATGGTGATTGACGAGTTTCTCCTTCTTTTTGATTTAGTGAGTTCAGTTGAACAGTTCAGGATTCTCGGGCCGCGTTTCGTCCTTTGTCGGTCAGAGTAGGCCGAGAAGGATAGCACGAAAGTTCCGAGCCGCAACGCGGCAAAATCTTTGACACCTTTCGTGGGCTTTGCTATTCATTTCTTGTCAATGAACGTAGCTGTGTTCGATCTGTTAACGAAGCTGGGCAGCCCCCTGATGAGTGCGCTCTTCTTATGTGGTCTGTTATCAGTGTCGAATGTTTCAGCCGCTACCTGCAAGCCGATAAAGTCTCTCCCGGACGAATGGGTTAGAACGAGAGTAAATCTTTTTGTGCGGGCGGCGCGCAACTTATATGACGACGACAAGAACGAGAAGTCTTACCAAAAAATCCTCGACGATATCGCCGATACAATCAAGCAGTGCGGGCTGGCGCAGGACCAAAGTTTTGTTGGCCGTTATCCGGAGTTCGTTGATTATTTTTCGCTGGTTTCACTTGATCGTTTAGCCGATCATGAACTTGGCTTCAACGTTCCTGACCGGCAATACTTCGCAGAGACTCGCGAATATGTCGAGATTCCCGATTTTCTCCTCACGCCAAAATTCCTGCGCGCCGTCAGCCGTTTCGAGACCCTGAACCAGGCCAAACAACTTCTGCGAGAACTCAATGCCAACAGGCCCCCTGCCGAGCAACTTATTTTTTTCAGCTATAGCTCACGGCATCTGGGTACTCCTGATAATCCTGACAGCTACCGGCGGTTATTGATAATCGTCCCGGGAAACGCGGCCCGGCAAATTCCCGAGAAGTGGGTGCAGTTCGGCGTGCCGGACCCGCGCGCCCGCGCGTCTGTTCGCAACGTGTCGGTCGTTTCCGTTGTGACGACCTTGAGTGGAATCCGGAACGTCTATTTCAAGGATTATTACCGCACGTACCGTCGCAATGGATTGATAACGATCAAGGGCCGATGGGAGCTTGGCTATGGTGACGACAACTGCGCGCAGTGCCATAAGAGCGGCATTCTGCCAATATTTCCTGTCGCCGGCAGCGTTGTTCGCGACGAACTTCCGCTGGTAGATACAGTCAACGATCGTTTCAAGTCTTACGTGCCGGCGAGTTTTGATAAGTATCTGGATAGCAGCAAGCTGGGTCCTGGATTAGGTTCAGGCAGCCGCCGCGAAATCGGTAAGGGAGCCGGCACGAACTCAGGCGCAAGGTTAACCACGGACGCGATCACCTGCGCGGAGTGCCATCAGCCAGGTCGTTTGGGCGCACTCAACTGGCCGATGGATCGAACGCTGATAAGTTCATATGTCAAGGGCGGTCAGATGCCGTTCGGTTATGACCTGGACAAGGCCCAGCGTAACGAACTTTACCAAAAACTCGTTCGCGATTACTTTGCGATTGACGATGCGAATCCGGGGATCCTTAAAGCGTGGCTCCTGGGCCGGCCTCGATGACACCGTCATTTCTTCGCCGATTTTATTTCCGCGAGTTTGTCGCGAAACTGCGGCAGATCCTGGTTCGTCGGATCAATTTTCGCGAGTTTGTTAATCGCATCTTCCGAACCCCTGGCATCGCCTTTACTCAACAACACCGCGCACAACCCGTCGAGCGAAGGCATGTCGTCAGGCTTTTTTAACAAAGCTGCCCGGTACCATTTTTCGGCAGCGTCAAAATGGCCGGCATCGAAGTTCGCTACTCCGAGCATTGCCAAAACTTCAAAATCAGTCGGTTTAAGTTTGTTCGCGGCCAACAAATATTCGATCGCCTGATCTAATCGTTGAACTTGATACTCGAGTTTGGCGGCGGTTTTCTGCGCCTCAAAATCGTTCGGATTTTCGCGGGCCTGTTTCATCGCCTGCTGCACTTGCGCGAAGACTTGCTGGGGATCTCCGCTTTGATCGCTGCCAACCGGAGGATGATTCGGTGGCAGTCCTTGTTGGCTCGAGGCGGCGCCGGCGCGATTGGATATTTCGCGCTCGTTCATCACACCATGCAGCATGAAGCCAAGAATAAATCCCAGCAGCAGGCCAATTATCGCGAAAAGAAAATTATCCTTGCTCATTGAACCAGGTCTGAGAACTTCTAAGAGTCGAGCCCGATCAATCCGCGTCCTTTAGTAATCCACGAATCTGTTCGCGCAGCTCGGGACCTTCCGCGTGTCCATGACGCGTGATCGCGTGATTGACGGCGGCCTCCAGCACCTCGTCTTCAGAGCCTTCAAGCCGCAGCGTACAACCGCTTTCGCTTGGATATTCGCGGCAGTCAATTGATCTTCTTTGCGAGTCAGACATTTTCGTCACCTTTCTTTTTGCAGCGATCGGGTCGCCACTGAACAACGCCAACTTTACTTAACGAAGGTTACTTTAATCAGTGAAAGTCTATCGCGAACCGCGACCCATGGCCAACTGTTTCGCTTTCGCGATTTGATCGGAAACACTCTTCGCGTCTTCCGAACCGGGGGGCAACAAGTCTAAGAGTCTTTGGTAATAATCAATCGCCTTTTGATAGTCACCCCCTTCAAACGCCGCAGTACCCACGAGCACCAACGCCCTCTCGTTTTTCGGATCCAACTTTAGTGCCCGGTTGGCGGCCTCGAGTGGTTTTCCGGCCATTCGCTGACCGTTCGCCATTGCCAACGCCTCCGCATAATCCGCCCACAGCGTGGAATCATTCTCGTTGAGAGCTGTGGCGCGTTCATAAGCGGAAGACGCTTCCGAATAACGATTGAGAAACATGTAACTTCGCGCCAGCATCGTCCAACCCTGGACGTCGTTCGGGTTTGCTTTGAGTCGCTCAGCGAGCTTGGCTACGTTTCCTTCAATTTGTGACTGCGTCATGTTGCCTTGTCCCGCGAAAGGGGCGTTCGCGGCGGCAGTCGATCCGGCTGTTCCGCTGACCGCATTTGGATTGCCGACAAAAAGGTAGAACGCGATTGCAGCAGCGGGAATCACCAGGGCGACGCCGTAAACAAAGTTTCGGGCGCCGGCTTTCGAGTCAGCAGGCGAGTTTTTCGCGGCTTCGACGTCTTCAAGCAAGCGACGCTCCAATTCGTCTTTGTCCTGTTGGTGTTGTTCCTCACTGATTAGACCGTTTTTCAAGTCACTCTCGAGTTCCTGGAGTTGATCCTGGTAAATGAGAATGTTTGCAGCTCGCAGTTCATCTGGATTCTTTTTGTCAGAGCGTTGGAGCAGGGCCGGCAGCACAAACCACAGCGCCAGCATTAGCATCAACGCGCAAATGATCCAAAAGGTCAACATAAGATTATCCAATTCGCAGAAGTTCTTCCGCCCGTTTCCGCTCGTCCGCGGTCAAAGGTTTCTCCCGGATCGTTTCCCGGCGTTGTTTTAAATAGCGATACAGAACGGCCACGCCCATCAACAAAAGAATGAATGGCCCAAACCACAGCAGGTAGGTCGTCGATTTAACCGGCGGTTTATACAACACAAAGTCGCCGTAGCGTTGCGTCAGAAACGCGATGATTTCCTGATCGCTCTTGCCGGACTTCATCTGTTCGCGAATCTGCCGGCGCAGGTCTTCGGCAAGGTCAGCCTGCGAATCAGCCAGCGTTTCGTTGCGGCAAACCAGACAGCGCAACTGTTGGGTCAACGCCTGCATTCGCTGCTCAAGCTGCGCATCGTCGATGGGTTGGGCGTCCCTTGCAGCGACCAAGCCGGCAAGCAAAACAAGAAGACTGATTGCGAAAGCGAATTGCTTCATTGATTGAGCTGCTTCACGAGTGGGACGATCTCTTTCTCCCAGATATTCTTATCTAACGGAAGGGCCTTCTTGTAACGAATGACGCCCTGGCGATCGATTACGTACGTTTCCGGCGCGCCGGTAACGCCGTAGTCGATCGCGACCCTCCCGTCAGCGTCCGACACGGTGAGCACGTATGGGTTTCCGTTTTCGTTAAGCAGACCCAGGGCGGCCGCTCGATCGTCTTTCCAATTGAACCCATAAATTGGAACCTGGCCGGATTTGGAATATTCGACCAGCCACGGATGTTCTTCGCGGCAGGGCTCGCACCAGGAAGCCCAAACATTCAACAACCAGACTTTGCCTTTCATTTCCTGTGGCGAAAAAGTCTTTGTCGGGTCCTGCAGTTGTGGCAACTGAAATGCGGGCGCAGGTTTATTGAGCAGCGCGGACGGTAGCTCACCGTTCGGATCGTGACGCAAACCAATAAAGAGGAATCCGGCCAGCACGACGAACAGAATTAATGGTATTAAAAGAAGCCTGTTCATTCCTGCTCAGACTGCGGGCGTCGCGGCCGCGCTTACTTGTTCCGTCTTACCAGCAATAATCGCCTCGCGTTGCTTGCGGGCCACCAACGCATAGCGTCGATCGGTGACCGCAAAGCCGCCGCCAATCGCCATCAACAACGCGCCGCCCCAGATCCAATTGACCAGGGGCTTGTGATAAATGCGCACGGTCCAGCCGCCACCGCCGACTTCGTCACCCAGCGACAAATAAAGATCGCGAAGCACGCTGCGGTCAATTGCCGTCTCTGAAGTAACGCTCCCGGTTGCATTAAAGGAACGCTTTTCAGGATGCATGTCCGCGACCAGCTCTCCATTCTTAGTCACCTGGACATCTGCACGCATGGCTCGATAATTCGGACCTTGGAGCTGCTCGAGATTAGTCAATCGAAACGCGTAGCCGCCAACATTTACTGTGTCACCAATATTCATCTTCACGTCTCTCTCAGTTTGATAGGACGTGACCACGGTTACGCCGGCGATGAAAACAGCCACTCCAATGTGCGCCAACTGCATGCCGTAATAGCTTCGCGACGGGGCCTTCAGCCTGTTAATGAAACTCAATTCGCCTGACGACCCGCGGATTCTGCTCCAGACATTCTGGACGACGGTAGCTACTATCCAGAATGCGAGCAGCAGACCGAGGCTGACACGCCATTGCCAGCCGCCGATTACAAACGGTAACACCGCCGCCGAGATGAAACTCAGCACGAGGGCCCAGCGCAAACGCACCGCGAGCTCAGGCAGCTTCGCTTGTTTCCAGCGCGCAATCGGTCCGACGCCGATCAGAAATGCCGCGGGCGCCATCAAAGGCACGAACACAGTGTTGAAATACGGCGGGCCGACAGAAAGTTTTCCCAGATTGAGAGCCTCTATGAATAGCGGATAAAGCGTGCCGAGTAAAACGGAGCCGCAAGCCACAACCAGCAGAACATTGTTCGTCAGCAGAAGCGATTCGCGCGAAAGGATTTCGAATTTGGATCCTAGTCCAACATGTCTTGCTCGCCATGCGTAGAGAACGAGGGAGCCGCCGATTACAAGACACAGAAACACGAGAATAAACACTCCGCGTTTTGGATCACTCGCGAAGGCGTGCACCGACGTCAATACTCCTGAGCGCACCAAAAACGTTCCGATGAGGCTGAGTGAAAAGGCAGCAATGGCCAACAAAACGGTCCAGCTCTTGAACCCGCCGCGTTTTTCAGTCACCGCCAACGAATGAATCAACGCCGTGCCAACCAGCCAGGGCATGAACGAGGCGTTCTCAACCGGATCCCAAAACCACCAGCCGCCCCAACCGAGTTCGTAATAGGCCCAGAAACTTCCCAAAGCGATCCCGCAAGTGAGAAACATCCACGCGACCGTAGTCCAGGGCCGTGACCAGCGCGCCCAGGTTGCATCCAATCGGCCGCTGATCAGCGCCGAGATCGCGAATGCGAAGGCCACTGAGAATCCGACGTAACCCATGTAGAGCATCGGCGGATGCGCAACCATTGCGGGGTCCTGCAAAAGCGGGTTGAGGTCGTTGCCATCAGCGGGAATTGGGAACTTGCGGTCGAAAGGATTTGACGTCAAGAGCATGAAAAGCAGGAAGCCGATGCTAATCGTGGCCATCACCGACAGCACGCGCGCAATCATCTCGTCGGGAAGATGATTACTGAAGAGCGTCACGGCCACCATCCAAATCGTCAGCATGAACGTCCACAGCAACAGAGAGCCTTCGTGCGATCCCCACGTTGCCGCCAGCCGATAATGGAGCGGCAATTGAGAATTAGAATTGGTAGCGACGTTCAAAACCGAAAAGTCATTCGTGATGAATGAATATCCAAGACAACAGAACGCGATGGCTACAAAAATGAACTGGGCCTGCGCGGCGGGCCTGGCGACCGCGACAAAGGAAGCAATGCCACGCTTGACGCCAATCAGCGGCAGCGTGGCCTGAGTTACAGCCAGCAAGAGAGCGAGAATTAATGCGAATTGTCCGATTTCGGGAATCATTTTTACTTACTTCGAAAGCGTCTTCGCCGCTTCATTCGCCGAATTCTTCACCTTTTCCATGTCCTTCGCTTTGTCCAGAGCGCGCGCGGCTTCGGGCGGCATGTAATTTTCGTCATGCTTGGCCATGATTTGATCGGCGTAGAAGATTCCATCGGCGCCGATGTGGCCCTGAGCCACGCAACCGCGTCCTTCTTTGAAGAGGTCGGGGAGGATGCCTTTATAAACCACCGGGATCGTGTTAGCCGTGTCGGTCACCGTAAAGCGCACGGTCAAGCCGTCGTTGTCGCGCTGCAAAGTTCCGTTTTCGACCAGGCCTCCGATGCGAAAAGTTTTGTTGACGGGCGCTTCCTTCGCGGCCACCTGACTGGGACTAAAGAAGAAGACCAGATTATTTCGGAACGCTCCGAGTACTAGCCAGGTTGCAAGTCCCAACGCGGCGAGACTGGCGGCGATAAACGAGATTCTCTTGTGACGCTTTTTCATAAGACTATAAAGCGGTTTCCAGTTTTGCGTTTTGAGTTTTGAGTTGTTCGCGATCAGCCGTGCTTCGACCAAGCCTTCGTTTCCTTTTGAGGAGCATGAGGACTTCGCCGCCTAGCAGGATCAGAGTTACGCCGTACGATCCCCAAATATAGAACCCGTAACCGCCCATCGAAAAAAATTCTGACCAGCTTGACCAGTGCATAATCGTCCTAAGCTAAGCGGCAACCTCTGCCAGCCACGGCGCCTCTCTTTCTCTCTCCAGAATAATAAAGCGCACGCGCACCAGCACGACTGCAATCGAATACATCCAGCAGGCCGCCAGCAGAATTAACATCGCCCATTTCATCGACGGCGCCATCTTGAAACTCCTGGCCGTGATCGTTGCGCCCTGGTGCAGTGTGTTCCACCACTGCACCGAAAAATAGATGATGGGAACGTTTATCAAGCCTACCAGCGCCAGCACCGCGCCGGCGCGATCGGCCCGGCGCGGATCGTCGATCGACGACTGCAACGAGATGAATCCGATGTAAAGAAACATCAGGATCAGCGTCGAAGTCATGCGCGCGTCCCAAACCCAATAGACTCCCCATGCCGGCCGGCCCCACAACGATCCGGTAACCAGGGAGATGAATGTGAAAATCGCGCCCGTAGTTGAGATGGCAGTGGCCATCATCGATGCCAGCCGCGCATTGAAGGCCCAGCCGACTCCCGCATAGACAGCCATCAGCACATAAAGAAACATTCCCATCCATGCCGCGGGCACGTGAATGAAAATTATGCGATAAGATTCGCCCTGTTGAAAGTCTGTCGGTGCGACAAAAAACCCAACATACAAACCCACCACGAAAAGCGCGATCGTTATTACCGTGAACCAGGGGATCATCTTCCCCGCAAGTGGGTAGAAGTTCGCAGGAGCTGCGTACTTGTACCAATTAATTCGTCGATTGCTCATCTCTTAGCGAAGTTCTCCGCAAATCCCATCGATCGAGGTCGCGGTAACAATTCTTATTCCACAGATATCTTTAAGGCGGCGCTGGTTGCCCATGGTGCAAACACCAGCGACAAAATCAATGTGGCCCCCAGTAAGAGCAGGTACGGCCGCGCGCCGATACCTTCGACACTTGCTTCCACTGCGCCCGCGCCGAAAATGAGCACCGGGATATAAAGCGGCAACACGAGCAAAGCTACCAAAACATTGGCCGCGCGCAATCCCAGCGTCAAGGCCGCGCCAATTGATCCGATCAGACTCAGCACCGGCGTCCCGATCAGCAGCGATAGGGCAATGACCCCCAGAGTATTTTCTGACAAACCAAACTGAACGCCAAGTACGGGCGCGATTATCACCAGCGGAACCTCTGCCACCAGCCACTGTGCAAACGCTTTTCCCAGGGCGACGAGATACACCGGCTGTGGCGTCAACAGCAATTGCTCCAAAGTTCCGTCCTGATAATCGTTACCGAACATTCTTCCCAGGCTCAGCATCGACGCTAACAGCGCCGCGACCCAAACGACACCCGGCGCGATCTTTCTGAGCAATTGCGTCTCGGGGCCGATGCCGAGCGGAAATAAACTGACCACGATCACAAAAAAGAAGAGCGTGGCCAGCACGTCGGCTCGGCGGCGCCAGGCGAGAATCAAGTCACGCCAGATCAGCCAGCGAAGCATTAACAGTGTAGAGGGGGCCGTCACCTGGCGAGATCAATTCGCTGCCTTAAACCCACGGTCAGATTCAGTTCCTGATGTGTCGCGACAATCGCCATGCCTCCCCCGTTCACGTGCGCCCCGATGAGCGCGCCTACCAGAGCCATCCCTTCGACATCGAGCGACGATAAAGGCTCGTCCATGATCCAAAGCGTGGCTTTGCCGGCAAGCAATCGCGACAATCCCAGCCGTCGTCGCTGTCCCGCCGAGAGCAAACGAGCAGGCAGGTTCTGTTGCTTTCTGAGACCGACACGTTCCAGGATGGTCGCTGCTTCCCGGTGGCTGAGCTGGTTCCCGACAATACCGGCCGAGATACACAGATTCTCAAAAGGGCTTAACTCGTCCTTTACGCCATTTTGATGAGCAACGTATGCCATCGTGTTGAAATATTCTTCGCCGAGGCGACGAATGTTTTTTCCTTTGAAACGGACTTCGCCTTCGATCGGCGACATTAAGCCACAAATAATTCGCAACAGACTTGTCTTGCCGCTTCCATTCGGACCGATGACTTCGAAAAAGCCTCCCGCCGGTACCGAAAAGTTTAATCCGCCAAATAGCTTGCGCTCGCCGCGCGCGCAGCCAAGGTTAATCACTTCCAGCATTCGTTCTTCTTATTGCCTGGTATCCAAATCAACGCGAAAAACCTGAGAATGATTCGCATGATAGCTGAGACCTGATCGTCTTGTCATTGAGTCGACAAGAAAATCGGCGTCGTAGAGACGGTGCCAGGCTGCCTGCTCTCATACCCAATCATTCGGGCGGAGAGTACCACGCATACTTTGCTCCCGTCCAAAAGAGTAAGCCGGATCTTACTCCAAGCGTCTGGCTTATGGCATCGCCTCTCAAAGGAGGCAGTTTGGATTTGTCTCTGCTGCTGCGAAGTGTGTTCGCCGACTGCACGATCATATTGGATCCGGCCCCATTTTTTAGCAGATAGGTTTGTCTTGCTTCGGGATTACGCCAGCCTTGCGCGCCGACGCCGTGAATGATCGCCAGCAGCGTGTCGCCTTTTTGTACTCTTACAGGTTTCGGACGAATGAGTTGGGTCGCCGCTTTCGTCCCCGGAATCGGGACAGTCCCAGGATCTTCAAGGATCCAGTTAGCAAGTTCGTTGTTGATTTCATTAAGTGAGTTATCGGCCGGCTTGGTCACGACTGCCAAATCCTCTACGCCGTCACCATTGAAATCACCAACCAGGAAGTTTGGATTGTGCGTGGGGTCTGGAGATACCGATTTGTCGAACACGCGCGCGACTGCTTCCTTGAGTTCCTCCGGTTTTGGGGGAGGTGCGGCCGCGGGTCTTGATTCAGTCGGCGTTGGGGTGGCCTGCAGAAATTGTGACGTTTGTGAAGGCGTACTTTCAGTTGAGGCTACGCGTGGCGACAGCTCGGCATTTTTAGGTTCGTCATTTGATTTCGCACAGCCTGTGAAAAATACCGCCACCGGTATGCTCAGAGAGAATGCCTTCAAATATTTAGGGAACATATCACAGGTCTCCGTCGCGTTCGCGTAGACAACCTTAGTACTTGTCCCGGTGCAGAAACCAGGAGATAGAAAAATCAGCGAGGCCGATTGCGTTTGCTTTCGGCCCCACTGATGATTCGAGCATGCGCCCCGCTACAACGAGTTAAGAAAATCAACTATGTTGTTCTTTTGCGCCGTGCTTAGCGAGCGATAGTTGTTGATGACTCCGTTGGCCTCGTTCGCGTGACGAAGAATCGATTCGTTGCGCGTGTAGTTCTCGCCGTCGTGCATCAACTCGTTGCGCGTCCGCACTCCCCAAAGCGGAGCAGTCCGCACTTTGTTCTTCATTGACTGATCCAGCGTACTGCTGTTCGGGAACGTAACCTGGGCGATGCCGTCGCCGGTTCCCACGTCGTGCAGCAGGAAATCACTGTACGGGTGGATAAGTTTGTTACCCAGGGCCGCTGGTACGGTAAAGGCTCCGCCGTTGATCAATGTTCCCGGAGGCGCGGTTTGCAGCGTCGCAATATGACAGATATCGCAACCGATTGCATGGAAAAGCGCCGCCCCGTTTTGAGCACTCGCGGTCGCCGCCAATGCCGCGTCTCGCGAGGGCGCCTTGCTTGCCCGCATGAACTCAGCAAAGGCGTCGATGTCATTATCGGGGTCCTCGCCACAAACGCGGCCAGACCCGTCATTGCACAAGGTGTTGTCGGGAACATCGTCGCACAGTGTCGTGACCTCACTGGTATTGAGTCGGTTGGTAATGCCCATTTCGTTCAGATAGGCGCCGCCGGAAAAAGTCAGGAGACTTGCGTCCTGATCCTTCCAACCGAAGCGACCTACGCGAAATTGGCCGGGCGCTTCGGCGACCGGCACCACCGCTAGCTGGCCTTTCATACCATTAGGTTGGCCGTTGGGAATATTCTGGAGAGTGGTATTGGAAATGGCTTCCACAAAACCCAGTCCCAGGACGTTCGTGGTCATTCGTCGGGTGCGAACGGTCTCGGCGCCAGGCACGCGTTCCTGGGCCTGTTCGTTTGGGTGATTGAAGATGACCTGACCGAAGGTCGGCGAGGCCGGATCGTTGTCAGTTACCACGCCGGGACAAATCGCCCGTTGGTTGATCAGTGATCGATTGGCGATCGTTACTCCTGGTAGTCCTCCGCCGTCATTGATCGTTAGCGTTGCCGGCACGAAGTTCCCGTTCCCATCATTATGGCCGGCACGCAGTTCCGAGATCTGACTGATTCCACCGGTGACCGGATTGTTGTGACATTCGGCGCACGATTGAGCATTGTAGACTGGGCCAAGGCCTTTCTTCACCCCGTCGCGCTCTTCAAACGTGGCTCTGTCGCCATCATGCACGGCCTGCGTCACGAAACCGTTTGTTAACGTGTCCATGCCCGTAGGCGCTTCGGTTGCGGATTGGCTCTCGACGGTCGCCGCCTTCCAGATTGGTAAAGCGAGCGCCGTCGCGAACAGAAGAAAAACTAGCAGCCTGAGAAATCTAACCATGTGTCACCTCCTAGGAGACTTGAAAGTGCACTTGCGTGCGAACAGGATTGAGATTTGCCAAACAGCAAACCACGGTACACTCGTTTGCACTGGAATCCGGCTTATGAATTTCTGGGAAAAGCTAGTAACCCACGCTAGCAGGTTAAGACTCCAGTTCGAGGTTTGAACCAGAGCGATTTTTTTCTCCCACCAGAAAAGTGGAGCTCAGGGTTGGGCCCTGGGCTGGGGAGAAAACGACCCTTGGAACGGGGAAAAGATCTACGTTAGGCTTCGCCGGAAAATCCTATCGTTCGATCATTCGGCCGATCATTGATTCTCGCTTTTGGGGGTCCTCAGAAAGAGGCGAGCGCACTCTAGAATAGAAGTGTTCCGATGTCAAGAAGATTTTTTGCAAGCTCATACAAAAAGTTGTACGTCATCAGTTTAGAGATCATTACGAGACAGAAAATGTCACCCTCATTGCGAGTTGTGCGTCGCCGCGAGCCGCGCCCCTTGCTCTGGGTCTTATTTTCAGCTAAAAGATTTCGGACCGAAAATGAAGAAATTGAATGCTCGCTTACGCATTTTTGGCTCCTCTATATATAAATGAGTCCCTCAACGATCTATCAGACGATTAATATCTCTCCGGAAGAACGCGATCGCCGCGTTCGGCGGGTGTTCGAACAGCTCGTCGAAATTGAACAGCGATTGATTCCCACCGGCCTGCATGTATTCGGGCGCGCGTCGGAGCTTCAGGAAAAGGCGGATTTGATGCGCATGGTTGCGTCATTCGACAGACCGGAGCACGGCGCGCGCGCCTTACCGCGGCTCGTGGCGCAAGCGCTCAATATTGATTCTTACGACGAACTGCTTCAGGAGAACTGCACCACTGAAACGACGGAACTGATTGACAGCATTGTCGCGGAGGCGGTACTTCGGTTTTGTGAAGGCGGCGCTGAAACCGCGGCCAGCTGGTTGTATTCCAGAGCCGACGTTAACAGCACGGATTCATTGCCCACTTTCTTACTGCTTGCGAGGGTTGCTGAACAACTGGAGTCGAATCGAGAACTCGAGTCGCTGCGGAGTGCGTTGCGCGGCGAATACATCGAGCCGGGCCCGGGCGCCGATATCGTTCAGAATCCGCTGGTGCTTCCCACCGGCCGTAACACTCACGCGATCAATCCCTATTCGGTGCCTTCCCAGGCGGCGTTCGTCCGTGCCAGGCAGGCTGCCGAGGCTTTGCTGCGTCGCTATTTTGATGAACACGGGCGTTATCCGCGCGCGTTGGCGCTCGTGCTTTGGGGTCTGGACAACATCAAGACGGAGGGGGAAGGCGTGGCGCAAGCTCTCTGGTTGCTCGGGGTGCGGCCGGTTCGTGATTCATTGAATCGCACTACTGAAATTGAAGTCATGCCTTTGGAGGAATTGAAGCGTCCGCGCATCGATGTGGTTATGACTGTGTCCGGCATCTTTCGCGATTTGTTTGCGCCTACGATGGTTTTACTTGATAAGGCAGTTCGCCGAGTTGCGGCGCTCGACGAGCCGCTTGAGATGAACTACGTTCGCCGCAATGTCTATGAAAGGATAGGTGCGGGTGACGCGGAGTTTGACGATGCAGTGACTCGCGTCTTTTCTAACGCGCCGGGTAACTACGGTACGAACGTCAATTTCATGGTGATGGATTCGCAGTGGGAAACCGCCGATGCGCTGGGTGACCTTTTCGTGACGCGCAAGTGCTTTGCGTACGCGCGCGACTCGAGAGGAAGAACAATTGAGGGTCGCGAAGCGCCGCACCTGATGGACGAAGCCCTGGCACGCGTCGAAGTCACATACCAGAATATTGATTCGTTCGAAGTAGGCATCACCGACGTCGATCATTACTTCGAATACCTTGGCGGAATTTCCAAGGCAGTTGAAACGCGTACCAGGAATCGTCCAGCGATCTATCTATCTGATTCGCTCTCGCCGCAGACGAAGATTCGATCTTTGGAAGAGACCGTTCGGCTCGAGACGCGCGCGAAGACTCTCAATCCCAAGTGGTACGAAGGAATGCTCAAGCACGGTTTCCGCGGTGTCGCTGAAATTGAGAACCACGTTTCCAATACTTTCGGCTGGAGCGCGACTGCGGATGCCGTCGATCCCTGGATTTATACGGAAATTTCCAAGACGTTTTTGTTGGATGCGGTCATGTTCAATCGTTTGCTGGAATTGAATCCGCATTCGGTCCATTCGCTCGTGAGACGTTTAATGGAAGCGCACGATCGCGGGTACTGGAATCCGAACGAGGAGATTTTGGAAAGGTTGCGCGACATCATCGGCGATTTGGAAGGCCAGTTAGAGCGCAAGTCGTTTAAGAGTCGAGCTACTGCCTGATCGAGCGGGCGGTGGCCCGCTTCTAAACGAAGAAAGACCGTGAAGGTAACCGTTCTGTACGTCGGATCGAGTCTCCTCGCGCCGCTGCGAAATGCGGAGCGAGAGATAAATCGTGCCCACGGGCTCGATCTGAAAATTGCTGTTCATAACTTTGGCGCGAGCTTTAACGAAGACGAATGGACGGGAATCGAGAATGACTTGCGCCAGGCCGACGTCGTTTTCGTAATCCACGTGATGGATGGCGAGAACGCGGCGCGGCTAATGGCGGTGCTGGATCGCTTTCGCCGCGATCATCGCGCGGTCGTGGTCATCAACTGTATGCCCGAGTTGATGAAGCGCACGCGCCTGGGCCAGTTGGATTTTGCCCGACTGCCGGGTCTCTCACGCAAAGGGGCAAAGGCGCAAAGCGAAAAACGCGAAGGTGCGACGCGGAGACCGGAACACAGTGAGAGTCCGAATCTCAAGGACGCAGGGCAGGCGCGCGAACTGATTAGATCGATAACTTCATGGATTGGCCGGCAAGCCCGCGCGCGCGGTTCGCAAAACGGACACGATCGGACGAACTACTTGAAGTGGGTGGATCGCTTGCCCGGCCTCCTGCGTTTCGTGCCGAATGCGGGACGATTGCGTGATGTGAAGAATTATCTTCAACTTGTTTGCTACTTCCTGCAGCCAACCCCGGCGAACATTCGCTCGATGGTGCTCTACGCACTGAAGCACTATGTGCCGGACGAGCGTTTGAAGAGCGCCAAAATTCCGCCGCCGGAATCGATGCCTTCGGTGGCGATTTATCATCCGGACGCGCCGGCCCTGTTCGGATCGTTTGAGGCTTACAGGTCATGGCATCAAAACCGAAGCGCCCAAGTCTCAAGCATAGAGTCTCAGGTCTCAGGGACAAGACTTTCGCTTGATCCAAAGTCGACCGTCGGTCTTCTGCTTATGCGCCCACAAATCGTCAGCAATTCCCGCAAGCACTACGACGGTTTGATTCGCGCGATCGAGGCGGAAGGATTGAGTGTCGTTCCGGCGATCTCTACCTTGATGGACAATCGTGAAGCATGCGAAAAGTTCTTCGTCGAGCCTCGCGCCACGAACGGAGTCAGGAGTCAGAAGTCAGGAGTCAGGGAAAAAAGTACTGCCAAAGAGCATCTGGCCGGAGCGATAACACCGCGCGCAAGCCAGATCGTCTCGCTCACCGGTTTCAGTTTCGTCGGCGGACCGGCCATGAACGACAGCGAGGCGGCCGCGAACTTTCTGCGCCAATTGAATATTCCATTTCGATCGATGGTCAGTCTGGACGCGCAGACGATCGACTCGTGGCGCGAGTCGTCAACGGGACTTAACCCGGTCCAGATGGGAATGCAGGTGGCGATTCCGGAAATTGACGGCGCGACTGAGCCGTTCGTTTTCGGCGGCGTTCCCTCGCGCGGAGTCGAGCCCGTATCGCTGGCAGATCGTTGTCACAGAATCGGGCGGCGATTGACGCGTTGGAATCGCTTGCAAAACGCCGAACGCGATCAATTGAAGATTGCGCTGGTCCTGTATTGTTTCCCGCCCAACAAAGGAAACATCGGCACGGCCGCCGACCTGGATGTTTTCGCGAGCCTCTTCGCTGTTCTGGCGCAATTGAAGAATGACAGTTACCGCGTCAACGTTCCCGAGAGTGTCGATGACCTGCGCGAGATGTTGCTCGGCGGCAATTCAGATCAATTCGGCGCCACTGCGAACGTCGCTCATCGGATGAACGTCGATGAATATCTGCGACTGTGTCCCTTCGCCGGCGAGATCGAAGCCGAATGGGGAAAGGTGCCGGGAAAGATCAATTCGTTTGGCGATGACCTGTTGATTGAGGGAATTCACCTTGGCAACGTCTTCATCGGCGTCCAGCCGACGTTTGGTTACGAAGGCGACCCGATGCGTTTGCTGATGGCCAAAGGCGGCGCGCCACATCACGGATTTGCTGCTTTTTATACTTACGTGGAAAAAGTTTTTCAGGCTGATGTTGTCGTTCACGTGGGCACGCACGGCGCCATGGAATTCATGCCGGGTAAACAAGTCGGTTTATCAGCCGAGTGCTGGCCTGATCGTCTGATTGGAGAGTTGCCGAACGTCTACATCTACAGCGTCAATAATCCTTCGGAAGGAACCATCGCAAAGCGCCGCTCGTACGCCGAGTTGATTTCGTATCTGACACCTCCGATCGAAAATGCCGGTTTATACAAAGGCCTGGCTTCGCTGAAAGATCAGATAATGAGTTACCGGCAGGCGACTGACGAAAGTGAGCGCGAACGGCTTTATCGGGAGATTGAATCAGCGCGCAGTGAGCTGAACATCGAATTAGCATGATCTTTTCGACTTCTTTAGATAAGCGCTAAATTCTTCGCCTCGCAGGCGATACCTGAACACCTCGACGCCATCGATCAATAGAATTGGAATCTCAAATCTATATCGGGCCAGCAAATCAGGATCACTTTCAATATTAACTTCCTCGAGGGAATACAAATCGGGGCATTGTGCGTTGAGCATTTCCTGTTTCATCTCTTCACAAAGACGACAACCCGGCTTTGTATAGAGAATCACGCGTGACTTTGCTTTCATGATTCCTCAAATCGCGGTAATCAAACCGAGGATAGTCCGAACAATAGTGTCTGAATTTGGTTTTTCTTAACGCCCTTCTGGTTTCACTCCGCGCCTTTGCGTGAAAAGATCGATAATTCCTCGCAAAGCCGCAAAGAGAATCCAAAGCCACAAAGTAAATTAAGAGATTAACGTCGGAACAATCTTCTTGCCAAAAAAGCGCCGAACGATGTATAAAAGTTGTCTGCCGAACGAGATTATAACTATTTTAGGTACGGCGCACTTCTAGTGAACAAGAGTATTTCGCTTCTAGTCGCAGAGAGGAATCCCTGTGTTGCGGGGATTCTTACGATTGATCGACAATCCCCTAAACTGAATTGTGAGTTCAGTGTTTCCTGAGGTCGTCTGATTCTCAGAGGCGGAGGTTTTTGGGTTGGACAGCACTCCTAACGAGCAAGCAAACGCAGGATCTGGTGCGCCGCCGGGCGCCGTGACAGCGCCTCCGGCGGCCAAAGTTCCCGCCCGGCCCGCGGTGAAACCGGGCGCGGTAGTTGAGTCGGTACCCGATCCCCCCGTTAACAAAATGCGCCGGCGCATCGTTTGGGCGAGTGTTGCCGGCTTTCTCACGACCTGCTTTCTGATGTTCCTGCGTTTCTTTCTGCCACGGGCAATCTTCGAGCCCTCCAGCACTTTCAAGATTGGATTTCCCGGCGATTATGCTTTGGGCGTAGACACAAAGTACCAACAGCAGTATCGCATCTGGGTAGATAAGACTTCGGACCGGCTGTTCGTGATCTACGCGCGCTGCACACATCTCGGCTGCACGCCGGATTGGAAGCAGAGCGAGAACAAGTTTAAGTGCCCTTGTCATGGAAGCGGCTATGACAGCGAAGGAATCAACTTCGAAGGACCCGCGCCGCGTCCGATGGATCGGGCGCACGTCGAAGTGGATGCTGAAGGCCAAATCGTCGTTGACACGAGCCGGCTATTTCAAAAGCCGAAGGGCGAAGTGGGCCACTTCGACGATCAGGGTGCGTACATTCCCTTATAGAAATGGACGAGCCGAAAGATCAAAAAGAAACGAAACAGCTAACCGGCGAAAAGTCTGAAGTCGGTTTGGTTGAGCGCGCGAAGGAATCGGCGGTCGCGCTGAAAGGGCGTGCCCTCGAAGAAGCGAAGGATTACAAAGACCCGCAGCAGACGCAGCTCTGGAAATCGATCTTTCGCGTCTCGCACGAGCGCTCTGATCCGCGCAATCGCAGCCTGGCAATCCTTTCAAATGTTTTTCTTCATCTTCATCCGGCAAAGATCAATCGCGATGCGGTGCGCTATCAGTACACCTGGGGCATGGGGGGCATCACGTTTTATCTTTTTATCGTGCTGACGTTCACGGGCGTGCTGCTGATGTTTTATTACCATCCGTCAAAGATTCTTGCGTTTCGCGACATTCTTTACCTCGAGCACGACGTGCCGTTCGGGAAACTTTTGCGCAACATGCATCGATGGGCGGCGCACTTGATGGTGATCACGACGTGGCTGCATATGTTTCGCGTGGTGCTGACCGGATCCTACAAGCGACCGCGCGAGTTTAACTGGTGTGTCGGCGTCGTCCTGTTGGTGCTGACGCTGCTGCTTTCATTCACCGGATATTTGTTGCCCGATGATCAGCTTGGGTTTTGGGCGGTAACGGTGGGAACAAACATGGCGCGGGCGACGCCTTTGTTCGGACATGAAGGACCGTTTGGCGCGCAGCTCGGATTGACGCCTTATAACGACGTGAGGTTTGGTTTGCTCGGCGGATCGATCGTGGACGCGAATGCACTTTTGCGCGCCTACATTTGGCATTGCATAGGCATTCCGCTGGTGGCATCAATTTTCATGGCGGTCCATTTCTGGCGAATCAGAAAAGACGGCGGCATCTCCGGACCGGCGCCGGTGATGCTCGAGTCGGAAATGAAACTGCCAAAGAAGAAGTGAAATGATTTCAGATTTGAAATCTGAGATTTGAAATCTGAAATCTGAAATCTGAAATTGTTTAGAGGCGGGCCGTCCCGCGACTTAATCGGAATCAGAACATGGCCACGGAAGAGATCAGACTAGCGGAGCGAAAAGCCAATCCGCGAACCGTCAAGCTGGTGTGGCTTATTTTAGCCGTCATACTGCTTGGCTTGTTCATCTATTCCGTCCAGGATTGGCACCAGATCTGGAAGATCGTGTCCGCGCCGGACAACGTGCCCATCGTCGCGATGCTTTTTCTCGTGCCATTCTTCACCTGGCTCGGAATCAAGCAGGCCTTGTCCAACGATCGCCTGATCGACAAACTCGAAGAAGATCCCAAGTTAGCTAAGACCCATCATCGCAAAGTTGAACCATGGCGCCCGGGCTGGGCCAGGGAGTTGCACGTTTGGCCGTATCTGGTGCGCATTGAGTTTCTGGCCGCGGTGATCGTTACGGTCATTCTTTATGTGTGGTCTATTACGCTGAACGCGCCGCTGGAAGAACCGTCGAATCCGAATCTCACGATGAATCCGTCGAAAGCACCCTGGTACTTTCTTGGATTGCAGGAGATGCTGGTCTATTTCGATCCGTGGATCGCCGGCGTAGTCATGCCTTCGATTATCATGATCGGATTGATGGTGTTTCCGTACGTCGATTCGAATCCGCTCGGCAACGGTTATTACACAATCAAGCAAAGACGATTCGCGGTGGCGATGTTCAGTTGGGGATTTCTGATGTGGATCCTTTTGATTTTCATCGGCACCTTCATTCGCGGCCCCGGCTGGATTTGGTTTTGGCCCGGACAGACGTGGGACCACAACGCCGTCGTTTACGATCGCAATCGCGACCTGCACGAAATTGTGGCGACAGTACCCGGCCTGTCGTTTATCGGCAGCAACTGGATCGCCAAAATGATCTTTGGCGCCATCATCGTGGGCGGCTTTTACGTCGTCGGCGGTTTGTTCTTTCACTGGCTGATGAGGCGTGGGCCATTCAAGTTTCGCTATCTCCTGTCGCCGCGGGAACTTTGGGAGTGGGCCAAGCTCCCCGATCCTTTCGAAAGCAAGTTGCTGGCAAACACCAGCATCCTGCAGTACATGACTTTCCAGTTTTTTGCCATTAGCGTTTTGCTGGCAATGCCAGTGAAGCTCTTTTTACGACTTGTATTTACGATCAAATATGTCTGGGTAACTCCGTGGTTCAATATCTGAAGTCCGGCAAACTTTAGTTTGTCGAAACATGATTGAAATGACGAAGGGAACGACAAACTGAGGTTTGTCGAACAGGAATCATAAAAGGTGGCAGACTCTCCGGAACCGATCGAATCCCTGATCAAGCCTGAAGCGGAGCCCCAACGCGATCCGATCGTTGCTACTTCGACGAGCGCGATCATTTTGGTGTCCACGTTGCTGCTGATTTTTTCGGCGGGATGGGCTCTGTACGACGAAGCCTACGGGCAGCGTCCCTGGCGCGGAGTGCAACGCGAATTCACCAAACGGTACGTGGCCTATCTCAAGAGCATTCGCAAAGACGCCGGCAAGTCGGAAGCCGAAATAAAAGAGACGCCCGAGTACGAGCAACTTGATGCCGACGCCAGGGCCGCCGAAGAACGCGTGCGCGATCGCCGGAAAGAGATCGACGATCAGGTGGCTAAAATTCAAGCGAAGCTGGATGCGGTTACCGAGCCGTTTCAGAATCAGCGCGGCCGCATCGTCGTGATCACCTATAAACTTGAGACCGCCTCCAGCGATTTCTGGAAACGGCGCTACAACAGCCAACTGGAAGAGAAGAAGAAAGAAATAGTACCCGTCGATCTGCCTGCTGATGGAACGGGAAAGACTGTTCGCCAAAGGATGGACTTTGCGCAGCTCGAGCAGATGTTCAACGATCTGCGCGAGGAAAAAGCCAGGGCGCTCGGTGAGAAAGCGGAGCTATTGAAAGAGCCCACCGAGCTGGCAAAGAAACGGGATGAGTATCTCAAGAACCACGTCAGTCTGCTGCCACAAAGGAGCATCGATGATCTAATCCGGAAGAACGAAAACTCTTTTGACTACACGATCCTGGGCCATCAGATTAATGTTAACGAGTTCGCCATCGTCGATCGCTGCGAGATTTGCCATCTCGGCACGCGCGAACCGCTGACGATCACGGCTGCGAACATGGCGCCTGGCGGGCCGGGCAAGAAGCCTGACGAATTGGCTGAAGCATTCGTCAGTCATCCGCGCAAGGAACTCTTACAGATTCACAATCCCGAAAAGTTTGGTTGCTCAGCCTGTCACGGCGGCAACGGCCGCGCGACGACAAGCACCGTGAAGGCGCACGGCCTGAATCCTTTCTGGCTCCATCCACTTTTTCATAAAGAAAACACCGAAGCGGGTTGCCAGATGTGTCACGCCAACGACCGTGTGACGCAAGGCGCTGACACGTTGAATCTCGGCAAGGACCTGTTTTATCAACGTGGGTGCGTCGGATGCCATCGCATGGAAGCGTTTGATCGCGAGGCCGACGCGCTCTCCAACGCGCGGCAATCGATCACCCAACTCGAGGATCAGATCGCCGCCAACGAACGTCAGGCCAAACAGGAAGAGAATGCGGATGTCAGCGATGAGGCAGAAGTGCAGCGACTAAAGATTCATGCTGAATCCTTGCGGGTAACGAACAGCCAACTGGCCGCGCGCATTGACGAGCTGAACCTGCAGACGCGTTATCTTTTGCAGGACCAGAAAAAAGTCGGGCCGAATCTTAAAGACGTCCGGCTCAAGTTGCGCAAGGAATGGATTCCGATTTGGTTGAAGGATCCGCAGGCGTTTCGTCCCGGCACCAAGATGCCGACGTTCTGGCGCTTTTCGGTCGATGAAGACGGTGCCGATGATTTGAAAGCCGTCGCGGCTTATCTCTGGCAAAACGGTTTTGATGGCAAGTCGCCGGCGCAGGCCCAAGGCGACAAGAATCACGGTAAGGAGTTGTTCGAATCGCGCGGCTGTCTCGCTTGTCACTCAATCGGCGAAGAGGACAACAAGATCGGCGGCACCTTTGCCGCGAACCTCACCAGGGTTGGCGAGAAGGCGAACTATGATTACATCGTTCGTTGGATTTACAACCCGCGCGAGCGCTGGGCGCCCTACTCCTTTAAAGAACATCGCGACCTGACTCCCGAAGATTATGCTAAGCACGGCCTGCCATTCATTTTCGATACCGAACTTCATTCGAAGTCTCCCAACGATGGCTCTGAGCTTCAAGTTCAGAACATGACGGTGATGCCGAACCTGCGGCTTTCTGAACAAGAAGCACGCGACATTGCAACTTATCTCTTCTCGCTGTCATCGCCGCCATCGTACGCGGACGCTTCTTACATGGATGATCCGAAGTTGGCGGAAGCCGGCCGGGCTGAGATCAAACAATACGGCTGTGCCGGCTGTCACGAGATTAAAGGATTCGAAGACGAACAGCGCATTGGCAAAGAGTTAACGACCGAAGGGGCGACGCCGCTCGAGCGACTCGATTTTGCTTTGCTTACGCAAGACGCCGAGTACGGCCGCGATCCTTTGAAGCTGCATCCGAAAGAGACGGAAAAGGAATGGTATAACCATCGCGGATTCTTCGAACACAAGCTCGCCGATCCGTCGGTTTACGATAAAGGCAAAATCAAAGAGCCGAAAGATCGCCTGCGCATGCCGCGTCCATTTCTGCCGGAAGATTGGCGCACGGGGTTGACCACGCTTTTGCTCGGCAGCCTTGGCGCCGAGGGCGCGAATGTGCCGGCGGCGCTTTTCTACAATCCGCAGGATGCCCGCAGGCAGGACATTCAAAACGGGTGGTGGGTAATCAAGAAATACAACTGCATGGGTTGCCACATTCTTCAGCCCGGCCAACGCGTTCCGGTTTACGCTAATTCGAGCGACCCCACCATGGCGGCTGGCGCAGTGCTGACGTCATTGCCGTTTTACGCGTCGCAAAAAGAACTTCTGCCTCCCCAATTAACAAGTGAAGGTGCGCGGGTCGATCCCGATTGGTTGTTAAAGTTCCTCAAAGATCCTTCGCTGATGCAGGCAAACGAAAAACCGGCAACGTCTTCTTCGGCGCAAGCGACGCCGACGGCTTCTCCGTCCGCCGGAGCCAGCACGGCAAGCTCAAACGATCAGAGCGGCGGAAGATTGCAACCTCAGCCGGGCGCGAATCGCAACGGCGTGCGACCTTATTTGCAGGTGCACATGCCGACGTTCAACTTCTCGCCGAATGAGCTGCGCATTCTGGTGCGATTCTTCATAGCCGTGTCTTCACAAAACGATCCATATATTAAAGATCCGATGGATCCACTGACTGAGCCAGAGCGACAAATCGCGCGTGACATTTTCGTTTCCGGCACGCCATGCTTGAAATGTCACATCACCGGCGAGCCGACGCACGATGCGAAGGCAATCGCGCCGAATTTCCTTTTGGCGGGACAGAGACTGAAGCCGGAATGGACTTTCCGCTGGTTACTCGATCCATCGCAAATCGCGCCGGGAACCGCGATGCCTAGCGGCTTGTTCAAAAAGGAAGAAGATCGTTGGGTGGTGAATCTGCCGAATCCTCCCGCGGACATCAGTGGCTATCGGAAGGACCACGCGCGTCTGTTGGTGCGTTACATGTTCCAGATTACGCCGGATGAGCAGAAGCGTTTGCTCTCTGCGGCGCCGAAGCCGGCGGCAACGCCGGGGGCGCAACCGCAAACACCACCGAAGGTTGGGCTCAATCATGATCATGCCGCTCGCGGGCGCGAGCGCGTCAGTCATCATCGCCGGGCACGCGAGCCGGATCGATAAGCAGGGACACCGTTTTCCCGTGCATCTCGGCTACCCTCGACGAGCCAAGTGCGGTATGCTTGATGCAAAATTAGAAGTCATTTCAATCTGGAGGAACTCAATAAAGTTATGTTAACTAAACGCGCACGATTGTGGCTGGGGTTGATTGCAGCCGTTAGCCTTTTGTCGCTGGCGTCGTCATGCGGTGGCGGTGGCAATACGAATACAGAAGAGACTACAACCGTGAAGCCGGTGCCGACAAAAGACGCCGGCACGATCTCGGGTAAGGTTTCGTTCACGGGAGCTGCGCCCGCGCCCGTGAAGATAGACACGTCTGCGGACCCGGTCTGCGCCAAAGCGAGTCCGAACCTTCTGGGTGAGGAATGGGTAGTTAAGGACGGCAAGCTGGCAAACACGTTCGTCTATATTAAAGACGGAACGTTGGCGGATGGGACAAAGATTAGCGATTACAGTGAGGCGCCCCCGTCAAACCCAGTAACACTCGATCAGAACGGCTGTCACTACAAGCCGCACGTGCTTGGTGTCGTCGTAAATCAGAATATCAACATCACTAACAGCGACCCGACGAACCATAATATTCACTTCATGCCGAAAAACAGCACGGGCTGGAATCAGTCGCAATTGAGCGGAGCCCCGCCGATGATGCATAAGTTACCTCACGCGGAAGTGCTGGTTCCGGTAAAGTGCGATCAGCATCCGTGGATGAAGTCCTATGTGGGTGTGATGAAGACCAAGTTGTTCGCCGTTAGCGGCGAAGACGGGAGCTTCACGATCAGCGGCGTGCCTCCGGGCAAATATACCGTTGTTGCGTGGCATGAAGGCGGCCCGACCGGAACTGAGCAAAAGAAGGAAGTCGAGATCAAGGCGAATGGCTCGGCGACTGCCGACTTCTCATTCGGCGCCTCGGCCGCGTTGCGCGGCCAGCCCAGCTCGCTGCCGATGCTGCCGGCGCTGGAAGTGCCGATGCTGGGAAAGCAGTGACGAGTGACAAGTGACAGGTGACAAGGCTTAAAGACTTGTCACCTGTTACGATTTACGATTCACGGATGTCCAAGGGTGTTCATCGCTTCGCGCTGCTCGTCGCGTGCGCAACGTTCTTTCTCATCATTGCCGGCGCGAACGTCACCAGCCACGCTGCCGGGCTGGCGGTTCCGGATTGGCCGCTGTCTTTCGGTAAATTCTTTCCGCAGATGGTTGGCAATGTTTTCTGGGAGCACGGCCATCGCCTGGTCGCGACGACGGTTGGTCTGTTAACGATCGCTCTGGCGATCTGTTTGCAGCTTCGCGAAAGGCGTTCGTGGGTAAAGCGGCTTGGATGGTTGGCGCTGGGCGGCGTTATTGCCCAGGGCTTGCTCGGCGGTTTGACAGTAAAGATGAATCTGCCGCTGGCGGTTTCCGCTGCGCACGCGACGTTGGCACAATTGTTCTTTCTGACGACGGTTAGCCTGGCCGTGGTCACGTCGAAGAGTTGGCTTGGACCGTCGGCGGGAATTCGAGAAGAACGCGAGGCGGCTTTTTTACGAACGCTCTGCGTTCTCGCACTGAGTATGATTCTGATCCAGTTGGTGGTCGGAGCAACGCTCAGGCACTCGGCGACCTGGGATCGTCCGCTGCCTTCGGGCTTGTTGCTCGCGCACATTGGCGGCGCGGTCACAGTAACGCTGGTTTTGGGAATAACAGTGCTGACGGTTTTGGCGCGGTACCGGAACGAAACTTATCTAACCAGACCTGCGCTAATCTCGATCGGATTATTGACCGTGCAATTGGCCCTGGGTATTGCTGCATACATAACGCGCCTGGGATCGCCCAATGGCCCGCAGCCGCTGAATCCCATGATCTCGGTCACGGTGGCGCATGTGGCGTGTGGCGCGCTTGTTTTTGCATCGACGATTGTATTGACTCTGAGAGTTTTTCGGATCTTGCGTGTCGAGCGCACGGCATACATCCTTGCGCCGGCGGCTTGATGCGAAGCGCCGGAAAAGCTCGGCCCGGTTTTCTGTTTTAGCAAGTACGACAATTCGGTTTTCATGAAAGCTGCAACGATAGAACTGCATTCTCCGGCCGCGAATCAGGCGGTTGCGCCTCTCGGCGCCAAAGTAAGGCTGGCTGCGTACGTCGAACTCACCAAACCGCGCATCACTTTTCTGATCGTGCTTACTTCAGCGGCGGGCTTCTGTCTCGGTTCGCCCGGTCCTGTCAATTATGTTCTGTTCGCGCACGCGATGATCGGGATTGCGTTGTTATCGTCAGGACTCGCCACGCTTAATCAATTCATCGAACGCGACCTCGATGGTCTGATGCGTCGCACCGTCGACCGGCCGCTGCCGTCGCGCAGGCTTCTGCCGCTCGAAGCTTTGTGGTTCGGCGTCCTTCTGACCGCGACTGCCGAGATTTATCTGGCCTTGTTCGTGAATGTGCTCTCGGCGGCGCTGGGATTGGCGGTTATCGGCGGGTATCTTCTGCTCTACACACCGCTGAAAACGCGCACCAGCCTTTCAACCGCGATTGGGGCTTTTCCGGGCGCGATGCCGCCGCTGATTGGGTGGACGGCGGCGCGCGGAGAAGTCGATGTCGGAGCTTTGGTCCTGTTTGCGATCCTTTTCCTTTGGCAGTTTCCGCATTTTTTAGCGATCGCCTGGATGTATCGCGAAGACTATGGTCGCGCGGGAATCGTCATGCTTCCAGTCGTCGAGCCGGATGGCCGCGTTACCGGGCAGCAAATCATTGCCTACACGCTGATGCTGATTCCGATTAGCTTGCTACCCACGGCCATGGGAATTTCCGGCAAGGTTTATTTCGTCGCCGCACTGGCGCTTGGTCTGTTGTTTCTGGCGACAGCGATTCGCGCCGCGCTTTCCAAGTCGAACCAGCACGCGCGACAACTCTTGCTCGCTTCGGTGCTTTACTTGCCCTTGTTGTTTGGAGTGATGGTCTTGAATAGGTGAACCGTGAACCGTGAATCGTTAATAGTTCGGTTTTCTGCGCAGCGCGCTCGTTCCATTTACGATTTACGATTGACGATTCACCAACGAAGGAGATAACCGATGGGACGCGCTCTCGGAATAGTTATCTGGCTGATAACCCTGGCTTCGGTCGGTATGTTTCTCAGCAAGCACTGGTGGTTCCCGCAAACCATTTCGGAACACGGCCCGCGGGTTGATAGCCAGTTCACACTCACGATCATTGTCGTAGGCATTGCCTTTGCGGCCGCGCAGATCGGCTTGGGCTGGGCGGTGTGGAAATATCGCGACACCGCTGATAAGCAACGCGCCACCTACTCACACGGAAACAACCGGCTGGAAATCGTCTGGACTCTGGTGACGGCAGTCGTCTTCATTAGCTTGGCGGTAATGGGACAGAGCGTTTGGGCCTCGCTGCATCTTCATTCGGCGCCGCCGGGAGCTTATCAAATCGAAGTCGTCGCCCAGCAGTTCGCCTGGAACTTTCATTATCCCGGCAAGGACACGACGTTTGGCAAGACCGAGCCCACTCTGATCGACGATACCAGCAACCCGATCGGTTTGGACCAAACGGATCCGAATGCCAAGGACGATACGGTAGGCCCAACTCTGGTGATTCCCGTGAATCGGCCTGTCGAGTTGATTCTACGTTCCAAGGATGTGACTCACAGTTTTTGGGTGCCGCAACTGCGCTTCAAACAGGATCTGGTTCCCGGCATGGCTATACACGTGCACTTCACGGCGACGCAAACCGGCAAGTACGAGCTGGCCTGCGCCGAGTTGTGCGGAATGAATCACTACAAGATGAAGAGTTACATGCTCGTCTTGCCGCAGGGCGAGTTTGACGATCTCACGAAGATGACACAGGGACCGTTCCAGGAACGAAAGCAGCAGTTGTTGGACAAGTATCAGCTTCCGCAGTATTGAGTTTCGACTTTGCTCCGACGATAGAGGAGAACCGCGATGGCAGAAGCAACTCACGAAGTTGTACATCGGCACGAGCCGCCGAAGAGCTTCATTCGCAAATATATCTTCAGTCTCGATCACAAAGTGATCGGGATCCAGTACATCCTGCTGGCCCTGTCGGCGGTGCTGGTCGGGATGATCATGTCAGTGTTGATGCGCTTAAGACTAAGCTGGCCAGATCATCAATGGACTACCCTCGCAAAAATATTTCCCACGGGGTTCGCCGGCGGCGTCATGCAGCCTGAGTTCTATCTCAGCTTAGTCACGATGCACGGCACTATCATGGTCTTCTTCGTGCTCACCACCGCGCCACAGGGCGGCTTCGGGAATTACTTTCTGCCAATTCAGATCGGCGCCGAAGATATGGCCTTTCCATTCCTCAACATGATGTCGTTCTGGGTGACTTTTGTAGGTTTCGTGGTGCTGTTGAGTGCGATCTTCGCTTCGGGTGGGGCCACGGTCGGATCGATTGGGGGTTGGACACAGTACGCGCCGCTGAGTGCTTTGGGCGAGATCGCCGGACCAGGGCAGGGAATGGGCGTGACGTTATGGGTGATAAGCATTGCGATCTTTTGCATGGGATCGCTGCTGGGAGCGTTGAATTTCATCACTACGCTTTTGAACATGCGCACCCGAGGCATGTCTCTGATGCGCATGCCGTTGACTTGCTGGGCCTGGTTTACCACCGCGGTGCTGGCGCTGCTTTCGTTTCCAGTCCTGCTGGGCGGTGGAATTCTGTTGTTACTCGATCGGCTGGCAGGTACGAGCTTCTTTATTCCCGCGAATGAATATCTGGGAGTTCTCGCGGGATCGGATCCGCGTTTGCCTTATCACGCCGGCGGCTCGCCGCTTTTGTGGCAGCATCTGTTCTGGTTTTTTGGCCATCCCGAAGTTTACATCGCGATTCTGCCCGGCATGGGCGCGACCTCGCACATCCTTTCAACTTTCGCGCGCAAGCCTGTGTTTGGTTATCGCGCCATGGTGTTTGCGATTTTTGCCATCGGCATGCTGGGGTTCTTCGTCTGGGGCCACCACATGTTCATCAGCGGCATGAGTCCATACTCCGCGATTGCGTTTTCGATCCTGACACTTTCGATCGGTGTGCCTTCGGCAATCAAGACTTTCAACTGGATCGGCACGTTGTGGGGCGCAAGAATTCGCTTTACGACGCCGATGCTGTTCGCGATCGGTTTCGTCTCGGTCTTTGTCGCCGGCGGAATTACCGGACTGGTGTTGGGCCAGACGTCGCTCGACTTTTTCTTTCACGATACTTACTTCGTGACTGCTCACTTTCATTTGGTGATGGGCGTGGCGTCAATCTTCGGAATGTTTGCAGCGACCTATTTCTGGTTTCCGAAAATGTTTGGCCGCATGATGCACGAAGGGCTGGGCAAGATTCATTTTTGGATCACGTTCGTCGGCGTGTACGCGATCTTCGTGCCATTTCACGCCATGGGTTTACTGGGCATGCCGCGGCGCTATGCCCAGTTTACTGAATACGAATTTCTAAAGAACGCGCCGCCGCTGGTTATGTTCGTGACCATTGCGGCGATCGTTACGGTCTCCGTGCAAGTGGTGTTTTATTTCAACCTGTTCTGGAGCATGTTCAAAGGCAAGAAGGCCGGCGACAATCCCTGGGAGGCGACGACCCTGGAATGGACCACGGCGACGCCGCCGCCGCACGACAACTTCGCTGGTCACGAACCGGTGGTTTATCGCGGCCCATATGAGTTTTCGGTGCCCGGCGCTCCGAAGGATTACACCATGCAAACCGAGCCGGAGGAGGTTGAGGTCGCAGCGGGTCTGGGAGAAACAAGCGGAAATGGCGGCGACGGTCACAAGCACTGAGCGCGTAATCGACGCGGGAATCGGCGGTGGCCCTCGATCACGCGGCGGGAACGGCTTTCATAAGAACGGTGGTGGGCATTCCGGAGATGACGGGGCGCCTTTCCGTTACTCACCAGCGCGTTATCGCATCGGCGCCTGGGTGGCAATCGCCAGTATCGTGATGTTGTTCACGGCGCTCGCCAGCGCATACATCGTGCGCTCGGCTTCGGGAAACGATTGGCGCCCGATCGTCATGCCAAAGGTGCTCTGGCTGAGCACCGCGCTGATTTTAATTAGCAGTGTGACGATGGAAATCTCGCGGCGTTCTTTGAAACAACAGAGTGACCAGGGCTATGGACGTTGGTTGATGCTCACCGTCGTCCTGGGCCTGGGATTTCTCGGTTCGCAGATAATTGCCTGGCGACAACTCATTCGGCAAGGTGTTTACATGTCCAGCAATCCGCACAGCTCTTTCTTCTATTTGTTCACGGCCGCGCATGGCTTGCACCTGCTGGGCGGGATTTTGGCTTTGACTTATTTGCTGCTGCGCACGACGCAAAGACGCGAAACCGTAGAAGGTGAACTGCGACGCGTGGGCGCGGCCGACGCAGCGACGATCTACTGGCATTTCATGGACGGACTTTGGATCTGTTTGTTTTTACTTTTGTTCTTTTGGAAATGATCTATGTCGATGTTTAGAGTCGGGCTATCGCCCGCCGTCGGGCAGTAGCCCGACTCTAAACGGACAGAGCTAACCGATTGTGGAGGTGACCGGTGGCAACTGAAGCACAAGCGATTGCGGGCGATTGGGGTGGTGGCGTACATCCATATCGCGTGGGCCACAGAAAATTGGGCATGTGGCTTTTCATCATGTCCGACTCGCTGACATTCTCGGCGCTGTTGATGGGTTACGCCTACGTGCGCGCGTCGAATGTCTGGCCGACGCCGTTCAAGTTTTATCCCAGCATCGTTTTCTCGTCAGTGATGACGCTGGTTCTTTTATCATCCAGTCTGACCATGGTGATGGCCGTGTCGGCATCAGCGCGCAAGGAAAAATCCACGGCGCGAAAATGGATTCTGGCCACGGCAGTTCTAGGCGCTACGTTTATCGTGCTGCACTTGATCGAATGGCGGCACCTGATTGGAGAAGGACTGAGACCGTTTCAATTGCCGGCGGAGTGGGTTGAAAAGTGGCCCGGCTCTACACCCCTTTTCGGCGCGACATTTTTTGGCATCACTGGAATGCACATGTTTCACGTCTTCACGGGATGCGTTTATCTGCTGATCGTTGCGGGACGCGTGAATAAACTTAATCACGAGGATGTTGAGATTAGCGGACTGTATTGGCACTTTGTTGACTTGGTTTGGATGTTCGTGTTTCCGATGATCTACCTGCTGTCGATTTATCCGAAGAAGTAGTGGTACAGAACCGCTTGCCGCAGCAAGCGGGTAGAGGGCGCAGCGACGCATTATTTATCAACGTTGGAGAACACACATGAGCGCACACGCAGAACCTGATGAGCACTTTGCCGGCAGCAACAAGCTGTTTATTTCCGTTTGGGTCTGGCTGCTGGCGCTGACCGGATTCGAAGTGTTTCTTGGCTATATCCAACTGCCGATCATCTACATGCTCGTGATTCTGATGGGCGCGTCTATCATCAAGGCCGCGCTAATCGTCGCCTACTTTATGCATTTAAGGTTTGAGCGTCTGAATCTGATCCTGACGATTGTGCCGGCCTTGGTCATCTGCATTTGCCTGTTAATGGTTTTCTTCCCGGATAGTTTCCGGTCAAAGGAATTGCGTTACCACGGAGAGACCCAACAGCCGGCCGAGAGTCGCTGAAAGATCTAACGGAATGGAGAGCAATCGCAAAAGATATTTGATGCGTTTAGTCGTCGTCACCGCGATCGTCGTGTCTTGCTGCGCGTTGTTTTCCGAATCGGCGCCAGCCCAGTGCGTAATGTGCAAGGCTTCGCTGCAATCAAACAGTCTGTTCGTAAGAAACCTGAACATCGGAGTGCTGGTGCTGCTCGTGCCGCCGGTTTCGATCTTCTGCACGATCTTTATCCTGGCGATTCGGCGCTGGAAGTCCGGCTAGTTACAGAACCGGGAGCGGACCGGGGCCCCCGCGCGGGCAGCCCGCGTGGGGTCTGGATGCGACCGGGTGCTGAGCTCAATTGGAGTTGATGGACCTACGTTTGGTTCTCAGGCTGAATGACTGTGGATGATCAGAGCGAATTATTAAGCGTAATCGACGTCGAGAAGCGAACCACGCGTGGTCGCGCTTGCCCAAGATGTGGCGGCAAGATCATTCCCTCGCAGCGTGCGGTCTATCAGAGCACGGGAGATCCAAATGCCGTTTTTCCGCTCTGGCAATGCGAGCGATGCGGGTATGAAGAGTTGTCTGAACGCGAGTCGAAAGGACCTGCGAAAAAACATTGAAGTTCATCTACTTAAACTCGATGTCTGGAGGGATAAGCCAGAATGACCGGCGCCGTTACCGTTGAGAGTAATCAAATGAAGCGCGAAGAATCACTATTGAACCTGGTTTGCATCATCGCCGCCGCGGGGTTCTTTGCTTTCATCGTCTATAATTTTTTTGCGGCCGGAAGTTTCATCAGCACCGATGGTTTATTCTTTACGGTGGTACCGCTCGTCCTGGCACTCTCTTTTTTGGCGGTCCCGGCCATGGATATTATTTCGCGCCGGCGGGCAACGAACACGATCGAGGCCGGAAATATGCAACCGCAAGTCGGCGGCGCGCGAAGTGCGCCGGCGGTTAAACCCGGGGCGACGCCCGCTGTGTCTGGCGCTCCCGCGCTTAAGGATGCCAAGGGACGGGCGATGCCGCCGGATGTGAATCGGATCATGGCCGAGTTGAACGCGCCGCGCGCGAAAGAGAGTTAGTAAACAGCGTGACTGATTTTTACTCCGTTCTCCCTCATCTCAATGCACTGCTGAACGCTTCCAGTTTCGTTCTTCTTTCCAGCGGCTATTTCTTCATTCGACGCAAGCGAGTTGTCGCCCATCGTAACTGTCAACTTGCGGCGCTGAGCGCGTCAGTCCTGTTTCTAGTTTCATACATCGTCTATCACTCGCACCACGGCGTTACGAAGTTCGCGGGGCAGGGAATGGCGCGGCCGATCTATTTCACGATTTTAGGGACGCACACATTTCTTGCTGCCGTGATTGTTCCCTTCGTGATTGTGACGGTGCGGAGAGCAAAGCGCCGCGACTTTCAAAAGCACAAACGGATCGCGCGCTGGACGCTGCCGCTTTGGCTTTACGTTTCGATCACCGGAGTCATCGTTTACGTGATGCTGTATCATCTTTATCCGTCAAGCTGACTCGGGGCAATAGCCCGACCGTAAGGGAGGGCTCTCATTTGATTTCAATTTTATGAAAGTCAATGACGACCAAGCAGAGGGTATCGCCTCGCTGCGCCCTCTGCTAGATGCCTCTGAGTCCTCTGTGGTTAAATCGTCAGCGAAATGACAGATGACAAATGGAAAATGATTTCGTGAGTGCCGACGAACGGAATCGTCAAGTGCCGGCCATGGCGGGGCCAGGAAAACGGCGGGCTTCATGGCCGCTGATCATTCTGGCTACGCTGTTTATCGTCGTTCCGTTTCTCACCTGGTACGGAACGTGGTTCGGACGCAGGCTTTCCGACGAAGACATCGCAAAGTACCTTGCCGACGATCAGAATCCACGACACATTCAGCATGCGCTTTCTCTAATTGAAGAAAGAATCGAAGGCGGCGACCCGAACGTGCGGAAATTCTATCCGCAAGTAGTTGCATTGACGAAGAGCCCTGTTGGCGAAGTTCGCAAGACGACGGCCTGGGTAATGGGCCAGGACAATACTTCAGTGGAGTTTCACCTGGCTTTGGTTTCGTTGCTAAATGACAGCGAACCTCTGGTTCGTCGCAACGCAGCTTTGCAACTGGTGCGATTCGGCGACGCGTCCGGTCGCCCGGAGTTTCGCGCGATGTTGCAACCCTTTGCAGCAAAAACATCGATGCCCGGTACGGTTGCGAGTCTGCTTGCTGAAGGAGCGACGGTGAAAGCGGGCGGCTTGCTGGCTCGCATTCGCGATGCTTCCGGAAGCATGCAGGAATTCCGCGCGCCGGTTGATGGCGCCATCAGCAAGCTTGCCGTGAAAGAGGGCGACACCGTTTCCGCCGACCAAACGATCGTCTGGCTAACACCCGATCGCGCGACGGTGATCGACGCCCTGCGCGGGCTCTTGTATGTCGGCACGCCCGAAGACCTACCCGTGGTTGATGCCTACGCCGGCAACGCTGCGAACGAAGCGGCTTTGAGAGATTTAGCAAATCAGGCGGCAAGGGCTATTCGAGCTCGGAACTCAGCCTAATAAACGGACAGACTCAAAGCAGGTTAATCGTTCGTTTGATCTATCAACACAATTGCGGCAGTAACTCGCTTCTACACACGAGATGTTATGCAGGTGGCGGCGGCGGGAGATCGGGCAGAGTGATTCCGTGCATGGCTTCCCAATCATCGGTGGGAATCATTTCGATCGCGTCCCATGGACAACCGTCGAGGAACGCGCCGTCTGGTCCCTTGCTGGTGCATTTTTGACAGCCGATGCAGAGATAGGGATCGACTTCGATGCGGCCGAACGGAGGGTGATCTTCGTCCGATACCCAGAACATGCAAGCTTCGATGGGACAGTATTCGATACATGCCGGCGAGCCGGCGCAACCAGTACAACAGTCTGTCGTGATCGCGAGAATGCGCGGCCGTTTCTTGCGCGTAGCTTTGCCGTCGCCGACCGACATTGGCCATTCTTTTTCTACGATGTCGAACATTGGTTGCCTTATCCTTACAAGACGGCGGGCAATAGCCCGCCTCTAAACGATTCCTTGAAAGACACATTAGCATAGGCAAAGACCATTTTCCATTCATCACTTAACATTTTTCATTTGCCGTCGATCGAACCATGTCGCGACAAACGTTGACTTAGAAAAGTCGATTCAATTGCAGAGTGCTTGTCTTTTTCTTAACTAGCTATGTCATCAGAGTTATTTCGGCACGCCGTGGAACAGAAACCGCCTCACGATTTACGCGAGGAGGGTCTGTAAACATGGAAAGTATTGTCGGAATATTCAACTCGCTTACTGATGCAAAGCGCGGCGCGGCCATTCTGGAATCGCTGGGCATACCACGAAAGCGAATCAGCGTTGTGGCGCCGGGGACGTCTGAAGCAGACGTCGAGAAACACGTCTTTACGACCGAAACGGAACAGCCGGGAATGGGCAGCGCGCTGGGAGCGACAGTCGGAGGAGCAATGGGAGTCGCCGGCGGATTCAGCGCCGGCGCCGCTGCGGCCAGCATCCTAGTTCCCGGAGTTGGGCCGGTGCTGGCGTTCGGAATAATTGGAGCTGCTCTGCTGGGGACCGGAGGCGCGGCCGCGGGAAGTTTGGCCGGCGAAGCGCTGGAAGCAGGAATCTACCGGGGCTTGCCGCACGATGAATTATTCGTTTATGAAGACGCGTTGAGACGGGGCAGGTCAGTAGTGATCGCGCTCGCGGATGATGAAGAAGCGGCACAGAAAGCGCGGGCTGAGTTGCTTCATGCGGGCGCCGAATCGGTGGATACAGCCCGTCATGAATGGTGGATCGGTCTGCGCGATGCCGAAGCAGAGCACTACACGAAACAGGGCGGAGACTTCAAGGTGGACGAAGCAAATTATCGGCTCGGGTTCGAATCCGCATTGCATCCGCTGCGGCGCAATCAACAGTACGAGACAGTTGCCGCCGATTTGCATGAAAGGTATGGTAGTGCTTCCGCGACAGCCGCTTTTCGTTTCGGCTACGAACGCGGGCAGCAGTATCAGACTTACATCCGGCAGAGTTACAAAAAGGCAGCTTGAGAGAGACCATCCTCAACGCAGTATTGGCACTGGCGATTCTGGGCGGCGCCGCGCTGATCACTAACTGGTTCGCGCGCACGATGTACCTGCGTTGCAGCGCTTGCGGGACCTTGAACGCGCGACGCCGCACACAATGCCGTTCATGTCAGCAGTTGCTGCGGCTGTGACGTGATGAATCACAGAGTTTCAGCGCTACGAAGTCGCATCAACTCGCAGTTAATGCCCCAACGCCTCCGGGTGTTCAGAGATTTCCTTCAGCGCGCGGCTGCGACTGCGGCGCGTGACGACGGCTACTCCCGCAAAAATAAAAGCCGCGGCCACCAGCGTGCGCCCGCTCAATCTTTCTCCCAACAACCACGGCGCGAATGCGAATGCGACGAGCGGTTGCAGATAAATATAAACGGCAACGGTACTCGGCGGTACGCGTGCCAGGGCCCACGCGTTCAGATAATAAGCACCGACGGTCGGAACGAGAATGATATACAGGACCCGCAGCCACATGCCCGCCGATAAATGAGCGGTGATCATCTGCGCCACGGCCGGCGCGCCTACCGGTAAAGTAAAAATGCAGGCAATGATAAAGACCCATTTTATGAGGGTCAGCGCACCGTAACGCGCCGTTAGATCTTTCGAGACAGCCAGATAAGCGCCATATGCAATCGAGTTGGAGATAATCAACAGATCGCCGACGCGCGTAGTCTCTGAAAAGTTCGCTCTGGCGGGATCGATCAAGTAGATAACTCCGCCGGCGGCGAGCAGAATCCCGACCAGACGGCGCAATGTCGCGCGATCCTGCCCCATCAAAACCCCAACCAGCAAAGTAAAAACCGGAATTGCTGTTCCAATCAGCGTCGCGTTAATGGCTGAAGTGAATGACAAACCCTTGACGTAAAGAAACTGATTGAGCACGACGCCAAGCAGACTGACGATCACCAGCATAGGCCAGTCTTTACGCCTGATTGTCCCGCGGCCCCGCTGCAAAGCGATGAAGACCAACGAAGCGCCTGCGACGCGCAGCGCGACCAACCCGGTGCCGGGAAGTGAGCGCAGCACGATCTTCCCGACGATCGGCCAGGTCGCGAACATGATTTGAACCAGAATCAGAGCGACGTGCGGAGCGACAATGCTATCGCGAGCTCGAGTTAGTATCGTGGTGGACGGAATCAAACGAAGAGGTAGAGCGGATTTTCAAGAATCTTCTTGAACGTTTGCAAGAATTGCGCGCCGACCGCTCCGTCAACCACGCGATGATCACACGACATCGTTACGCGCATAGTTTGCCGGATGACGAGCTGGTTGTCGCGCGCGACGGGCTTGGGGGCCATGGCGCCAATAGCAAGGATCGCGCCCTCCGGCGGATTGATCACCGCAGTGAACTCATCGATACCAAACATGCCAAGATTGCTTACGGAGAAAGTAGCGCCAGTATATTCTTCGGGTTTGAGTTTACGAGCGCGGGCGCGCGTTGCCAGCTCGCGAGCTTCGATCGCGATGTCGCTTAGCGATTTGAGATCCGCCGAGCGAATTATGGGCGTGATCAATCCATTTTCGGTAGCAACTGCCACACCAATATCGGCGTGTTCATAGTAGCGAAGGGTCTTGTCCCGGAACGAGGCGTTGACTTGAGGATGCTGTATCAGCGCAGCCGCCACAACTTTGATGATGACATCATTGATGCTGACCTTTAACTCGGGATCGATTTCGTTGAGTGACCTCCGCAGGTCGGCAGCCCGCTCCATATCGATCTCAGTCGTGAGAAAGAAATGCGGAACCGGGCCCAGTGAAGTAACCAGGCGACGCGCGATTGTCCGGCGCATCTCGCTAAGCGGCTCGTCGCGATAAGCTGACGGTTCATAGACGGCTTGCCTGGCCGCGCCTCTTGTTGACGTAACCGCCCGCAGCGCAGCCGGCTTTGCTTTACTGCCGATCGCCTCTTCGACGTCGCGTTTTACGATACGGCCTGAGGGACCGCTGCCGCGGAGCGCGCTCAAACTTATTCCCGCGTCGGCGGCCATGCGCGCGGCTATGGGAGAAATCAAAACGCGACCACCTGCCGCGGTCTCTTCGGTCTTCCTGCCATCCTCGGAAACCGTAGAGATTGGCGACTTCGTTTGTTCTCGCTGATCCTTCGACGTGTGTACTTCTACGGCCGGAGCTGTGTCGGACGGTAACCTGGCAGGCGCGGCCGCCGACTTCTCTGGCTTAGCCGCTTGAGCGTGCTTCAATAGTTCAGAAATATCTTCATCGGCCTCGCCGATGATCGCGATCGGTTGGCCCAGGGGCGCGCTTTCGCCTTCATTGATTAAGATTTTGCGAAGGACGCCGTTGGAGAGTGCCTGCATCTCCATCGTGGCCTTGTCCGTGTCGATTTCAGCGAGCGGTTCGCCCATCGAAACCTTGTCGCCTTCTTTCTTCAACCAACGAGAGAGCTGCCCCTCTTCCATGGTTGGCGAAAGCTTCGGCATTACGACTTGGGTGGCCATCTATTTCTCGTAAATCGTGAATAGCAAATCGTGAATGGAAGAGTCGCAGCCGGGCACGGCTATTTACGATTTACGATTCACCATTTGCTAGTTCAAATATGAAACTTCTCGAACCGCGGCGACAATCTGCTCGACGCCGGGAAGCGCGAGCTTTTCGAGATTCTTGGCGTATGGCATCGGCACATCCGCCCCAGAGACGCGCTTTACCGGCGCGTCGAGATAGTCAAACGCGCGCTCGGTAATTTCGGTGCTGATCTCGGCTCCCACGCCGGCAAACGGATGTGATTCCTCGGCAACGACAACGCGGTTTGTTTTCTTAACCGACTCAACAATCGTATTTATGTCCAGCGGGCGGATCGTACGCGGATCGATCACTTCGCAGGAAACGCCCTGTTTCTCGAGTTCGTCGGCAGCTTGCAGCGCCAGCGGGACCATCAGCGAACGAGCAACGATCGTCGCATCGGCGCCCTCTCGCTTTATGTCCGCCACGCCGAGAGGAATCGTGAAGTCGGCATCTTCGGGAACTTCACCTTTCATGCCGTACATTCTTTCCTGCTCGATGAAAATTACCGGATCGTCATCTCTGATGGAACTTTTCAAAAGGCCTTTGGCGTCGGCGGGCGTCGAGGGCATCACGACTTTCAATCCGGGAAAGTACGCATACCACGATTCGAGCGCTTGCGAATGCTGTGACGAAACTTGATAAGCCGAGCCGCCGGGACCGCGGAAGACGATCGGTATTTTGAACTGACCGCCAGACATGTAAAGCATCTTTGCGGCGGAGTTGATAATTTGATCGGTGGCCAGGATAGAGAAATTGAACGTCATGAACTCCACAATCGGCCGCAGGCCGGCCATCGCAGCCCCGACACCAAGACCCGCGAACCCAAGTTCGGTGATCGGTGTATCGATGACACGTTTGGGACCGAATTCATCCAACAGTCCCCGCGTCACCTTGTACGCGCCCTGGTACTCGGCGACTTCCTCGCCCATGAGAAAAACATTCTCATCTCGCGCGAGTTCTTCACGCAGCGCCCGGTTCAAGGCATCGCGCATGGTCATCACAGCCATTGGTTAATCCTTAATCGGTGCGGCGTAAACGTTTGTATATAGTTCGCGCGAATCTGGCTCAGGACTCTCGTCAGCGAACCGAACTGCGCTCTCAACCTGCGCTTTGATTTGTGCTTCGAATTCCGCGATCTGCTTATCGTCGATCACATCGTTCTCTTTAAGGGTCGCGGTGAAAAGCTTGATAGGATCGCGTTCCTGATATTTTTCAATCTCCGCCCTCGTTCGGTAATTTCCCGGGTCAGACATCGAATGGCCCATGTAACGGTAGGTGCGGGCTTCGATCAAGGTGGGAAGGTTTTCCTTTCGAGCGCGTTCTACCGCGCGCTGCGTTGCATGACGCATGGCCAGCACGTCCATTCCGTCGACAAACTCGGAAGCGATCTCGTAAGCGCACGCTTTCTGGGCAATGTTTTGAACCGACATGGCGCGCTCAAGCGAAGTGCCCATTCCGTATTTATTGTTTTCGCAGATGTAGATACAAGGAAGTTTCCAAAGCTGCGCCAGATTGAGTGACTCGTGAAAAGCCCCCTGGTTGACGGCGGCCTCGCCAAAGAAACACAGCGTGACCTGATCGGTTTGCTGATATTTGCTCGCGAAAGCCACACCTGTTGCCAGCGGAATCTGCCCGCCGACGATTGCGTGCCCTCCAAGAAAATTAACCTCTTTGCTGAAGAGGTGCATCGATCCACCTTTGCCCCGAGAACAGCCGTCAGCCTTGCCATACAACTCAGCCATTACGGCCTCCGGCGAAATGCCCTTCGCAATAGCTTGTCCATGCTCGCGATAGCTGGTGAGCACATAATCGTCAGCCCGAATGGCCGAGATAGCTCCCACGCCAACCGCTTCCTGTCCGATGTAGAGATGACAAAAGCCACCGATCTTTCCCAGGGCGTAAGACTCCGCGCACTTCTCTTCAAACCTTCGAATCAGAAGCATTCGGCGAAAGATGTCTAAAAGTGTTTCCTTGTTCTCAGTGGGATGTTCGGACGCGGCCATATTTGAGTCAGCGACGCGAGTGCCGCACCCATTTGGCATATCGGCGTCAATAATCGCAGCCGCACTGGTCGTTCCACGAGGCTTTCCAGTTGATTCTGTGCTCTGATTATCCATTGAAGACGTCGTCTGAAACCGCAGTCGACCAACTCAAACGGTCAGGCGACCAGTGACAAAGTGATTGCTGATCAAGCTCAGGTGATTATACTTGATGAGCGCGGCTCGGCAAAACGACAAAGAAAAAAGCGCGCGTCATCCCTTAAACGCGCGCTCGCGATTTGATACCGGTCATCGCGTCTTAAGTGTAATGATCCACGCGAGTGGGAACCGGCATTGTTGTCAGGTTAACAAGGTTCTTATGCGCGTTCTTTTCCTGCTGCATATGTCTGGCAGCCGCGGTCAGCAGCTCCTCTGTCGTTTCACCGTCAGCGGGAAAGCTCGACAGACCCGTGCTGATTGTTACCTCGACCGTCTTTTCAGGCCGGACCGTGAATTGGTGAGCAGCAACTGCTTTACGAATGCGCTCAGCAACCATCTCTGACATCTGCATGGAAGCCATCGGCATGATTGCCACAAACTCGTCTCCAGCATAGCGCGAAAGAATATCCATTTGACGTAACTCTTTTCGAATGACCCGGGCAACGCTGGCCAGGAGACGATCGCCAACCGCATGGCCCCACTGATCGTTGATAACTCGAAAATCGTCGATGTCCATGCTGATCAGGGCGAGTGATTCTCGGTTCATTCGCTGACATTCAGCGAGTCTTTGCTCGAGCACCATGTAAAAGCCTCGCGCATTCGGCAGTTCGGTGAGCATATCCGTAAGCGCGCTTTCCTTTGTCTTTTCAAACGAGATTGCGTTGTTGAGGGCCGATGCCGCGTGCTGAGCAACTGATTCCAGCAACCGCACATGCTCGGTCGTATAAGAGGTGCGGCTCTTGGAATACAGTGTAATCGCTCCGAAGGCGCCATCTTCACGAATCAACGGCGAGACCAAGACTCCGCGATAATTTCTGGCAACTTCATCCGGCACACCTACCAAATCCAGTTCGGGTGATGAATTACACATTGAACGTCCGTTAGCGATCACCCAACCCGTTATGCCGTCGCCGACGTTCATGTGACGGCGATGGAAAATATCTGCGTGGTCGCCGCTGGCGTGCACCGCGACCGCCTTTCCCGTTAGGTCCTCGACAACAAAGATAATGCAGGAATCGAACGGCACAATAGCGCGCAACTTGTTCGAGATCAGCGTAACCGTGTCATTCATATTCAGCGACGAACCTATGGTTTGGGCGATTTCGTGCAGCGCAAAAACTTCCCGCTGCGCTTCGGTAATCGACCGGAATCCGGTGTTATCGGGCACCCCGAGAATGTCCGAGGCCAGACCTGCATCCGGTTTTGTCCTGGTAAGCAAGTCGATGTTTTCGGATTGCACCTGCTCCCGGATGTCCTGGGCATCGATCAATCTGTCGAAGTCGCCGACGTGTTTGATGAAGAGATCGACGACCCTTGGATCGAACGATGAACCGGCCATCTTTTGCAACAGCCCGATCGACTCTTCCAGCTTCATGCCTTTTCGGTAAGGCCTGTCGCATCGAGTGGCGTCATAGAAATCCACGACTGAAATAATTCGCGCGACCAAAGGAATCTGCTCGGTTTTGAGGCCTTTGGGATACCCGGTCCCGTTCCACTTTTCGTGGTGGTAACGAACAATGTCTTCCACTGGGTAAGGAAAGTTGACGCGCTTAAGAATATCGCCGCCGACCGTCGGGTGAATCTTCATCTTTGCGAATTCAGCTTCAGTCAGCTTACCGGGCTTGTTCAGAATGTATTCGGGCACGGCGAGTTTGCCAATGTCATGCAACAAAGCCCCGGCTACCAGGGCACGCAATTCTGATTGGCTCACCTTAAGAAGTTTGCCCATTTCAGTCGCGTAGAGTTGAGTGCGTCTGACATGGCCATGAGTGGTTTGATCTTTGGCGTCGATGGCGATCGCCAGCGACTCGATCGTATTCATGTGCAGCGCGGCGATCTCTTCAGCATAACGAACCTTATCAGCCTCGGCCCGCCTGACCTCCAGGACTCGGTTTTCATTGAATCGGTAAAGAAAATGCACCAGCACGATGATCAAGAGCCCAATGAAGAGAAATGGAATTGTTCCCTCATGAATCGCCGAGTAAAACAACGCCGCCGAAGTCACGCCGGCGACCTGCGTTACCAGTGTCCACATCAAGCTTTCTTTCGATATGGTCAGCCGATTTTTGCCGGAACGAAGTGAACTGAAAACCGCAGTGCTAAGTGTGCTCAGGGAATACTGAACTAATCCGAAAACGCACAGCGGGAAAAGCAGGATATTTAGCACCGCTCCTCGCTCGTTTTCAGCGAGGGCCCCGGAGGCGAGGGCCAGGACCAGCAACTTGTAGACAAGCGAGGCAACGAAGGTCGAGACGATCGTCGTGCCCATTGTAAAAATAGTCGTTTGTGGCTTCGCAAACCGAAATGACGAAATGAATCCGCCGAGGGCGGCGAGGATAATGGGCGGGCCAAGATTGTTTGCCGGAGACAATGCATACATCATCACAGCGACGAAAATGAATGCATCGGCGGCTGACTTATAGCTTTGGCTAACCCCGTCGATGTTGGTTACCGGAACTGTGAAACGGCTGGACGCAAGGGTTAGCACCAGGAGGACTGCAAACGGCGCCAGACCATCCCATCCCCACAGCGGCAGCTTGACAGCCGAAACAATCCCGTACGCCAATAGAAAGCTTCCCAAGATGCCAACAACGCCAAGCAGCGTCAGGCTCTTCCAGTTGAAAGCCTTCGCACGAGTCACCAGATCGAGTTTAGATAACGTGCTCATAAAACTCGCTGAATTAGACGGAAAACCTGGTAAGGGAATCGTGTGAGGGCTGACGGTCTTGTGTACAACAATTGAGTCAGCATGCCAACGGTGTTTGGCACGCCAGCAAGAATAGCCGTAAAAGGGCGATTTCGTCAATCCTTTCTTTGTGGTGGAACGGGCTCAGCGGGCAGAGGACGCCGTACCGGTCAACTGTTGGGCCAGCTCGCGAGCATCGGTCGTAGGCGTATCGCAGGCGGAATTCCGGCAAACAAAGGCCGTCGGCGACGCGTTAATCATTGCGCGGTCATGTAGCAAAGGAACGAGATCACCCGCATCCGCGGGGCCCTCAGTAGAAATGGCGACTAGCCGATTTGGAAGGTAAGATTGCCAGATGACTTGAGTCATTGAGCGCAGAGACTCATTGGTCGCGCCAAATAATGCGATTTCAATCGGCGAAGACAGATAGAAATCTGCCGCGCACAACGCCAGCCCGAAGCCTGCCGGATAACGCCGAATCTGATCGGAGAGAAGTCCCAACGTGGTTACCGCAAGCCGGCGGTAAGAATCGTTTCCTGTGAGAAGCCCGAGACGCAAAAGCACGCTCGACGCAACTGAGTTACCTGACGGAGTTGCGTTGTCAAAGAAATCCATCGAACGAACAATCAATTGTTCGTGTGACTTGCCGGTGTAGAAGAATCCCCCGTTAGACGCGTCCCAGAATTCCTCAATCATCCTATCGGTTAATGAAAGCGCTTCCTTGAGCCAGTCCAATTCGCCGGTCGCTTCGTAGAGCGTAACAAGGCCGTCAATTAAGAAAGCGTAATCATCGAGATATCCGTTCAGTTTCGCTCGGCCGTCCTTGCACGTTCTAAGGAGCAAGCCCTTCCTTCGCATCTTCGTCAGGACAAAGCGTGCATTCGTCCGCGCTGTTTCGAGGTAATCCTCTCGCTCGAATACGGCGGCGGCTTCAGCGAGGCTCGCCAGCATCAGCCCATTCCAGGCGGTTAAGATCTTTTCATCTCGTGCCGGTTTGATTCGAAGTTCGCGGATTTCGAAGAGTGTTTTCCTGGCGCGAGTGATAGTCTCCACCAACTCCTCAGAAGGAATGTCGTATCGCATCGCCAAATCTTCGATTGAATCGGTGACGTTGAGAATATTCTTTCCTTCAAAGTTGCCTTCATCGGTGACGTTGAAGTAGTGACAGAAGAGATCGCCGTCTTTGCGGCCCAGCGCGCCGATGATTTCATCTGTGGACCAAACAAAGAATTTTCCTTCGTGCCCTTCGGAGTCAGCATCTTGCGTAGAGTAAAACCCTCCGTCTCGATCGGTCATCTCGCGAAGGACATAGTCGAGCGTCTCCTCGACAACTCGGCGAGCAAAGTCTTCCTTCGTCGCTTGATAAAAATGTAAATACAGGCGCGAAAGCAGAGCGTTGTCGTAAAGCATTTTTTCGAAGTGGGGAACCAGCCAGCGGGCGTCCACAGAGTATCGATGGAAACCGCCGCCGAGTTGATCGTAGATGCCGCCAGAGGCCATCTGCAGGCAGGTATTCGTTACCATTTGAAGCGCTTCTTCGTTGCCGGTTCGATAATTAGTGCGCAACAAAAACTCGAGCACCATCGCCGGCGGAAACTTTGGTGCTCCTCCAAATCCGCCGTGGTGCTGGTCGTAATTCGCGCCAATCCGACGATAAGAACTGTCGAGCAGGCCGACAGTAATCGGCTCTTTCGAGGCTTGCGCTAACCCCACTCGGCGCAATTCACCGAGCATCGCCGTTGCCGTATGAAGTACCTGGTCGGGTTGGGAGCGATAGGCTTCAGCAACGCTCATTAGCACCCGCGGGAAGCCCGGCATGTTGTAACGATCCTCGGGCGGAAAATACGTGCCGCCGTAAAAGGGAATTCCGTCCGGTGTCAGGAACATCGTCATGGGCCAGCCGCCGTGCCCGGTCATCATCTGCACCGCGTTCATGTAGATCTGATCGAGATCGGGACGTTCTTCACGATCAACCTTGATATTGACAAAGTTATCGTTCATCAATTTGGCGATCGATTCATTCTCGAACGATTCGTGCTCCATTACATGGCACCAGTGGCAAGCGGAATAACCGATACTTAGCAGGATCGGCTTGTCATTGTTGCGCGCTTTGGCCAGCGCTTCTTCGCCCCACGGATACCAATCAACTGGATTGTGGGCGTGCTGAAGCAGATAGGGGCTGGTTTCGTTGATCAGAGCGTTGGTGTGTTTGTGTTCAGTCACGTAGAAACCGTATGAATGATCAACCCGAGTGGAAAAGACTCTAGTTTACGTCACTCGTCTCTCGTTCAATCCTTGAACCAATATTTTGTTTGCTTTGCCCAGGAGCTGTTTGGATAACGCGCGTGGAGGAGATCGAATGCAGCCTTGGACCAGCGACCGGTTTCTTTGTCGGTGCAGCCATAGCGCGTGGATCTCACAGCCAGGTGCAGAGCTTCCGGAACGCGCGGATCCGTGGGGTTCTGACGGGCCCATTCGATGACCAGGCGGCAAAAATAGTCGGGCCCGGCGCCAAGTTCCCGCAACGCAGAAAACTGTTTGGCCGCGACTGCCTGGGACGCAAGCAAAAACTCGGGCGGGGCGACCTTCTTCACTTTCTTTGCATCTTGTTCCTCGTTCGGTGGACCGGAAAGAGAAGCGGGAGGTTGAGCGCACCACCAGTTGTCGCGAAAACTATCGATCTCGCCAAGCGGCGTCGTACGCCCCACGCCGGACGCGACATAGGGCCGCATTCCCGGAAACTTCAGAGAAAGATAAGCCGCGGCGAATCGGCGAGCATCGGGCGTAGCCGCGCGCTGATAAGCAGCCAGAAGTTCCTTCAACTCCGGGTGGAGCTCTCCGAGCAGTACGGCAGCACGTCCGGCAGACTCGCGATCGTCAAGCAACGCAGCCCGCATGAAGGCCGCTCTGGCGACATCACGGCGCAAGTTGATCGCCAGGGTCTTACTAAATGCCGCTTGGGTTAACACGTCAATCGGCGCGAGTGTGTTCAGCGTGTTCGTCGCATCGGCGTCGAAGAAAAGCTTCGAGCCCCTGGTTGTTTCAGTTGTTTCTTTCTCATCCTCCGGAAGTTCGCGGCCATCGCTGTCGTCACTGAACCCGGTGGGCGCACGCTGCGCGCTTTTGAGAAATTCCTCGAGAGTTTCAGCCAATAGCATTCGTTGGCCGAGAAAGAGGTTGATCGCGGAGGCGGGCAGCCTCGAGCGATCATTTGCGAGAATCGCGTCGAGCATTCGCAGCGCGTCGCGGTTGCGGCGACTTTCCATCAGCAGGCGGACAGTGTGGTAAGCAATCGACGGAAAAGCAGGTGAGTTGTGATCGATTCGTTCAGCCGCGCTCAGGAGAGCATCGAGTTTAGGCTGGTGAGCATCGGCCTTCGCTAATGCCACGACCAGCCAGGGCAGAGAATTGGTTTTTTCCCATCGCTCAAGCGAATGAGTCGAGGCCTCTGCCGATTCACTCTGAAACGTAAGAAGCCAGTCGCTCAATTCATCGGATCGAACATTGGGGGCAACTGGTTTCTTGTTTGCTTCTTCATCGTCGCCCACAAACTTGTCGAGGAGCGCAGTGTAATCCCAAACGGCTTGTTTGAAATCATCGCTGTTCTCTTTCTTCACAATAGCATGCGCCAGCTCGTGAAGTTTTTCTTCCGGGTGCAGACGCAAACGCACGAGGTTTGCAAGTCGCGCCGCCGCATGGTGCGATGACGAGAGGGATTTGTCTCTTAGGATAGCGTTGAGGCGCGTTTCTGCGTCCGCCAATGCCGGACGACCTTCGTCTTCTTTTTCTGCGAGGCTGGCCTTGCGTATGAGCGAACGCGCTGCCAGGTAAGGGGCGCTTTCACGCCAGGGAGAAACACGGTCATGAGCGATCGTGTCAAAGCTTCGAGTTGCCTCGTCAAAATTGCCGGCGTAGAAGTTCGCGGCAGCAATCTGATACGCGCGATCGTTCAGCGACAGAGCTTCAACGCCGGACGACAAGGGTTCGGGAATATGGTTGCCTTCACTGCAGTTCGCGAAAACCAGGTCTTGTCCGCTAATCCATGTTCTGACTTGCGTGCCGTCTGCGCCGAATCGTTTAATCCGTTCCGCGAGCGTGGCGGCCGCGTTCTCGAACGCGTCTTGCTGGCAGTTCAAAAAGGTTTCATACTCGTGCGGCTTTTCGCGATGACGAAAGGCGCGAATCTCCGCGGGTGCGCCGACTCCGGGCACCTTGCTGCGCGCATCCGTCCAGGTCTTGACCCACGCCGAGTCGTCAAGCTCTCCCGCATAATTGAGCCGCTCATCCCAAAGAGTTTTCAACGCGCTGACTTCAGCCTCGCTGAAACTGACGCCGATAAGATTGCGATAAGCGACGAAGAGATACGAACGGGCGTAGCCTGGTTTCAGGACGCCAAGTTGTCCCCGTGCAAATTGCTCCAGCGGAAAATCCGGATGCTTTGTATAAACGAAGATCGCGTCGGTAAAAAATGGGCCACAGCCGCGCGTTTGACGCGCCGTCCCAAGCATAAGCGCAGCCACGAGCAGAAAGACGATCGCCCGCGAAATTTGAAATTGGCTCTTTAATATCCTGGACGACAGGCGACGGATATTGCGAACAATGTTATTCATTTTCTTAGACAGCAGGGCTCGGGTGAATTTCTGGCAAACCTTAACATTCTGCGTGCTGCGAAGTGTACACCAGCAGAATTCTCTTAAGGAAGTGAATTGTCCGTGACAATGTTGATTTCAGGGGACGAAGGGCTTTTGTTATACTCGGCAAACTGAATGGCTATTCATTTTTTGATCGACGATTTCCGGCGTGACCTGATTAAATCAGGAAGAAGGCCTGATGGAGCGTGAGAGTCTCGAGATGGACGTCGTTTTCGTCGGCGCGGGCCCGGCGAACCTGAGCGGCGCGTTACATCTGGCACGCCTGATTGCCGAACATAACGACGATGTTTCTAAAGGAACGCGATCCGGCCGATCGCTCGGCGAGATTCAGATTGCGGTCATAGAAAAAGGAGCTTCCGTCGGCGCGCACATTCTCTCCGGCGCGGTAATGGATCCACGGGGCCTGGCGGAATTGATTCCCGATTTTGTCGAACAAGGCGCGCCGCTCGAATCGCCGGTCATCGAAGACCACTTTGTTTACCTCACTAAAAAACGCGCCATACGTTCGCCAATTACGCCGCCGCCACTCGCAAATCACGGTTACTACATAGTTTCGCTCAATCGTTTGACAGCGTGGCTCGGAGAGAAATGCGAGGCTGCGGGCGTTAATGTCTTTCCCGAATTTCCCGGCGCGGAAATGCTCTATGACGCGCATGACCGCGTGATTGGCGTCCGCACGGGCGACAAGGGAATCGACAAGGAAGGGAAGCGGAAAGACAATTTCGAGCCCGGCGTCGATCTGTTGGCGAAGGTTACCGTGCTCGGCGAAGGCGTGCGCGGATCGTTGGCGAAAAAATTGATCCAGCGTTTGCGCCTGGATGAGGGACGCGAGCCACAGGTTTACAGTCTCGGCGTGAAAGAGCTTTGGGAGCTTCCCGATGATCGTTACCCTACCGGCCGAGTCACGCATACTCTTGGCTTTCCGTCAGACCAATGGACCTATGGCGGTGGCTGGATTTATGGAATGCGGAACAACATTCTGAACCTCGGATACGTGACGGGCCTCGATTATCGCGATCCCTTGATCGACCCTCACGCTGAGTTTCAACGGTTCAAGACGCACCCGTTCATTGCGAAGTTGCTTGTGGGCGGCAAGATGATTCGCTACGGAGCGAAAGCGATCGCGGCTGGTGGCATGTTTGCAATGCCCAGACTCTACGCGGATGGCGTGCTGCTGATCGGCGACACCGCGGGATTCCTGAACGCGGCGCGGTTAAAAGGGATTCACAGCGCGATCAAGAGTGGAATGCTGGCGGCCGAAACGATCTTTGAAGCTCTGGTTGCCGGAGATTGGTCCGCGAACTCTTTAGGAAGTTACGAAAGACGCGTGAAAGACAGTTGGATCATGCCGGAGCTGAAACGTTATCGAAACTTTCACGCCGGTTTTCGTCACGGACGATGGCTGGGACTGGCAAATGCGGGCTTGCAGTTCATCAGCGGTGGCCGCGCCTGGGGCATTCGCAATCGCGATCATCAGGAAGCTGGGCACGAAGCGATGCGCAGGGTCTCTGAGTACGGCTATCATGGCGACGACCCCTCGCAGCGTTACCAGGACTTGCGCTTTGACGGAAAGCTTACCTTTGACAAAGTCACCGACGTCTATCATGCCGCGGTAGCGCATAACGAAGACCAACCCGCGCACTTGCACGTGCTCGACACAAACATCTGCGTGACTCGTTGCACCGAAGAGTACGCGAATCCCTGTCAACGGTTCTGTCCCGCGGCGGTCTATGAAATGGTTGGTGGCGATAGTGATCGACACCTGCAGATCAACTTTTCCAACTGCGTGCACTGCAAGACCTGCGACATTATGGACCCGTATCAAATAATTGATTGGGTAACGCCGGAAGGCGGCGGTGGGCCGGATTACAAAGGGATGTAAGGCGCGAGGTTTCTGTTAATGGAAGGCGGCCGGGTGCTAACCCTCTTCCTCTGCCTCCTCGCCATCGTTCGTCGTATGAAATTGCACGGTTCCGCGCAGAACTTCCTCCAACGCGATACGCGTCGGTTTGTGTTTGGCGGAATCGATGTCTATGCGCGGACGAGCGCCGCGCTGAAGTTGTTTGCTGCGCTTGGCAGCAAGGATGATTAGACGATATTTCGAATCAATCTCGGGAACCTGATCCGAGCCGATCGTTTCATTTAGTTCTTCTTGTATAGCGGACATAATAAGTTGCGTCTCCTGTTAACCTCTTAAGCACCCGCCGGCTATCGCGAGCGGTTATTTACTTGAGTGAAATCCGCGAGCACCTTCTTCAACTTCGGGTCCTGTCGCTCGCGTCGTGTTCGTTCAGCCGAAATAATCGCGGCCAGTTTATTCGCGGCGCATTCGACATCATCATTAAGGATGACGTAATGAAAATCCTTGTATTGCTCAACTTCCGCCGGGGCCCCTTGCAAACGTCGCTCTAAATCCGTCGGCGAATCCGTGCCGCGGGCGATCAATCTTTCGCGCAAAACTTCAAACGAAGGCGGCAGAATGAAGATCGTGACCGGATCGTCGATGGCTGCGCGAATGCTCGCCGCCCCTTGAACATCTATTTCCAAAATGATGTCCCGGCCTGACGTCCGTTCGCGCTCGACCTGCGCGCGGCTCGTGCCGTAAAGATGATCGTAGACCCTGGCCCACTCCAGAAACTCCCCGCGGTGGATCATCTCTTCGAATTCAACGGTCGAAACGAAAAAATACTCGCGACCATTTGTCTCACCGGCGCGTGTTGCTCGCGTCGTGTATGAAACTGAATAAGCCAGATTCTCTACCGACTGCAATGCGCGTTGAATCAGGGTGCCCTTGCCGCCGCCCGACGGTGAACTGACGACAATCAACATGCCGCGCACGGCTGCTCGCGAGGCTTCTGCTTCGGTTGTGGCTGCCTCACTCAACATTCTGCACTTGTTCGCGTAGTTTCTCAACTTCGCCCTTAATGGCGAGACCTGCATCCTTGATAGAGATTGCCGTTGATTTGGCGAGCACGGTATTAGCTTCGCGATTCAACTCTTGCAAGAGAAAATCAAGCCGCTTGCCGATTTCCCCTTGCGCTTGCAGGGCCTCCCGGAATTGCTCCAGATGGCTGCGCAGGCGCGCCAGCTCTTCGCTGATGTCGCTGCGGTCGGCGAGGTAGGCAACCTCCTGCGCGAGCCGGCCCGCATCCAATTCGATCGTTTGCCCTCCGCGAGCAACCAACTCGCCAATGCGTTTCTGCAGCCGGCTGCGATAAGCGTCGACCAAGCCGGCGGCGGCGGCTTCGATGATCGGCACCTCGGCTTCGATCTTGGCGACACGGACACGCATCTCTTCAGCTAGCGCGGCGCCCTCGCTCTCGCGCATTCGCTCCAGATCGTCCAGCGCTTCGTTGACGGCGTGTTCGACACCGGCGAGGGCAGCGTCGTCAAGACCGTCGCGCGCCGGCTGCAACGCCCCATGAAGTCGCACGAGCGAGTTAACATCCAATTCACCGGGAAGATTGAAATCCTTTTGAATATTTCGTAAAGCGTCGATATAACCGGCCAGCAATGGGCGATTAACTTCGTAAGCTATCTCGCCAACGCGGTCGAGCGTGACATTCACGTCGACGCGGCCGCGCGACAAACGCGCCGCGACTTGACGCTTAACCACCACCTCTAACGAAGAAATCTCCTGGCTCAGTCTTAGATGGACATCAAGGTAGCGATTGTTAACCGTCTTTATCTCGACCGCGACGGCAAAATTCTCGCCGTTTGCCGCGCCGCGACCATATCCAGTCATTGATTTCATAGGCTAGTAAATCGTTAATGGTAAATCGTGAATAGAAGATCAAAACGTGTTTTGCGCTTAACGCTTACCGTTTACCGTTTCGACTTCTTCATCGTCGGCAAACTGCATTTCATAAAGCCGCCGGTACTGACCGTTTCGTGCCAACAATTCGTCGTGCGTCCCCATTTCGATGGTGCGCCCGGCTTCCATGACCACGATGGCATCGGCGCGTCGCACTGTCGAAAGACGGTGGGCGATCACAATAGTCGTCCGGTTGCGAATCAAATTCGCAATCGCCCGTTGGACCAGTCGTTCGGATTCGGCGTCAAGTGCGGAGGTGGCTTCATCGAGAATCAAAACCGGGGCGTCGAGCAAGACAGCACGCGCGATTGCCAAACGCTGCCGCTGGCCCCCGGAAAGAAACGTCCCGCGCTCGCCCACCACGGTATCATAACCGTCCGGCAATTCCATGATGAAGTCATGTGCGAAGGCGATGCGCGCGGCCTCTTGAATGTCCTCCTCAGAAGCGTCGGGCCGGCCGTACGAAACGTTATAGCGCACGGTATCGTTAAAAAGCACGGTCTCCTGAGTCACCAGCGCAATCTGTCGCCGCAGGCTGGCGACGCGCGCGTCGCGTAAATCGATACCGTCCCACATGACCGAACCGGAATTCGGATCGTGAAAGCGCGGCAGTAGCTTTGTCAGCGTAGATTTTCCGCCGCCGGATTCGCCCACCAAAGCCACCATCTTGCCGGCCGGAACACTCAAGTTTATTCCTTGCAGCACGGCGCGCGTGTCTTTGTCATACTCAAACCGAACGTCGCGAAACTCGATCTCATTTTGCAACGGCTTAAGCTCGACCGCATTTGCTTTTTCAGGGATCTCGAGGTCCTCGTCCATCACTTCCCAGACGTGACGCGCGGCGGCGAGCGCCTGTTCCATCGCGTTATGCAGCCGCGAAAGCTTTCGCATCGGATCGTAACTGCGAAAAAGAAAGAGCATGAACGCCAGAAACTGCGCCGTGTCCATCCGTCCCAGTCTGATTTCCCGTTCGCCAAAAAAGATCAGCACCGCGATAAAGAAAACGCCAATCAATTCGATTATCGGCGGCGCCATTCCGGAGATACTTGCCGAACGCAGATTCGCACGCCTGATACGCTGGGCCACCGCGGTAAAGCGATTGCCTTCGCGGGTCTCGGCCCGATAGGCTTTAACGATATTGTGATTAGCAAGGGCTTCCTGCGCGGTGTCAGTCAGACGCTTGCTTCCTTCAAAAGTTTCCCGCGCCAGCTTTCTCAACGAGCTGCCAAAGCGCACTGTCAGCCAGGCTATCGGCGGGACGATTACCAGCGACCCGAGTGTCAGTCTCCAGCTGTAATAGAAAGCGGCGCCCAGAAAAGCGATCAAGGTGAAGCTTTCGCGCAGCATGTCGCGAAGCGTACTGGTTACTGCCGCTTCAATTGCCGCGGCGCTCGAAATCAATCGCGACACAAGGTAATTGGTCCGGTGTCGGGCAAAGAATTCCGCCGCTTGCGAGAGCAAGTGACTGTAAAGATCCTGTCGCAGTTTCAGCACCGACGACTGTCCGATGTAGGCCATCAGGTAAGTTGAAAAATACTCGGCAATGCCTTTGATGATCGTAAAAACAATTAGCAAGAGTGCGATTTTCCGCCAAGCCGCCAGGCCCGTGGCGGGGATAAGCTTTTGCAGTCCGAAGAGCGTTGGGGTGCGACGTCCGCCGGCTAGTCCGAGCGCTTGATCGAAAATCGGGACGATTAGGGCGCCGATTGCGCTTTCTAAAAGCCCTACCACCAGCATCGCAAAAGTGGCGATGGAAAAAGTTCCCAGGTGAGGCTTAAGATACTTTAATAATCGTCTCAGGTCGTGCATTGGCGTCGATCTCGGATCGAGTGAATGGCGGGAAGTAAGCCGGCGTATGCAAGAACGAAATATACTGAGCCATGAGGATTGACGTCAAGGCAAAGGCCGTCCATACTAGGAGCGACCCCTTTATGCTGGAATCTGGAAAGCAGCCGGCTCCGCGTGGCGGCCTTTAGAGTTGATTGCGCGGAAATCTTCAGGATCAATCCGAAAATAAAATGAGTGTTGAAGGTCAGCCTGCAAAAGTTGCTCCAAAGCGACTTCTAATCGTGGATGATGACGCGGAAATGCGCGCCTTGTTGGCCGAGTATTTCCGACGTTTGGGTTTCAACGTCGTTGAGAAAGAGAGTGGCGCGGCCGCGCTTCAGGCCGTCGCGGGAGATCTCTTTGATTGTTTCATCCTGGATGTGGCCATGCCGGAGATGTCGGGGATTGACTTGCTAAAGAAGCTTCGCGAGCGGGGCATCCACACGCCTGCGCTGTTCTTGACCGCGCACGATCAGCTTGACGACAAAGTCGCGGGCTTCGAAGCGGGAGCCGATGATTATCTCGCCAAACCTTTTAGCCCGCGGGAACTCGAGTATCGAATCGAGGCCCTGCTGCGACGTGGCCAGCGTGCAGCCGAAGATCGCGATGGCGATCGATTTGAAATAGGCGACCTGGTGGTCGATAGACGCCGCCATGAAGTTACTCGCGGCGGAGTGCGTATCGATCTAACGCCGTTGGAGTTTCAGATCCTGGAATTGTTGGCCTCAGAGCCGGGCCGTGCGTGGTCGCGCAACGATTTGTTGGATCGCGTCTGGAGCACCGAGTACGAAGGATATCAGCGAAACATCGACCCGCACATAAACCGTCTGCGTAAAAAATTAGAGGCCGACCCTAAAAATCCTTACTACGTCCTCACCGTTCGGGGGGTGGGATACAAACTGAACGAAAACCCGTAAGGGCCGCCACGGACGTTAGAAATGGCTTACATTCGTCTTTTAGTAAGTATAGCCATGCGACGACTGCTCCAAATCCTTCCCGCCATTTTGCTTCTGTTTCAATTTTCGACCCAGGACTTTGCCCGACGTTCGCGCACAACCGAGACGGGACCGCAGGAGTCCCGACTGCCAGTACAAATCCAGCCGGTCGCGGGAGCCATGCAAGTTCATGCGCAATGGAGTCCGCAACCGGGCGTCTCACGTTTTCGTTTTCAGTTGGCACGCGACCTCGCGTTTAGCGATATCGTAGTCGATCGCGTCGTGTCTGCAACTGAGACTGAGGTCGCCGATCTGGATCCTGGAAAATATTACTGGCGAGTGGCGCCGCTGACTCGCAGCCGGGGAGAATTTTCATCGCCGCGGTCCGTTGATGCTTTTCATGAATCCGGGCCGGGACCAGCTAAGACTTCCTCGCGGGCGCCACTCTTGCTAAGCGAAGATGGCTGGCAGGCTGCGATTGGTAACATTGCGCACCCACTGTTCGCGCACTTGCGCACGGCCGTCACAAACGATCTTGTCGCGATGAATGCTGACGGGGTGGTCTTTGCAGTCGATACCGCGAGTGGAGTAACGCTGTGGGCAACGCGCGCCAGTGTCGGCGCGCGAAGAGCGGGAGCATTTTATGAGTTTACGCCCATCGTCCTCCCGTCACGCGGCGGCGTGGAAAATGTTTTGTTACCGTTCGAAGGCGGCGTGCGTGCTGTGCAAGGATTCAGCGGCCGCGAACTTTGGCGTATGAACCTGCCAACCGGCTTTACCAACGGCGTATCAGTTAATCTCACGAACGCCAACGGCGCAATTTTTCTGATCGACAATTCGCGCCAGAACCTGATTGTGATCGACGCCGACGGAACTCTGGTCGCGCAGGCAAAACTTCCGGCTCGCGCATTCGGGCGGCCCGTGTCATTCGATTACCGCGGAATCCAGGGCGTGATGATTGCTCTCGAGAATGGCCAGATCGAAATTCTAAACAGTAGCGGCAGTGTGATTCACTCAGGCAATGCGAATAGTTCGATCACTACGCCGCCTCTTTTTGTGGGCGGATCAAAGCCCCTGATTTTAGTGGGAACTAAAGGCGGGCTGACCGCCTTCGACGCAGACGAACTGCGTCCGCTTGGCAGAGTTAGGATTAAAGACGATGCGCCCAGAGGCCTGTTGGCGTCGGCAGACCTCGATCATGACGGCGCGCCGAAAGTGATCATGATTACCGAACGCGGCCACGTGCTCGCGATCAGCGCCGCGGATGGAAAAATATTGTGGGACCGCGAGGGCGCGGCTGGCGCCGAGATGCCCGCGTTCGTCGACTTGAATCGCGACGGCACTCTGGATGTCGTCGTCGCGTCCGGTCCGGCGTTCGCGATGGTGCTTTCGGGCCGCGATGGTACGGTGATTTGGAAGGCGGCCGAGCGGCCAGGACTCGCGAATCATGCGTCGTCGCTTGCTCCGCGCACGTTAGTCACCACTTCCTCGTCTTCGGGGACGCTGATTATCGGAGGCGATCCAGCAATGCCTGGCTTGCGCGCGGTTCGTTTATCGCCGGCGCCGCCGGGAATTCGCTGAACTTAGTCGTTCGCTCCTCAGAAACTAGAGTGAAGATAATCTCATACTTCAGCTTCAAGGGACTTCGCATTCCCGCCGCGATTCTTTTCGTCATTTGGTTCGTTCTAAAGTTTCTGCTAAACAAGGGCGGCTATGTCCATGCGCTTTTGCTCGGCGCAATCGCGGTGTTTGTAATCCAGGTTGTGCAGGACCGCCGCACTGAAGCTTACAAGTCGTATCAACGATAGTTTTTCTTCGCGCCTTCAGAATTGTCTTTGCGGCTTTCGGTGAAATAAGTGCCGTGAAAATGAGTTCGCGCAAAGGTGCTGCGAAACGTCGAAAGGCGCCAAGCTTAAAATAAGACCCTACTTTCCCGCTTGATAGTTGGACATCCTTCGGCAACAATGCTTGCTGGTTGTGCATCAATCGAAATGTAAGTATGCCCTTCATCTTTCTGAGGAGTGCAGGAGATATGAAGACAGCCTGGACCAACATTAAGGCCACACTTATCGCGCTGGTTTTCGTGAATATTCTTGTTTCCGTCGCCGCGGCGCAATCCGACTCGACGCGTCGAACTCTTGGGATCACTTATCCGCTCAATCAGACGGTGGAAGTAAGCTTTCGCGGGACCACTCGTCTGCCGCGCCTGACCGGACATGCGACGGTCAAACGCCAGGGGCGGCGCGGCACTCGAGTCGAGCTCAACATACAGAATCTGCCGCGCGCGTACGAGCTTGGCTCGATCTACACGACCTACGTTTTGTGGGCCATCTCGCCTGATGGACACGTCGATAATATGGGTGAGATAAAGCGCAGTGGCAGCGTGCTGGTCGATACAAAAATTGACGTTACTACATCGTTGCAGACTTTCGCACTGATGGTAACTGCGGAGCCGCACTTTCTGGTGAAAGCTCCGAGCCGCATGGTGATTCTGGAAAATCTCGCGCCCAGCAGCACGCGAGCGGTGCCGGTCGAGACGATGCAAGTCCAGTACATCGGTAACACCAGCGATTACTTTCGGGATCCCGGCGTGCCGCCGATGGCCGATGGCAATTTTACCAGCACGCCGACGGCTTTACTGGGAGCGCGGCAAGCGGTCAATCTCGCGCGTTTCGCCGGAGCCGATCGCGATGCGCCAAACGAGTTGCGAACCGCGGAAGCGGATTTGGAGCAGGCTGAAGCAGCGTGGCGGATGCGCCAACCCGATCGCGAGATCGACATCATCGCGCGCACTGCGATCAGCAGCGGCGCCAAGGCTGAAGAAATGGCCATCGCCCGTCGCGGGGCCCGTGAGCGACGCGAAGAGATTCAACGACGTGACGAAGCCATCCGCTCGGCTGAAGAAAATGCCGCGAACGCAAATCAGGAAATCAGCCGATTGAAAGCTGAGCTGGACAACGAACGACACGCGCGCGAACTGGCTGAACGCGACGCTTTGAATGCGACGGAACAATTGCGCGATGCGCGCACGGAGATTGCACGTCTGCGCGACGAGATGCAGGGCGTGCGCAACGATGCTGAAGATGCGAAATTGCGCCTGGCGCGAATCGAGGGCGAGAAGCAAGCTGAAGATGCGCGGCGCGCGGCCGAGAAGCGAGCTGCCGATCAACGGGCCGCTGCGGAAACATTGAAACAGGCGCTCGCGCGATTCGGCACAGTGCGCGACAGCGCGCGCGGGATGACGCTGGTGCTGGGAGAATCTTTATGGGTCAGTCCGAGATCGAGCAAGCTCGCCGCATCTGCGGCGACCAAGCTCGAACCCCTGGCTGCTTTGCTTGCTAACAATCCTGA
>Ga0070716_100000010_pt1 | contig 157261 bp, 114 predicted proteins | sample LARL112metaG_FD_71395 | JGI IMG/M metagenome (GOLD analysis project Ga0070716, IMG submission 71395) | Corn, switchgrass and miscanthus rhizosphere microbial communities from Kellogg Biological Station, Michigan, USA - LAR L11-2 metaG | ecosystem: Host-associated > Plants > Roots >... | reverse complement strand
GGTGGCAACCACTTCATTGAAGTTTGTCTAGATACAGAAAACTTCGTGTGGTTGATGCTGCACTCGGGTTCGCGCAACATCGGTAAGGAGTTGGCGGAACGTCACATCTCGACGGCAAAGTCGCTGTGGAGACTCTCGGAACTTCCGGCTCCCGATCTAGCTTACTTCATTCAGGGCACGCCAGAATTTGCGGCGTACTGGAAAGACCTGAAGTGGGCGCAAACCTACGCGATGAAGAACCGCGAGATCATGATGGCTCGTCTTTTGAAGGTCTTCAACAAGATGTTCAATCATCGCCAGCCGTTCAAGCCTGAGCTACAGGTCAACTGTCATCACAACTACCTTGCGCTCGAAGAGCACTATGGCGAGAAAGTTTTCGTCACGCGCAAGGGCGCAATCAATGCCGACAAAGATGTGTACGGCATCATTCCCGGATCGATGGGCGCGAAATCGTTCATCATCAAAGGGCGTGGCCTGGCTGAGAGTTTCAATTCGTGCTCCCACGGTGCGGGCCGCAAGATGTCCCGTGGCGCTGCCAAGCGAGCCTTCACGAAAGACGACCTCGCTCGTCAGACTTCGGGCGTTGAGTGTCGTAAAGACGTCGGCGTACTGGATGAAATTCCCGGCGCCTACAAATCAATTGAAGCGGTGATGAAGAACCAGGAAGATCTGGTTGAAATCGTCGCCGAGATCAAACAAGTGGTCTGTGTGAAGGGCTGAAAACCCAGATTTAGTCCTTCAACAAGCCACTCGCCATGATCTCAATCAATAAACCTTTCGGGGTGTGGTGTAACGCAAGCATCCGAGTCCTGGGAACTCGTGGTGACAGTTCGATTCTGTCCTCCCCGACCAAACTACGCGGTTAACCGAATCTTTTATAATTCTCTAATCGAAGGAAGGATCAAATGAAAGTTTATTTCGATAAGAACGTTCTTAGTCACATGATTTGTGCTCAACGAGGTGAGAAGGAAACGCATGGCGTGACCAAAGAGGATGTGAAGGCGCTCGTTAATGCTGTCGGCCTCGGTAAGATCACCAGCTTGCTAAGCATCATGCACCTCCAAGAGGCTGCATACGTTCTAAGGGCCTCGTCGCCAGAGAAGGCGAAGGAGGAGTTAAAACTGATACGAGAGCTAATGGACACAACGCAAATCATCAAGCCTTGCGGCGATTTGCTAAGTAGCGACGTTATTGCTTATGCAAGAGGGGAGGTACTTAGTTCACCTTTGATTCCATTCGCGTACGATCTTTGGGAACTCTTCAGACCTGATGGGGATATAGAAGAACGAAAGCAAGCGCTTAACGAAACCGACAAGCAAAATGAGAATCTTCTGCAGCTATTCGCAGAAGGCAAGGAGAATGATCGAGCTTACATTCTAGAGGAGTTTGGCGGTGAGAAGCCGGATTTCAGAGAGTTCTTCAACAAGAAGATCCATGCGCGAATCCTGCAAACAGTTCAGAATGTGGAAAACCGAACTGCTTCAAAAGGTCTGGTCGATGCTTGCAAAATGCGAGGGATTAGAGAGATGGCTCGTATCCCATCTTTACTCCTCGCCGAAGGTTCTAGTTTGTCCTACCAATACGCTCGAATCTTCGATGAGATCTCAGAGAAGAGAAAGAAGCGACGCGGAGATCCTTCTGACTTGAAACACGCGTTATCGGCCTCCGCTTGCGACGCATTTGTCACCCATGATGATGATTTCGCTTTTTGGATTGGACGAATCCCGAATAGAGGGATTGAAGTCATCGATCATGTACACAAACTCGTCGAATTAGTCTAATCGCATCGTTGGTCCAGTTGGTTCAAGACACGGCGTTGCCAACGCTGAGACACCGGTTCGACTCCGGTACGATGCTCCAACTCTTTTCGCTCCTGTAGCTCAAATGGAAGAGCGCGACGCTTCGAACGTCGAGGTTGCGGGTTCAAGTCCTGCCAGGAGTTCCATTAAATGATCTCACTCCACAACCAAGGCGCGAGTTACTTTAATTCGCGCCGCTCGCGGAAGTGATGTAGCCGGAAACATGCGAGTCTTCCAAACTCGATTCGAGAGTTCGAATCTCTCCTTCCGTTCCAATTTGCTCGCGTCGCCAAGCGGCCAAGGCGCCGGATTGCAAATCCGGTATTCGTGAGTTCGAGTCTCACCGCGCGCTCCAATATTAATCAGCCACAGATGGACGCAGATAAACACGGATCAGACAACACAAAAAGTCATAAAGCGGGCCTTGGCAAATCGTTCTGTTCTTATCTGTGCAAATCCCTGTCTATCTGTGGCTAATAAATCAAGAAAGGAGGTGCCGAGTAATGGCACTCAATGGCAGGGTTCTGCTGCTCAATCAAACTTACGAGCCGCTCGGCACCGTCAGCGTGGCCCGAGCAATCATCATGACGTTCAAGAACACCGTTTTCGTCGAAGAATTCGACGGCGATCGCGTGCTGCGTTCAGCGCATGATGAATGGCCTGTGCCGTCGGTAATTCGCCGCCGCACTTACATCAACGTCCGCCGCCGCCGCGAGCAGTCGGGCATGAAGCGCCTGCGAATTTACATGCGCGACAAGTTCCGTTGTCAGTACTGCGGTGAGAAAAAGGTTGTCGGTGAGCTAACGCTCGATCACATCCTGCCGCGTTCGCGTGGCGGTGATAACTCGCCCGTAAACATCGTCACGGCTTGCATCAAGTGCAACAACCGGAAGAGCAATCGCACGCCGGAAGAAGCGCGAATGCCGTTGCTGACTTCGCAAACAGCATTGCGCGTGAAACTCGAACGCGTTGTGCTTTGCCACTATGCAGAAGCAAGAGCGGAGTGGCGCAAGTACCTGTTCATGGATGTGCACGATGACCGTGCCGTCATTGAAAAGGTTCACAACGAGCAAAGGTGGAGGGCGTGAGACAGTCCATCGTCCTCCTTTTGGTCGGATAGCTGAGACGGATTAGCGCGGGTCTGAAAAGCCCGAAAGGTTGGTTCGATTCCAACTCCGATCACCAAAAACGCAGCCACAGATAAACACAGATTTTCACAGATAAGAATCAACGCTTTATTCTTTTCTGTTTCCGTCTGATCTGTGTTCATCTGTGGCGAATTTCCTGCCCGAGTAGCTCAACTGACGGAGCGCTGGTCCTACAAACCAGAGGTTGAAGGTTTGAGTCCTTCCTTGGGCACCAAATTCAGATCGCAAGTTATCGGGCGTGACTCATCCCGGCAGAACGGTGACTGCTTGGGATCGTGGAGTTCGAAGAGGCGCGGTCCGGACTCACGCCCCGGCACAAATACGAAAGGCGATGTAGCTCCAACTGGCAGAGCAGCTGTCCCGTAAACAGCAGTGTGTGAGTTCGAATCTCACCATCGCCTCCACGCTCTGGCCCGCGTTCCCGGCGTCGGTCTTCTAAACCGAACCTGCAAGAGCTGGGTGGAAAGGCACGAGGTTCAACTCCTCCGCGGGCTTCCAAAATCAGAAATGGCTGTGTAGCTCAAGCGGAATTAGAGCAAGCGTCTCATAAGCGCGAGGTTGGTGGTTCGACTCCACCCACAGCCACCAAATTTCGGGCTGGTGATGTAACCGACAGCATAGAAGTCCTGCAAACTTCTTGTGAGGGTTTGACTCCCTCCCAGTCCACCAAATTGCGGCGTAGCTCAATTGGCTCCAGAGCGCTCGTCTTGTAAACGAGATGATACGAGTTCGAGTCTCGTCGCCGCAGCCAGATTCAGTTTTTGTGGCGTAGCCAAGTTGGTAAGGCACCGCACTGTTAATGCGGTCATGCGAAGGTTCGAATCCTTCCGCCACAGCCAATTCCTATTGACCCGGAGCTCGAGTGACAGAGCGGCGGCCTTTTAAGCCGTGAGGTGCGGGTTTGAGCCCCGTCGGGTCAACCACTTCGCGCGGTGTAGCTCAACGGCCAGAGCACTCGATTGATAATCGAGCGATGTCGGTTCAATTCCTTCCACCGCGACCAGCTTTAACGGGGTATAGCTCAAATTGGTAGAGCAGCCGCCTTATAAGCGGTTTTAGCGCCAGATCAGCGCGAGGTTCTGGGTTCGAATCCCAGTGCCCCGTCATTCTCTTGCGGGATGGTGTAACCGGCAACACGTCGGGCTTTGAACCCGAAGATGAAGGTTCGACCCCTTCTCCCTCAGCCATTTCTTTCAAATTAGCAACAAGGTACTTCGATTGATTTACGTCAGAAGGAATCATTTGGAGGTAAACAGAAATGAAGCTAGCAGAAGCGCTAATTCTACGCGCTGATTGCCAAAAGAGAATCGCGCAACTGAAGTCGAGACTGCTCACAAACGCCAAGGTCCAGGAAGGCGATAAGCCGGCGGAAACTCCGCAGGAGTTGATCGTTGAACTGGGTCGCGTTTCTGGTGAGCTGCTCGATCTGATCAAGCGCATTAACAGAACGAACTCGGCAACGGCATTTGCCGGCCATGGAACGATCTCGGATGCGCTGGCGGAGCGTGATGTGCTTGCGCTTCAGCGTGCTGCTTACGCAGAACTGGCGCAGACGGCCGCGATTTCGCATGGTCGCTTCACGCGTTCGGAGGTCAAGTACATCTCGACCATTAACGTGGCCGAGACTCAGAAGCGCGCAGACGAACTCGCAAAGAATTACCGCGATCTCGATGCGCGTATCCAGGAACTCAACTGGCAGACTGAGCTAGTCGAGTAAACCGATGCAGTCGGTAGCCGGAGAGAAATAGAGGCGAGTACAAACCGCCAACTGGTTAAGTTGGATTAAGCTGTTAAAGCAGCTCACTTGGTGATGCTAGGGGCAGCGTCAAATGGGTTCGAATCCCGAATCACAAGTCATGCCCAGTAAAGTCACAGGGGCACAGCGTAATGTCAATGTAACTACCGTGTGCTGATCTATTTTATCCGGTGAGGGTGGGCAAGGGGCACTGCATTGGTTTTGGATTATCCACTAGACACGTTGATTCGCCATGGAAGAACGAAGAAAACCATTGGGAATGAAAAACTACGGGCACATCGCGCATCTGCCAGGCAGCCGCATGGGACCGGGCGATCATTCGTGTGAGTTGGGCCAAGCACGCATCGCAACCCTCAAAGCACGTGATCGCCACGACCAAATCATCGTGCAAGAGAAGCTTGATGGCACGAACGTCGGCGTGGCACGACTAAACGGTGTGCTCTATCCGCTGGTGCGCGCGGGCTACGTTGCCGACACCTCGCCTTTCGAGCAGCACTGGCGGTTTGCCCAGTGGGTATGCGCGAATCAGGATCGCTTTCTCGCGGTCTTGCGAGATGGCGAGCGATTGGTTGGTGAATGGTTGATGCAAGCGCACGGAACACGCTATCAACTTGAGCACGAGCCCTTCGTAGCATTCGATCTGATGTTTGGTATTGAGCGCGCCCGATATGACGACTTAATCACTCGTCTCAAACAAAACGACTTTGTGACTCCCACGGTAATTCATCGCGGTGGGTCACTGAGCATTGAAGCGGCAATGAAGATGCTCAACATCTATGGATTTCATGGCGCAAGTGATCAGGTAGAAGGAGCCGTTTGGCGAGTTGAACGAAACGAGTTGGCTAATCCTGGAAAAGATGGCGAGCGGAATTGGACCGTTGATTTCCTCGCCAAGTATGTCCGTCCTGACAAAATAGATGGCGCTTACTTGCCTGAGATCAGTGGCCAGGAACCCGTATGGAACTGGCGGTGAAGAAAGCGTCCACTCATTCTGAGAAATTTGAAAGGAACTTTGGAACCGTTTACTTGCTTTTCAATAAAACGTCGGCACATATGCAGAAGTACCGACATTTCATTGATAGTGTTAGGAGTCCCGAGTGGTAGAGCGGTCGCTTCAATGGCTATTCGCGAATCGCGAATGCATAATGTCGGCATGGCGCTCAAACCCCAAGACATCGTAGTTGTCCTCAAGCTCTGTGGATACGGGTCGACGCGTCCGCCCTTCGCACAAATCGCTGCTGCTCTCGCCATGAGTTCGTCGGAAGTTCATGCAGCGGTCAAGCGTGCGCAAGCCGCTCATCTCTTACATGGATCCGAGATGAATAGCCGTCCGAACGTGAGCGCGCTCGAAGAGTTTCTCATTCATGGATTGAAGTACGTCTTTCCGGCGGAGCACGGAGGACCGACGCGCGGCATTCCGACCTCTTACGCGGCTCCGCCATTGAACCGACTGATTGCCGCCGGCCATGAACCAATTCCAGTCTGGCCCCACCCTGAAGGGAAGAAGCGAGGAATCGCGCTGGCGCCCCTTTACAAGACTGTGCCGATTGCCGCTATGAGCGACCCGTCGCTGTACGAAAAACTAGCTCTTGTGGACGCTCTCCGTGACGGCCGCACTCGCGAGCGCAAATTGGCCGAACAAGAACTCAAAAAACTCTTGCGCAAGAAGGCCGATGGCTAACCAGAATCTGGAACTACTCAAAGTAGCCGCGAAGCTGTTGAGAACACTTCTTGATGAGTTGGTGTTTGTTGGTGGGTGTGCCGATTCTGCGGCTAACGCTTGCAGTGAAGGCTTCAGGCGTGAGTCTGAGCGCGCTGCTTGAGGGTTGGCAGAACCTTGATCGATCTCCACGCCTTCTTTTCGGCAAGCCGCAGTTCGTAAAGACTCTGCAGATTCAACCAAAACTCGGCGCTCGTGCCAAAGAAATGACCAAGGCGCAGGGCCGTGTCACCAGTAATGGCGCGCTGTCCATTCAGAATCCCGGTAATGCGATTGGTTGGCACCTTTAACTGGCGCGCGAGTTCGGAGGCGCTAAGATTAAGAATTTCCAATTCCTCGGCCAGGTGATCTCCCGGATGTATCGCTGTTATTGGCATGAGTAATTCTCCTAGTGATAGTCAACTATCTCCACATTTATGGGTCCCGGTGCCTTCTGGGGCCACTCAAAACACACGCGCCACTGGTCATTGATACGGATAGAGTATTGGCCTTTCCGATCTCCTTTGAGAATTTCAAAACGGTTGCCAGGCAACGCTGCCAGATCCTTCAAGTTAACGGCAGCTTCAAGGCGATCAAGCTTCAGACGTGCGGCCCTTTCGATTCCCGAGAATGCCTTGACTCGCTTTCCGATTGCGAAGTCTTTGGTTCTCTTATCCCGGTAGCTGACGATCACCAACTGATTATCACCGGTACTTATGCGTTACGTCAAGCATAATTCAGCCCGAACGGCCCGGCCTTTCGAGTAAGGCGCCGTGTGCCATACGCTCGATTTAGGAGCCGAGAAAGGTAAGCAGATCTATACGAAGTTCTCTGAGAATATTGAATCCTTGGTCAAGGTAGGAATTATCCACTTTACGGACAAATCCTATTGGGATATCACTCGCAAGCGTCGCAACTTCGCCTCGCATCTCGATTCTCAATCAATCATGACTCCAGGAATTACGATTGATCTTCTCAGTTCAACGACCGTACATTTGAACAGTCTCGATAGACGACGAATAATGGGTATTGCGTCGAACGCTTTGAAACTTCGACTGTAACGAGTTCGGAAATGATCCCCGAGGTAGTGATCACCGACGAGTCCTGGTGTTCCCGAGTCGTCGCTGAGTGAAGTTGCGGGATCTGGCTACTCGCACACGGGCGCCTGTAACGTTCAACCGAAACTGCAGCATCTTGCGACTTACGCCATACAGTGTCATCGCGTTGTCCTCTGACATTCCGCGCGGACAATATGAAGAGCTGCCTCGTCGGAAATTAAGAGAAGTTTTCACGGAGAGCGGTTGCGTAACGGTATCAGGGCGTGGCTATTGTGAACTGGAACGAACTCAAAGCTGAATTGGCGGAGCGAGGGCTGATGGTTAATTGAGCGACCGTGGGTGATGAACTCCCAAGGTCTGAGGACTGTGGGGAAAACTGTGTCGGTCTTAAACCGAAACAGGCAGTAACAGGCGTATACTGGTGCAAGTGTAATGGGCTGCGATCCGCGGTAAATGTTAGTAAATGTCGCCACAACGTAACAGGCGCGCTGTTAGGTTGCAGGTTTCATAACCCCAAGGTCGGCGGTTCGATCCCGCCCCCCGCTACCATTAAGATCAGGCTCCTACGAGCGTTAAAGAGACTTGAGCCTCACTTGTGACGGGCGCTAAAAAGACTAACGAAAATTTGATAAATAGTACCCTTCGGTCGCACGAAGGTGACTCGATAATTCGCTGATATTTCTGCGGTATGAACATTGTAGTCGCAACGCGTCAAAGCCGGGACTGGAGACCTTAGAAATCCGACGCCATAGTTAATTCAAGGTCGGCGGTTCGATCCCGCCCCCCCACCAACTCTTTCCACACTTAACCGGCGCCTCACGTTTCAACTCGCTTTCCGTTTGTCGTAATTCGTCATAATTATTTCACTTGCCCCCTAACGCTGGAAAGGTGTATTACAAGTCACCCGTTTCTATGGGTAGCAAAAAACTGGCAAAGCCAATTAAGTTGGAGCATAACAATGAAAAGTAAAGTCGCCTGGTCGCTATTAACACTCGTCGTTTTGGTCGGTGCATCTCTAAAGTACACCCAAAGCGCATCTTCGAATTCATCTAATCCGCAGATAGCAGTTCTGCGGGCCGTTCCCGAGACCTTCAGCCTACTTCCGCTGTTGGCAACAACGTTCGATGTCGATCGGACGGACGACACCGCCGCCGCCACAGCTTGTACAAACGCAGACAACGATTGCAGTTTGCGAGGCGCGATCATTGCGGCAAACGCCGATGTCAGCGCGACCCCGGTGATTATAAATCTGCAACCGGCGACCACCTACAACCTTACCTTGACCAATGCCACGCAAGAGAACGCCGCGGCGACTGGTGACCTGGACATAACGACGAGCCTTCACACGGTGACCATCGTCGGTGGCGGCTCGTCAGGGCCGAATGCGACCATTATCGATGCCGCGGGACTGAATACGGGTAGCGTCCGCGATCGCGCGTTTCATATCACCGGGTTCGGAGTCACCGTCATCTTTCAGGATCTGGTCATTCAGAACGGCAAGGCCGCCGACGATGGTACGAGCGGCGCGAGCACAAACCCGACGGCGCAAAACAGCAACCGGTTCGGCGGAGGCATACTTAACAATGGCGGAAGCGTCACGCTTGATAACGTCGTCATCCAGTCGTGCCAGGCACTGGGCAAGGGCGACACCGTCTTAAACGATCACACATCGCTCGATGCGTTTGGCGGCGGCCTCGCCAGTCTCACAGCAACCGGCAACGTGACTATCACGAATAGTACCCTGACGGGGAACATCGCCCAGGGTGGAAACGGCAACAACTTCAACAACGGCGCCGGCTCTAATGCCAAGGGCGGCTCGATCTATTTCGAAGGCGGCACGCTTAACATCGACGGCTCGCGAATCGACACGAGCACCGCGAATGGCGGCAACGGCGGCAGCGTTTCGCAAAACGGAATGGAGAACGGTGGCTTCGGTGGAACGGCGCAAGGCGGCGGAGTTTGGGTTGGCGGCGGCACAGTAACGATTAACAACACGACGTTCGAAAGCACTGCTGCCAACGGCGGTAACTCAGGCACGGGCGGCAACGGAAGCGAACCCGCCGGTCCCGCTGATGGTGGCGGCCTGTATAGTCTCGGCAACGTTACGGTGACGAACTCCACGTTCCACCTGGCAGGAGCCACTGGCGGCAACAGCGGCAATACCTTCGGCTCGACCTGCATCGGCGGTCACACTTCCCTTGAAGCCGGCGGCGCGCGCGGTGGCGCGATCTTCGCCGACGGCGGAAGCCTAATCGTCGATACGGCGACGTTTGCCAACAACTTCGCCATTGGCGGTAACGGCGGTAACGGGGGACAGAACGACGACGGCCTTAACTGTGGCGCGCACGGGAAGGGTGGCTTCGCGTTTGGCGGAGCTATTGCGAACAACGCGGCCACTATCAATGTGAAGCACAGTACAATTAGCCTTAACAACGCTCAGGCCGGCAACACCGGTGTCAACACGCCCGGAGTTAGCAAGCCACCGCAACCCGTGGCTGAAGGTACTGGCGGCGGCATCCGCGTGGGCCCGGCGAGCGTGACTTTGGAAAACACAATCATCGCTGGTAACACGGCGGCCAACGGTCTCGGTGATACCACCGGCGCTCCGACTCCCGGACCCAATGTTGACGGCGCCGTCACTAGTAATGGTCATAACCTTCTCGGCATCGCGACCGAAGCAACGGGCTTCACCGGGACCGGTGACCAGACCGGCGCCGATCCGATGCTGATGCCGCTGGCGGACAATGGCGGCCCCACTCAGACGATGGCGCTTTCGCCCGGCAGTCCCGCGATCGACGCGGGCGTGGCGGCTGGCGCCGCATTTGATCAGCGCGGCCGTCCGCGCACGTTCGACGACCCGGGTGTCGCCAATGCTGCAACCAGCGACGGCACCGACATCGGGGCCTTTGAACTCCAACCTCTTTGCAGCCTCACCTGTCCAACCGACATTAGCGTGCCGAATGACCCCGGCGTATGCGGAGCGGTTGTCGATTACAGGGAGCCTTCCGGAGAAGGCTGCGGCAGAGTCACGTGCGATCCCCCTTCGGGATCTTTCTTCCCAGTGGGAAACACAACGGTCATCTGCACTAGCTCGGTTGGTCCGACTTGCAGCTTTACAATCACTGTTAACGATGTTGAGGCACCCGTCATCACGACCAACGGTCAGACGATCACGTTGTGGCCTCCTAATCATAAGTACGTGACCGTCAAGGTAACCGATCTGGTTGCGGGTGCGAGTGATAACTGTGACATCAGCGTCAACTTAAGCAGCGTTTTCATTTCGCAGGTAACGAGTGACGAGGCCGAGAACGGTATCGGTGACGGCAATACGCTCAACGACATCGTAATCGCCGCTGATTGCAGGTCAGTGCAGCTGCGCTCAGAGCGCGCAGGTAATGGCAACGGACGCGTTTACACCATCACGTTCACGGTTACTGATGCTTCGGGCAATACGGGCACTGCCACGGCGAAAGTCACCGTGCCTCATTCACAAAACGGATCCGTGGCAGTGGATGATGGGCCGCATTACACGGTCTTGGGCGGCTGTTCTTAGCGGGCGGACTGGCTGGAGGATGACGCAACACGCGCGCGACGTTCTCGATTAGATCGCGCACTGACCGAGTCAGCGCCGGTATAGTTCACTGCTACGTCGCCCAGGACAAGTCGGGGTTTTTACTGGAACGGAGGACCGTGAATCCACGCGGCCAACGCGAATCTCTCGCCGCTCTTTATCGGTGAGACGGTGTGGAGCATATGCGAGGGAAACACGACCGCGTCACCGATATCCAGGTCAAATACTTCGGTCTCGGCAATTGTCAGAACCCCGCCGGCGAAGGAACCTCTGGGCACTAGCTGAACAGTACAACTCAACTTGCTTGGATCCGGGACTCGGTAATCCGCGTCGATGTGCGGACGGATCCAATCGGCGGGGCGATAGCGCAGGACGGACACCGGTTCATAAATACCCGCCAGAGCCAACTGCCAGAGTTCAGCATTTAGCTGCGTAACTTTATCGGCCAATCGCTTATAGATCAGTTCATCGTCTTCAGGCAGGAGCCGACAGGCAGCCGTATTGGACGCCTGGCCATAGCGATCATTTTCGATGGAGTTGAGGCCTTTTCGCCTGCTTAACGAAATCAGCCGCCGACAATGACTGGGGGACAGAAAGCCGGGTAACTTTACAGCCGCCGGTAACGACTTGACCTTTAGCGGTATCGCGTAGATGAGATTTTCTCTTTGCAGCATTTGCTCGCAGCCTCAGTTAAAGCCAAAGGGGTGACGTCTTAAGCTGCGATGAGCGGTCGTATGTCGCTTGCTTATATGGCCTACGGGACAGTCAGGGAATTGCTATCGGAAGAGGTGTTTCCAAGCAAGTCCCTCTTTCATCTCATCAAGTGTCCATTGCGCATAGCAAAGGTCGTTCAGCCATTGTGCTCGGTCCGGTAGGGACGGAGATTCAATGTCCGACAAGGATCGGTTGCATACGTTCCATACCATCGAGCCTTCATCAAAAGCGAATACCGGGACCCCCTCAAGCAGCGACTCAACGCCGGAGTTGGAGTTGAACGTTACCACAGCCCAGGCGTTTTGTAGATCATCCGAGAGGGGCTGTTTGGAATACTTGCACCCTTTCATCGGAGGCAAGGAGGCTGAAGGGTGTGGCCGGAACACGACCGGTCTGGGGTACTTCCTCAACTCCGCGGCGCACTCTTTTAACCAGGCCACGTGATTTGTAGTATCCACGGAAGCATCCCAGGGCACCTGACCGCACAGGACAACGTCTTCACCCTGTTTGTAGGGTTTCGGCTCGACACCTAAGAGCCTCGTCCGATCATCAGGCATTCCTTCATTACGAAAGTTTGCCCTTCCGTTCAATCCGTTCAGACCCGCTGCATAGTGATGCGTTTCACCCTGGCCCCGGTTTATGTATCCCGTCTCTAAGACGACTACATCACGATTGTCATTCCGCTGCCGAGCGATGACCTTGGCCCTGGGCCATCTCATGGGCACCCTGGACTTAATCCAACCGAACACTACCGCTACGTCAGCAGGTTCAAACCTGTAATCCTTAATTAGTTTTTTGGGTTCAGGACAGCCTTCATAGAACGCCAGGATCACTCGGTCATGGTTTGGCTGCCCGAACAGGTAGAAGTTAATCATAGCAACCGCGGCGGCGTCTGATCGGTCTTCCGGGTAATGCGTTAACCCTCAAGCTGAGATGGATACGGCTCGCCGTGCGCCGGCGAGCCGCTGTTCCTCATCTTCGTTTGCCGGCGCGGCTTCGCGCCACGCTGGAGCGACAGTCGCGGACAGGCTTAGTGGTGCTCCGGAATGTAACCCTGGCAGCCTGCTGGATAGTCTAATTTCGGCACGACGCGCACGAGCTGCATCATCCCTCGATCCTCGTGGGCGAGGATATGGCAGTGGAGCACGTAGGTGCCAATGAAGTCTACATAGGTCTGCCGGATTGTCACCTTGCCAGGGGTAACACTTGTCACCTTCTTGGTTGTGGCGTCTGTGGTGATCACCGCCTGCGGAATTGTGATCACGTCCTGCCAGATGAAGTTGTTCGCCGGAGCATACGGGGTAGCGTACTGGTTTTGCGCCGTCGGTGTTTCGATCTTGATCACCTGAAACGGATTGATGTGAATGTGGAATGGGTGGGGAGTGCTAGTCCAATTCTCGAGAACCCAATCTTGCAACCCGTTGAGCGGCATGCACTGGTCAACGATCTCGCCCGTCTCTCCGAACTGTTTGTTGTTGATCATGAAGTGTGGCGGGAACCCAAAAGCATTTAGCCCGACTCCGCTTCGTTCCGGCTCCCATTGGAATTTGACCGGCGAACCTGGATTCGTGACATCGTTAGGGCCGGGCTTGGGTAGATCGTCCAGGAACGTCGGCATCTCGGGCCAATTTTGGGGGAACGGCCCACCAGCCGGCGGCTTTACCGAATCGCCGGTGACGTTGACGTAAAACAGGGTCGTGACCGTCGCTCTAGGAGGGGCCTTCGTAATGAACGTATAGACCCCGGCTTGCGTCGGCGCTTGGACGAGGACGTCGGCGCGGTTTCCAGCCGCCAGCGCGAGTCCGCCCGGCACTTGGCCGGCGCTGAGAAACGGTTGATTTTTGTAATTGTTTGGGCTGAATTGCACGCCGTCCGCGGCCGTCTGTTTGAATGTGAATCCCGTTGTCGTGAACAGGTCGTTGGTAAGTTTGCCCGGATTGTTTCCATCGGTGGAATTTATGAGACGCCACAGTTGGATCTCGCCTGGCTTCATGGTGATAGTCGGTGTCAGCTTGCCATTAACCAGAACCTGTTTGATTCCCTTACCCTGATTAGGCGGACCGCCGCCTTTGGGGTTCTTAGTTCTCTCTAGATTCTGAGTCGGATCGAACTCCTGGAAGACGATGATCTTCTCGTGGTCTCCATAGATGTCTCCCCAGCCATAGTATCCCCGAATGACCTGGTCGTAGCCGTCGGGCCGAGTTGATTCAATGATGAGCGCGCCGGCGAGACCGTTAAGGATGTGGAGGGAAGTCGATCCATGCTTATGCGTATGGTACCAGTGGGTACCCGGCGCCTGACCGGCCTTCCATTTTCTATTTTCAATTCTACTTCCAGAATCGTAGTCAGGGATTTCGAAGAAGTTAGGAAAAGCGCCCATGAGGTACTGTGGCCAATGGCCGGCGTGGATCGCCTCCATGTCCGCTTTGTAGAGAGACTCTGGTGGAGGCAAACCGTTCTTTTTGGCTGCCGCCGCAGCCGCGTCGTCGTGCTGCTTGATCAAGTCCAACTGCTGATCTCGGTATTCACGCGGCATATCTAACCATTTTTGCGGAATCTTGCCAGAGTCGAAAATACTGTTGAAAATGGCTGTCCAATCTGGCTGATTCAACTGCGGCAACACTTGCACCAGCACGTTATCACCCAAGCCATCCGGACTCGTATGAGTCCCATGGTAGTGAATGTTAGCGGTGCTGGAGCCGTGAAAGCAGTTGGGAAATTTGTCATCGCTGGGATAGGGATTGACCTTTCCGGCCTTGGGATCGGGGGAGGGACTAGTATCCGCGGGAGCGCGCGTGCCGCTCTTGTCGCAGCCGAAATCGGAAAGACCGCCCGGGCTGTCCGTGACGAAAGTGTAGGGGAACTGCCGGTCGTCAATCTTGTTCAGGAAGGAAATCTCTACCAGGTCTCCGAGGCGGGCGCGCAGAGTCGGCCCGGGGCCGATATCCGTTTTGCGAGGCGGCTCGGGTTGGGCCGGATCCCAGCCGCGGAGCTGACGCAACGTCGCGGTGCCCACGTTCGGTATCGTGTAGTTACCGCTATCGAGTTCCATGACCGCGCGCAACCTCTTTTCGTCGGCGCGGTAGCGGACTTCGCTTGGATTGGCAAAGGGAGGGCTGCCCAATTGGGACGTCGACTCCAAAGGTTTAGTCGGATGCGCGCCGGTGACGCGAACAAAGTATGAGAGAGCAAAGACAGTGATTCCCAGCGCGACCGCAATTCCCGTGGTCACAACAGGCTTGCTGACGGAGTGCCACCTCGAGACCGCCGGCAAGTTGTCCTTGACGCTCTCCGCCTCATGGTTGCTGACGCCGTGCGGTGCGCTGTCGCTGACCACAATTTCTCTGTCCGCCTTTTTCATGTAAGCCTCCTTCTGAACACTAATGGCCTGGGACGTTTAGCTGAGTCCCAATCAAACTACTATCATCGAATATTGAACCTGCTGGAGGTTCCGCCCCATGGCGTCGTTCACCGTGAACGTGAACTTGTAAGTTCCCGCCACAGTGGGCGTGCCGGTCAACGTGATCCCCTTGCTGTTTGTCTGATCCGGGTTCAACTGCAGCCCCGGTCCGATGCTGCCCTCCCCGGACTTGATCACTTTGCCATTGTTGTCGGTGACTTGAAATTGCTGCCCGGTGACGGTATAGGCCGACTTTCCTCCGGCTACGACTTGGACTGGCGCCGCGAACGGAGTGTTCACGTTAGCCTGCGGCAGCGTCGTGTTCAGCGCCGCGAGCTGAGCAAACACCTCGATGGTGCCCTGCTCGTTATCATGCAACTTGCACTTGTAGGTGACCGTGGACGGCAGGGTTGAAGGAACAGGAACCGTGCATTGGCTCGAGTTTGGAGATGGCGCCGAACCGATTTCATTGTCACAGAAGTCAGGGGATTTGGCCTCGGGGTTCAAATACGGCCAATGGGCCTGCTGGGGATCCAGGTTGGTGAAAAACACGTTCTCGGTGGCATCGATAGACACTGGTTCAAACGTCACCTTGCCGCTGCTGTCTCGAGTTATATGGATCTGCTTCATGGACGACCATCCTTTCGCATTTAACCCGCCCCATGGCCCTGTCGTAAAGTAGTTGAGAGATACGAAATTCAGAAACCCACACCGGTTGTCGTCGGCTGCAATCGGGGTTGCTGTTTCACGGCGCCAGGAGCATGACGAGTTCTCCGCCCCGGAGAACCGAAAGTAAAACGCCATCCTTGCAAATCAGCATTCGTAAGAACTTTACTGCGCTAGGAATGCTCTTGGCTAAATTGGATGCGGAGTCTATCATAAGGCCACGAGTGCCTGCAACGTTTCTTGCAAGGAATCTAAAATGCACAACAGGGCGAGAGAAATGCGTTTGTGTTCAGGCTAATGCGTTTGTGTTCAGGCTAATCAGTCTCTTTCTCACTTCGTTTAGCCGAACCAGGAAAGACACCCAAGGACACCATGACGGATCCGATTCGAGTTCTCATCTGCGGTACCGGAAGCGGCGCCCACGCTCTGGCGGCGATCGCCTCTGCGAACCCCGATTTCGAAGTTCGCGTTCTGACCCAAAGCGCTGACAGGGCCCAAAGATGGACAGAGATCATGCAGAGAGAGCAATTGACGGTGATGGTGCGGAACGGAAAGCAGAGGTGCGCCGCCTGGAAGGCAAGTACTTTTACGGTCACCGATCAGCCGGACCAGGCAGCACGGGAATGCGCTCTCATCATCTTCGCTGTACCGGCCTTTCGGCATTGGCAGTACCTCACCTCTCTGGAACCATACCTCGAGGACGGGTGCGTGATAGTTGGTCTGCCAGGCCAAAACGGATTTGAATTTGATGTGAGAATGGCCTTGGGGCCGAGACTGAAGAATTGCGTAGTGATGAATTTCGATTCGCTGCCCTGGATCTGCCGAATTACCGAATTTGGCAGAGCCGCGAGAATTTCTGCAACCAAGGACAAGCTGGTCGGCGCGCTACAAGGCGATCTCACAAGAGCTAGACTGAAAGATCCTCTGGCTGTCATGCGGTCTCTCTTAGGAGAAACTCCAAAGCTGTTCGTCTCAGGGCATTTACTCGGCATTACTCTGAGATCGCTGAATGCTTATAGCCATCCCCCGATCATGTATGGCCGTTGGAAGGACTGGAAAGGGAAGGCACTCGCGCGCCCGCCATTGTTTTATCAGGATATTGATGAAGAAACAGCGGAACTCCTCGGCAAAATCAGTGAAGAAGTCGTCGCCACGAGCAAGAAGATCATGGCGGAGTATCCGCATGTGAATCTTTCCCAGGTCATCCCTATGTATGATTGGGATATTGGCTGTTACGGAAATGACATCAAAGACAAGACGAATTTGATGACCGCGCTACGGACCAACTCTGGATATGCGGGCATCACTCATCCAATGATCCAGACTGAGAACGGCGAATATGTTCCGGACTTCAATCACCGTTTTCTCGCGGAGGATGTTCCGTTTGGTCTGGTGGTCATTCGCGGAATCGCGGAAATCGCCGGCATGCCGACTCCCTGTATGGACAGGGTCCTCGCCTGGTGTCAGGACAAGTTGGGGAAAGAGTATTTGGTGGGATCGAGCTTGACCGGCAAAGACCTGTCCGCCACGCGATGCCCTCAGAGATATGGTTTCACGACGATGGCGGACATTCTCGGGCTGGATTTGGTTCAGGCGGCCGCGCAATCGCGATGAGCGCTGCAATCTCGAAAGCAATGGTGGCTCCCAGGAGCGCGGTGATCTGCGAGCAGTCGTAGGCGGGCGCGACTTCGACCACGTCGCCGCCGATGAACTTGAGCCCCCTGAACGAGCGCATCATGTCGAGCGCTTCGAAGCTTGTAAGTCCGCCCGCCACCGGCGTACCCGTTCCCGGCGCAAAGGCAGGATCGACGCCATCGATGTCAAAAGTGAGATAGCACGAATCCGAGCCCGCGACCTCGTGGAGAGTCTCTAGAAATTCTTCTCGTAATTTATGGTCATGAAATCCCGGCATATCCAGAATATGGATTCCTGCTTGATGAGCATAGTCATTGTAGCTGGCGCTCCCGACGGAGCCGCGTATGCCGATTTGGAAAACATGGTTCCCCTGCACCAGTCCCTCTTCGATCGCCCTCCGGACTGGCGTGCCGTGGTGGAACCTTTGTCCCCACCCCTCGTCGGAAGTATCGGTATGAGCATCGAACTGGATGACGGTGAGTTGGGGATACTTTCTCTTCGTCGCGCGAAGGATGGGCAGCAGGATAGAATGATCACCACCCAGCGACACGACAGCGGCGCCTTGTTCTTGTAATTCACTGATGCGAAATTCGATTTCGCGAAATGTCTCGGCGTAGTCGAAAGGGTTGACAGTGACATCACCAACGTCGAAGGAGCGCAGGCGCTCGTACACGCCCACCTCCATTTGCTGACTATAGTTGCGGCAGAGAGCCGAGGATTGACGAATGGCGTTGGGCCCGAAGCGTGCACCCGGACGGAAGGTCACCAGGCTATCAAACGGGATGCCCAGGATGGCCAAATCGATCCCTTGATCATGGATGTCAGTCGCAGGCGGCAAACGACCGAAAGTCGTGAGCCCGCTGAAAGGAGGTTGATGGAGTGACCCGGAAGGATGAGTTTCCTGGTGCTTCTTCACTCGCGGCGTTCCAATTCGGTTTGAGATTTCAGCTAGAACAGAGATTGCAAAAGACTACAGACTGAGGCTAGTCTGACGGTTTCCTTAAGGGATGTCAATAAATCATTTGGCCATGAGAATCCAAGCGAGCGAAATCCCGATCACTCACTCGATAGCCATCGTGGGGCTGGGCCCCAAAGGACTCTACTGTCTGGAAAGGCTTCTCGCCGAAGTTAACGCAAGCCCCTTGCCCCACGCCCTTCACATTCACATTTTTAACCGATCGGCTCACTTTGGCGCCAGCCCAATCTACGATCCCGAACAGCCCGAATATATTCTGGTCAACGTCAGCATCGGTGAAGTCGATTTGTGGACGGCCAAGGACCCGCCGATCGTGGCCGGGAGAGGGCCGAACTTTATCAGTTGGTACCAGGAAACATTCCGGCCAGATACGCCCTTGACCGGCAACGAATATCTTTCCAGAGCGGTAGTGGGCCGCTATCTCATGACTGGATTTCAGCGTCTTCTCGATCACCTTCCATGTGGTGTGACGCTCGCTTGTCACGTAGGTGAGGTAATCGATGTGCGCCCTCACGGGAGCGCCTACCAATTGGAATTTGTGGATGAGAGTGGTCGCGCCGAGGAAATTTATGCCGACAAAATATTACTCGCCACAGGTCATTCCCGGATCGTGCCTGGTAATGAGGAGAAACGTTATGAAGAATTCGCTGACCGCCACGCCGAGCTGGAATTCATTCCATTCGTTTATCCGGTGGTTCAGACAATGGGCCCGATTCCCGCCGGCGCCAGAGTAGCGATGAAAGGCATGGGTCTAAGCTTCATTGATGCGGTGCTTGAGCTGACCGAAGGGCGCGGAGGTCGTTTTGTGCGATCGGGGGACGGGTCGCTTTCGTACGCAGCCAGTGGCGAGGAGCCGTTGTCGATCATCCCATTTTGCCGAAGTGGTCTGCCGATGGCCCCCAAGGCTGACGACCTGCCCCCTTTCATGAGGCCGCTGACATTTTTTACACCCGACGCGTTAGCTGAGCTGAGGAGGAAAAAGGCCGGCACGAAGCTGGATCTGGAAAAGGACTTGTGGCCGCTCTTTGAACTCGAGATGGAGCTTCACTACTACCGCGTGGTGATGGGCGCAGGTGACGAGCGGGAACAACTGGAGTCGTGCGGGCGCGATGCGCAGGCCATGCGGCGAGTCATCGATTCTTATCTGCGCGCACATCCCGCGCGTCAGCGCTTCGACTATCGCCAGGCTCTGGATCCGGTGAATGGATGTCGTTTTGCCAACGGAAAGGAATTTGTCACCTTCGTCGAACACTACATGGAGCAGGAGATCGCTCGCGCCCGACGGGGTCAGTCCGGTTGCGGCCTCAAAGCAGCGATAGACGTCTGGTACGAAGTTAGAAAAGAACTCGGCTCGGTTCTTCGTTTCGGTGGCCTGACTCCAGAGTCCCATCGTAGGCTAATAGAGCACTACTTCCCTCGCTTCAAACGGATTGTCTTTGGACCTCCAACCGTCAATATCGAAAAGCTGTTGGCACTCCTCAAGGCAGGACTGCTTGATTTCTCGGTAGCGCGCAGTCCTCGAGTCCTGACCGACGAGGCTGTTGGTTGCTTCGAGCTACGGTGCGATCAGATACCCGGTGCAGTTGCGCGAGCGGAGATACTCGTTGATGCCCGGTATCCACGGACCAACATTCCCCGCGACGCGACGCCGCTTTTTCGCAATCTGCGCCAGCGCGGGATGGTGCGGGCTTATGAGAACCGGTTCTTCAGAGATCAGGCTGCGTATAGCCCGGGTGCTATTGACATGACCGAGCGAACACACTTCGTGGTCAACGATCAAGGCATCGTCAACGAGGACATCGCAGTCGTTGGAATTCCGACCGAGGGAAACCTGGTAGGTAACTTAACGCTGGCTCGGGACGATTCCTCGGCAACCTGGGCGGCCGAGGTTGTGAAGCAACTCAGATGCCGGCATGAATCCTGGTCGCCTCAGTCGACAGCGGCCGTTTAGGTCTCTGTCGGAAAAGTGAGTTTGAGTTTCATGATTGTTCGTGTGATTTTGTGGATCGCTTTCTCTTGAAAAACTCGCTCCCGCAAAAGCGACGCTACTCTAAGTCAGAGGGCCTTTTCAGGCTCGTATTATCCACGTCCCAAAGGTGTTGGGCGAATTTCCAGCGATGACCCTCGGGGTCAATACACTCGTAGACGCGATCGCCCCAAAATTGATCGGCAGGTTCGCGGATGATCTTTGCCCCGGCGTTGAGGGCGCGCTCGTAGTGAGCGTCTACGTCGTCCACGAAGACATAGAGTCGCTGGCTCACTCGGCCGCCGAGCGTTCGCGGACTCTCCCACGCTTCAACCTCGGCCGCGAGCCCCAACATGACGAGGCTGTCCTTCAACGTTACCTCCCCATGCACGACTGCCCCCTCCTTATCGGTCATCCTCAAGCGTATTTCGAAGCCGAAAGCCTTAACCAGCCAATCGAGCGCGGCGGCAACGTCGTCGTAAAAAAGATGCGGAGTGATCCGGGGCATGTCCTGCGGCGGATTTGAGACCATGGGCTCCTCCTCGGCTTACCTGGCTGCAACCGATCTTCCGACAGATCCGTAGTCTTATAGCGAAATGATTTTGAATTGTCCAACCACGAGTGCCGAGCCTGGAACTCGGGATAATTTCTTTGACAAATGCGAGATGGAAAGCTAGCATTCCTCGCTCTGGGACAACCTAAGTGAGGCAATCGCAGGTGTCGTGGGTACTAGCAGGATTCTTTTACTAACGCCCCGATAACGACGAACGTCCTGGCCCTGATCGTAATCAGGTTCTGACTCACGATCCATTTTTCTACAAATCAGAAGCGGGTCAGCGTCCCAACTTTGCTTATCATTCCCGCTTTGGTTTGGGGAGATTTTAAAATGCTTACCAGGCAGCGTACGTATGGTCTTGGAATTTGGGTCCTGGGGCTTGGATATTTCCTTTTCTACACGCCATATAGCGGCCTTACCAGGGCGTTGTCGAACGGGATCTTGCCGGGCGCCCACGGGCCGTTACCAGGGACCGTTCTGCTACCCGCCTCGATTGCGGCAGTCGTCGTCGGCATGTTTGGTTTCATCACTGTGATGAATTGGTGGGAATATGCAGGACATCGTGAATTCTTCAAGATCAGGATCCCGTTTCCTCGCCGCCTGACCTTCTTATCGGGGATTTGCATGGCCATCATAATGGGGACCACTACCCTCGCTTTCGCTTTTGAGGGAGTTTCAATTGTTCTGGTGTTGGTCCTACTGCGTGGGGGCGTCCTGATCATTGCCCCGCTCGTGGACGCGATCGTCGGGCGACGCGTCCGTTGGTTTTGCTGGGCGGCCATGTTGATAAGTCTGATGGCCGTTTTGGTTGCGCTTGCGGATGCTGCCAATTACAAATTGAGCCTTCCGGCAATGGTCACGATTGCCGCTTACCTCGTAGCTTATTTCATTAAGTTTCAGTTGATGAGCAGGCTCGCGAAGACAAACGATAGAAGCACCACCTTACGTTATTTCGTAGAGGAGCAAATGATCGCTTCCCCTCTATTGCTGCTGGTGCTGGCGGCGATGGCCGCCATTGGTATCGGCGATGCAATGATGAGTTTGCGAATCGGTTTTACGACATTTTTTGCGAGCAAGGAGGCAGGCTTCGCGCTGTTGGTTGGTTTCTTTTACGCAGGTCTGTGTATTTGCACTACATTGATCTTTCTCGATCGGCGGGAGAACACTTTCTGTGTACCGATGCACTGCGGCTCCAGCATGTTATCGGGCGTGGCCGCCACATACGCCTTGAGCTTTACTTTTCATCAACCTCCGCCGAACCAGTCTCAACTTGCAAGCGCCGGCTTGATCGCCGTGGCGCTTATATTTCTTTCACCGCTCCACCATTTTCGCCGTTCTTTCGATAAGTTAAGGGCTTTAGTGGCCAGCATGCACCAATGGCTGCCCGGTGCTGTAACCGGCTTTGAGAAAACAGATCAGGTTATCTTGAGCGTTCAAACAACCCTGGCGCGGAACGTTCCTCTCACTAAGAAGGAATTAGAGGGCCTCGATCACCTCGACAAACTGCGCCGGGCCTTCTTGTTTGTGTGCAGCGGCAACACCTGTCGCTCGCCGATCGCCGCGGCGATAGGCAATGCGGAGATTGCCACGCGTTTGCGGGTATCGGTTGCGGCGCTTGACCCGGCGAAACTGCCAGCTCTCAGCGCCGGGATTGCAGCTAGCATGGGTGCGCCCATGACTCATGAAGCTCAAGAGACATTACGGTTGCTCGGTTTTCCCGTGATGACCCACAGCGCGCGGAACTTAACAGAAGAATTGGCCCATCAAGTCGAGAAGATTTTTTGCATGACGCGGGCCCACCGAGATGCGGTCATCGATCTGGTGCCGGCGGCGGCCGGAAAAACGCAATGCCTGGATCCCAATGCTGACGTTGAGGATCCAATGGGCGGCGGACTCGCGGCTTATGTCAACTGCGCCCAGCGCATTCACAGTTTGGTGCGGTTAAGATTCGATGAGATTGGTCTAACCGGCGGAGTATGAAGTTAACGCCCCCAGGGAACGCTGAAGCCTCCGGCGTTCCAGAACTGCCTTGGCCGCGACCGAATCGCGTATTACCGATAATCAAAAATTGAGCTTGATCGCAAACTGAATTAGTCGCGGATTGTTACTCGTCGAAATGATCCGGCCAAAGTCGCCGGGGCTGCCTACGATCCGTCCACTGTTGGGATCAATAGATGTTGAAGGCACGGCGCTGAGGTTGCTGATCGGATTTGCAAAGTTGACGTGATTGAAGAGATTGAAAAACTCGGCGCGCAACTCAACGTTCTTCGTCTCACGAATTGAGAAACGCTTGATTACCGACAAGTCGACGTTAGTTTGTTTTGGCCCACGCAAAACATTGCGACCGACGTTGCCGAAATCAGTTCCGATCGCGCCGGCCGTGGCTGTCCCGTTGGAACTTGGAATTAATTGGCCCGCCGGCACCGTCGGCCGGACAAACGCGAGCGGATTGAAAAAATATCCGGCCGGGATGTTGCTGTTGGCGGTACCGGTTGTTGCGCCCGGCGCCCAGCTTGGCCGCACGAACGCATTATTCCCACCACTCAACCCATAGAACGAGCCCGCGCCGCCGTCGATGATGTCGATCGGCAAGCCAGACATGGCCGTGATTATCCCGGCCACTTGCCAATTCGAGAAGAGCAACCGTCCAGCGTTCGACCGTGCCGAAAAAGCCGGACGCGGTAGGTCCCACAGATAGCTCAATACAAAGCGATGCGTGCGGTCAAAATCAGATACGCCGCGATTGGCACGGTTATCAAGCTGGTTACCAGCGATATTGATCGTGTCCCTAACCTCTCCGGTGCTATCACTGCCGCCGGAAGCATTGTCGAGTGACTTGGCATAAGTATATGACGCGAGGAATTGGAGCCCTTTAGAGAGACGCCTGGTCAAACTCATCTGTAGTGAGTTGTAAGTTGATTGCGCAGTAGACTGAATCTGAAGAAAGCTCCCCACTTCGACACCCTGATACGGCGCTCGCAGCGCGACGTTCGTGGCGGCGGGCGTGTTGGTGGTAATTATCTGCCCGGTGACGTCGTTGATGATTGGATGCTGTGGGCTGGCGAGTCTGGCCTGGTTGATGGCCAGGTCGCGAATCAGATTGAGTCCGCGCGTGCCAACGTAGGCTGCTTCGAACAGTAAATCTCTGCCCAATGCGTACTGAACGTCGGCATTGTACTGTTGGATGTAAGCCGTGCGCAGGCCGCGATCGAATATTTGACCGGCCAGAGCGACGCCCTTCACGAAAGTGGGAAATTGATCCTGCGATGGCAAAGGAAAGAAAGGATCCGCCAGGGGAACCGTGGCGCCGGCTGGACTCCGGCGGATGGCGTACAGCGGCGGAGCGTTGATGGCGATGCCAATGTAACTTGTGGATGGCCGCGAATGAAAAATACCATAGCCGCCGCGCACGACCAGTCGGCCTGAATCAAGCGGTGAGTAAGCAAAGCCGACGCGCGGAGCGAAGTTATTTGGATCGACGCTGGTGAGAAGGCGCTTGCCCACGTTCGGCACATCCGGCAGGTCGTATTGAGGGATCACATTTCCCGCCTGCACGAATCCACCAATGGGAGGGCCTATCGGGTTACCGCTGCCGTCAACCTCCATTCTGGGCTTATAGAGTTTTGGATCAAAAGTCGACAGTGCGCCACGCGTTTCATAAGGCGGCAGATCCAATTCGTAACGCAAACCGAGATTTAAGATCAGCTTTCGCGAAAACCTCCAATCATCCTGGAGAAAGAAGCTGTAGTCAGCCGCGCGCAGGTTGCGAGTGTTGATGCCGTCTCCAAAAACTGAGTTGTTAGCCGAGCCGAGCAGAAAATTGTTGAAGCTCTGGAAAGTTATCGTACCGCGGCGATTATTATTCGCCATGAGATGGTTCCGGTAATAAATGAACTCGGCGCCCGTACGAATACTGTGCCGGCCGCGAGTGATTGAGAGAATATCAACCAGCGTGGTCGAAGATTCAACGTTCTGTGTATCTACATTTGTACCGGCATTCCCAATTGCCACCGCGTTCGTTCCTGTCGATCCGATACGAATAAGACCCAACCCCGGATACGCGTTGGCGTTCGCCCGCTTGATGCCAAGATCCGAGTCCCTGACCGGGTTTTGCCCGGACGCGTTCCCGCGAATAAAACTGTTACCCACGCGTGCTTCGTTGATCGTTCGTGGGCTGAAGCTATGAATATCCTGAAACGAGATTAGCCGGTTGTCCTGCTTCTGGTCGGCGCCAAACCCGGGAACATTCGCGCCGCCGCCGCCACTGGGAAGCGCAAGGACTTGCGGCGCGTTCGAAAAGAAAAACCTTGTGGCCAGCCAGTTCCTTTGGTTGATGCGGTAATCAAAGTTGGTGTTGAATTGATCTTCGCGATAAGAGGAGATCGCCGAGCCTGAGTAATGGCCGTCGGCCTGCGGTGTGGGGATCAGGAATTGACCATTCGGTAGTCTTGCGTTCAAAAGAGCCAGGGCCGCCGGATTGATTGATGTTGCCGGTGGTGCGGAGGGCGACGGCCGGGGCCTGAACGTGTTGAGCAAAGTTTGTTGTGAACGGTCGTTAGTCAAACCGGGCGCGATCAAGACGCTGGAGGTAAGACTGTTGGGCGACGCGCCGTTGCGCTCTCGCGTGCCCTGGTACGAGATGAAGAAGAATAATCTGCCAGCTTTGATGGGCCCGCCGAGCAGCCCGCCAAAAACGTTGCGCTGTAACGTTGGACGACTAACACCGGCAGCCTTCAGGAATGGATTGTTAGCATTGAGCGCATCGTTGCGGAAATATTCATAGGCAGCTCCGTGGAAATTATTACTGCCGCTTTCTGTGACTGCCTGAACATTGCCTCCGCCGCCACGGCCAAAGGTCGCGGCGTAGAGTGAGGTCTGCACCTTGAATTCCTTGATACTCTCTGGCGCCGGGACAGCCACGCTTGCCGCGGCATTTGTCGCTAGATTATTGGCGTCGATGCCGTTGATCTCGAAATCGTTCTGCGTCACGCGCGCGCCGTTGACTGACACATTTTGTGAGTTGCGGCCCAGGGCGGTGTTGTCAGGGAGAGACACCGATGTGCCCGGCGAGAGTGTGAGAATCTGGGTGAAGTTGCGCGTCGCAAGCGGCAGTTCTGACACTGTTCGCGAGTTAACTACACGGCCAAGCTGCGGTCCGTCTTTTTGGATCAGCGGAGCAATGTGGACCATAACTGGATCAACGATTACACCGGCAACCTTAAGTCCCGTATTGACGGTGGTGGTTTCAGTGATTACGACCTGAACCGGATCGAAGATAAACGTGGTGAAACCATTGGCGGTGATCCTTACGCGATACGTGCCGGGGGGCAGGAGCGGCACGCTGTAGTTGCCTTGATCGTCGGTGGTAACTTTTCGCTCTTCGGCAGTAGACTTGCTGCTTACGGTTACTTCAGCCCCAACAATGAGAGCACCTCTTTCATCTTTGACTGTCCCGGCAACGCGGCCGGTGGTTTGACCTTGAGCGAAAGCCGACGAAGTGCAGAGGGCCAGCAACCAACCGACCCAAAATAATGCCATGCCACTTTTCGCAATCATCGTAGAGGACCGCAGCGACTTTGACGCTTCCGCCTGTCACCGTTCATCAGCAGCTAAGTTTTGCAATTCATCGTATCCGGGTGGCATTAGTTGGTTGAGCGCCATCCGGTTCAAATTTGCTTCAAGCCACGAGCAGTTCAATCATTTGTCGAGCGACAAGCGTCGCCAACCCGGTCGTTGTTGAGAAGAGCGAAACAGCCTGCCGATGGGCCGCATTGTACCATCTTGAGAATCCCCCTGATAGCCAAATCTTGTTCAAAGCAATCCGTCATTTGGGAACGCGGGCGCACCACATTGCTGAATTCATATTTCCAGGGCCGGCGGTTCGATCGCATCTCCCGCTTTCAAATCTGTTTCCTGCCCACCCCCAAAGCATCCGCGACGCGGTTGATGTAATTGAACCATGAAGCAATTAATGTGATCTGGAGAATCGCCTGATCATTAAAGCCGACGCTTCGCAGGCGCTGGTGATCGCCTTCAGAGATGCGCGTCGCATCGCGCGTTAGCTGCGCCACATAATCAAGCATCGCTCTGTCCGGCTCTGAGATCGGGGCGGTCTGGTAATCCTCCTGCAACGCCTTTACCAAATCTTCGTCTAAAGTTACGCGACGCAGAAACTCTGCGTGGGACTCAATTCAATAATGACAGCGATTGATGACTGATACTACCGTCGTAATCATCTCGTGCTGTCGCCTGGTTAGCGGGAGATTCGGCGACATTAAGGAACCGAATGTCGCAAACGCATGATAAAGAGCGTCCGGGATCAAACTGTGCGAGGCGACAATCTGAGACGCCTGACCATCGGCGGTTGGATGAATCGGTACTGAGTACTCAATTGGATAAAGTTCGCGTTGCGCTTTCATCGCGCGACGTACTTCCTCGTCATCCTCGGCAGAGATCGTTTTGATCCAGGTCATAACAATTTTCCCGCTTATGCTTTCACGGCCCGCGCGACATAACGTTTAGAGGCGGGCTACCGCCCGCCCCACTCTCTGGCTAACGTGCGTCAAGACCCTCTCTCCCTTCCCTCTCCCAACGAGAGAGGGAGACTAGACCAAATACCTACTAATTCTCGTCCGCGTGTGATGTTTACCTGATTTCAATCGTTCGCGATCTTCCGTCATCCGCAACCGTAATGCCTTTGACAGGCGCGGCCGGCTTAATTACAAAACTGAATTTCCGCGGTCCCGGATTGTAGTTGGCCTGCGGGGTATCTACGCTCACAAGGTAACCAATAGCCGTACGCTTCACTGCCACGTTCGTCCGACGAAAAGTTCCTTTCTGATAATCAGGGCTTATTCCGTCGTCTTCGTAAAGCGTCGTCGACGCAAAACCGGTTTCGTCCGGATAGATCGCAAAGGTTATCGGATCGAAAGGTTTCTCGCCGATATAGTTCATCTGTGGACCCTCCGGAATGATCGCGCCGCCACGCACAAACATCGGCACGGTCGGCAATGGCGCATCGACTCGAATCATCGTTCCGCCCTGATACTTCTTATTTGTCCAAAAGTCGTACCAGATGCCTTGCGGCAAATAAACCAGGCGCGTGGTAATGTCTGCCTTAACGATCGGCGCTACCAGCAGATCACTTCCGACCATGAACTCATCGTCGAGATTGTAGGTGTTCGGATCGTCCTGATAGTTGAGCAGCAACGGTCGAAACAGCGGCGCTCCATCGCGATGCGCTTCTTCCAACGCCGTGTAGAGAAACGGCAGCAACTGATATCTTAGCTTCAAATATTTTCGAATGATGTCTTCATAATATTTGCCAAAGCGCCAGGGCTCCTGATCATAACCGTCGATAGCGTGGTGATTGCGAAAGAACGGAGCCAGGAAACCAATCTGGTAGGAACGCACGAGGAATTCTCCGTTTGCGCGCCCGATAAAACCACCTACGTCGCTGCCGACGAACGGCTCGCCGGAAAGGCCCAGCGTGGTGAACATCGGCACGTTCAGCGCCAGCGATTCCCAGGTGCTGTTAGTGTCGCCCGTCCACATCGTCGAATAACGTTGAATGCCGGCGTACGCCGCGCGGGTGACGACGAAGGGGCGGCGGTCGGGCCGCAAGCGCGCGAGGCCTTCGTACGTGGCGCGGGACATCAAAAGCGCAAAGACGTTACGGTTCTTCGCGTGCGTCGAGTTTTCGCCTTCGTCATAACTGACAACGTCGCGCTGATTCTTGCCTGTCTGATCGACAAAATCCGCCGGTTCGTTCATGTCGTTCCAGATTCCGGCGATGCCGTTGTCGACGTAAGCGCGATGCAGATCGCCCCACCAACGCCGCGCATCCGGCAAAGTGAAATCAACGAAGACACTGTCGCCGGGCCAAACTCTCGGAACGAAGAGCTGGCCATTCCGGCGATGTTGAAAATAGTTGCGCTCCAATCCCTGATCGAAAACGTAATAGCGCCGGTCCTGCGGCTCGAGCTCGGGCTTTGGCGAATTGATTGGCGGCGCGCCGGCCGCGGGCGGCTGATTCTTCACCCCGGGATCGACAATCACTACCGTCTTCACGCCCTGCCGACTCAATCTTTCAGTCAAACTCTTTGGATCCGGAAAACGCGAAGTGTCGAAAGTGAAGACGCGATAACCATTCAGGTAATGAATGTCGAGATAGATTACGTCCAGAGGAAGATCGCGCTCACGATACTGGCGCACTACTTCTTCGACCACCGACTGTGGGTAGTAACTGTAGCGACACTGCTGGACGCCGAGCGCCCACAACGGCACCAGCGGCATGTGCCCGGTAAGATCAGCATAGCGGCCAAGAATCTTTTTGATCGACGGGCCATAGAAAAAGTAGTAGTTCATCTCGCCGCCTTCGGCGCCGAACCAAATGTGCTCCTGTGACAATCGCCCGAAATCAAAATAGCTGCGATAGCTATTGTCAAAAAAAATTCCGTAGGCCGCCCCACGCTGCAAGCCGAGGTAAAACGGAATGGTTTGATAGATCGGATCGCGGCCTTCGGTATAACCGGGCGTATCGGAATTCCAATTCACAAAGAAGCCGCGACGCTTGTCGAGTCGCGCGGCTTTCTCGCCTAATCCATAAAAGTGTTCGTCGAACCCAAGCGTCTTCGCCGCGGTTACGAACGTCCCCGCCTCCGGGTCAAACTGCATTCCCGCGAGAGTTCCTTTGCCGTCGTAAGCCATCGGTTGTTCGTCGGCGTTGATGCTTTCGTGCGTGCGCGCGTCGCGGAAGTCAATCAGCAGCGGCGAGCGATTGACGACCACCTCGACTTCGCCGGTCGCCAGGATGATTGATTCCCTTGTCTCAGTCAGTCGCCACGGCGGCGTTTTCCAGTTTTCCACGGCAATGGCCCAGGAGTGATCTTTCGCCGGGATCGACTTTGTGAACGACGCCCGAACCCGAATCAGATCAGGCGCGAGGATTGTCAACTGAACCTGAGAGTTGTCTCGGCAGTTCAGCGTGACGCCGTTTTCTGTCTTGACGAAACCAGTGACAGGCCCAATCTTTTCTAATTTAGAGACGTCGACTTCTTGCGCGTAACTCAGCGAAAACGCCGCCAGCAGACCCAGAACGATCGCTAAAAGCTGCTTCATGTTTTCACTCTAGCCGGCTGTGAACGCCAGTCGCGCGGCGCCCAGCAAGCCCGCGTCGTCGCCGCATTCCGCCTGCATAATTTTCACGCGCGATGCCAGCAGCGGAAAGGCCCGCTCGATCACCTGCTGGCGCATGTCCTTTTCGAACAAATCCCAGCCGTTTGCAACTCCGCCGCCAATCACAAGCATTTCCGGATTCAGAATGTTGATCAGGTTGGCGAGCCCGATGCCCAGATACACACCCATGCGCCGAAAAACCTCGAGCGCGAGCTGATCGCCGGCGACGCCGGCGTGGTAGATCTTTTCGGCGCTCAGATCGGCGACGGTATTCAAGATCGAATCGGCATGCCGCGGACTGGCCTCGCGAGTCATGCGAACGATCGCCGTTGCCGAAGCATAAACCTCCAGACAGCCGCGACTGCCACATGTGCAGGCAACGCCTCCGAAAGGATCGACGCACATGTGACCGATCTCCGCGGCCGAGCCGTCCACTCCCCGCCACAACTTGTCTTCCAAAATTATTCCGCCGCCGACACCCGTTCCGAGGGTGAGACAAACGATGGTGTGTCGATCGCGTGCCGCCCCTTGCCAGACTTCGCCGACGGCCGCCGCGTTAGCATCGTTTTCGAGAATCGCCGGCAAGTTAAGTTGGCAGGTCAACGCCGCAGCCAACGGAAATTCATCAAGCGACGGCAGGTTGGGTGCTTTCACCACCGTGCCTGCTTCGACGTTCACGGTTCCGGGCACGACGACGGAGACGGCGCGAATACTCTGACCCGCGGGGGCCCCCAACCTCTCGCACTCGCGGGCCGCCTGGACCAGTACGCTGACAATTTCCTGGGCGCTTTCGGCGCGCGGGGTATTTTGCTTATGGCGAAAATGAATCTGCCCGTCCTCACTGATGGTGGCCGCGCGAAGATGGGTGCCGCCGAGATCGGCAGCGAAGACCAGACGGTCGTGTGCGCGTTCATTGGCTGGAGAGTTAATTGAGTCAGTCATATTCGCATGCGTGATTGCTTCAATCTCTCACGCGGTGACGTTCACTTCAACCTTCGCGCAAAGATGCGATAGCTCCACGCGTCAAGAGACAGAACCGGCAAACCGTTTGTACCCGCGCGCGCGGCCCGCTCAGGCGCGGGTGCGTCGGGCGGAAGCGGTGCCCCGACGTCAGGAGTGACCTCCTTGAACGTTTGGCCTTCGGCCGATTCCACCGATCCAAAAAAAGGACGATTGGAGAAGTTGATCGCCACCAGCACTTCCTCGTCCCGCGACCGGCGCAGATAACAGATCACACGCGATTCATCTGAGTTATGCAACCATTCAACATCGCCGCGTCGCAAAGCAGTGCTGGACCTTCGCAAGGCGATCATCTGCTGGTAGAAGCGGGGAAACTCGGGGCGACGCTCGGCGATGGACCAAAAGACCGGCAGCTTTTCAAACAAGGCCGGCGCGCCGGATTCAGTCGTGTCGCCGACTTCCATGCCGTTGTAAATCAAAGGCACGCCGTCGAGCGTAAACATCATCGCGGAAGCCGCCAACGCAGCCGGTTCGCCAAAACGCGCCAGCGCGCGCCGCTCATCATGATTGTCGGAAAACCGCAGGTGCAGTGCGCCGCGCGGCCATTCTTTAAATTCCCTCTCCCAAGTTTCCCGCAAATCGGAAGCGCGCCGGCGTCCCTGCAAGACGTCGGTCAACGCGCTGTGCAAAGGCCACGAGTAATCAAGTTCGAATGCTTTGACTTCCAGGTCCGGCTTGTGTCCCTCGGCCAGCATGAAAATATCCGGCTTAATTTTATCGAGTTCGGCGCGGGCACGTTCCCAGAAATCAGTCGGCACGTCTTCGGCTACGTCACAGCGAAAGCCGTCGAGATCGAATTCACGAATCCAATACTTGAGCATGTCGGTCATGTATTCGCGCAACTTTGGATTGCTGTAATTCAGGTTGGCCACGTCGTACCAATCGTGCGGGTAAGTAATCTTTCCGCTCGCGTCATGCTCGTAAAAATCCGGCCACTTCATCAGCACGCTGTCCCATGAAGTATGATTGGCGACGATATCGATGATCACTTTCATGCCGCGCCTGTGCCCTTCAGAGATCAGTCGCTTCAAATCGGCCTTCGTGCCATAGTCAGGATTGATCGCATAATAGTCGCGCACGGCATACGGACTGCCGATAGTTCCCTTCTTCTTTTCCTGGCCGATCGGATGAATCGGCATCAACCAGAGGATCGTGACTCCCGTCTTTTTCAAGCGATCGAGTTGCGCGATGATGCCGTTGAAATTTCCTTCCTGCGAAAAGTCGCGCGGATAGATTTCGTAGATCACGCCGTCGCGCACCCATTCACGAGCCGGGCGCGCAGCAAGTTTCGAGACATCCGGCGCTGGCTGCTGCGCGAAGCTTTCCAGACAGCAAGAAAAGATCAGGACTATGGGGAGGAGAAGACCGCGCCTCGATGGTTTAACTATCTTTCGTAGCATTCGCATGAAATATCTTTGTCGTTTTGTCTGCGGCTTTGCCGCACCTTACTCTTCATCAATCAGACCCGTGCTGGGCACCGGTTGCGCCGACTCTTGCGTGCTGAGCAGTGCATGCGCGTCAGCGTCAATCACAGCGTCGGTCGGGACTGGTTTGTGCACGTCCTTAACTATTGACACAGCAACGGCCGCTGCAAGCATGCTTAACCCACCGAGCACAACTGCCTTGAGAGGATCGCCCCCTAAAATATTGTTAAAGATGTTCGGCACGACGAATGACATCACCACTTGTGGAATTACGATGAACAGATTGAAGACGCCCATGTAAACGCCCATTCTTGCCGGCGGAATGACGACGGACAAGATCACATAAGGCATCGATAGAATAGAAGCCCAGGCAATGCCCACACCCGCCATGCTTGCGAACAACATCCACTTATTGTGAATGAAATAAACTGATATCAAACCAAAGCCACCGCAAGCGAGCGCAATCAGGTGAACCGTCTTGCGGCTGGTCGCCTTCGCCAGCCAGGGAATCAGGAAAGCGATTACGAAACAGACCACGTTATAAACAGCAAAGCACAGCCCACCCCATTCTGTTCCCTGCGCGAAGAGCGCGGATTTTTCGTTCGGCGCGAGAAACACGTGGCGCGCTACTGCAATGCCGAAGAACTGCCACATGCACGGCAGAGCAAACCAGGTGAAGAACTGTACAACTGCCAGTTGCTTCATCGTCTTAGGCATCTCTGCAACTGAAGAGAAAATTTCCGCGAACCCCGCGGCGATTCCCTTCTTTTCGCGCTTCATTCGCGCGAAAGCCTCCAGGTCGTCCGGTGGATACTCTTTAGTAGTGATCACCGTCAACAGCACGGCGAGTAGAAAGACGACCGCGCCAATTTTGAAAGAATATTCGACTGAGAGGGGAATGCCGCTTGCCATCACGCCGACGACGCCCAGAGTTGCGAACAGGAAAGGCAAAGCATTGGCGAGCGTCTGCCCTATGCCAATGAAAAAACTCTGCATGACAAAACCGAGAGTGCGCTGTTCCTCCGGCAGCTTGTCGGCAACGAACGCGCGGAACGGTTCCATCGTAATATTGATGCTGGCATCAAGAATCCACAGTAGCCCTGCAGCCATCCATAGCTTCGAGGAATTCGGCATGATGAAGAGCGCGGTGCTGGCGAGGATCGCGCCAACCAGAAAGTACGGACGACGACGTCCCAGACGGTTCCAGGTCCGATCACTCATCGAGCCGATCACCGGCTGAATAAGCAGACCTGTGATGGGCCCGGCGAGCCAGAGGTAAGGTAGAGAGCTTTCCTCGGCGTGCAAATACTTGTAAATAGGACTCATGTTCGCAAGTTGCAAGCCCCAGCCAAACTGGATGCCGAGGAACCCGAAACTCATGTTCCAGATCTGCCAGAAGCTCAGCCTTGGTTTCTGCATTTCGAGTCGCTCTCCTTCTTTCTATTTGGCGTAGATGTTGAGATCTTCCAGGACAACATTGCGCTCGAGTGAAAGCGCATACATCAACGTGCGCGCCAGATTCGAAACGTGAATAAAGCCGGCGCGCGGTTTGGCATCAGGCGCGGTATTTTCGACGTCGACGAGACCGGGACAAAAGTTGAAGACGCGAATGTTGGCGCCCGTCTTGCGCACATGATCGCGCAGCGCCTCGGCATAACCGAGCAACCCAAACTTTGAAGCGCAATACGAAGGCACGTCTGCGTAACCATGCTTGCCGGCCTGCGACGAGACGTTAACGATGTCGCCAAAATCGTTTTTGATCATGTGCGGCAGCGCCGCGCGCACCAGTTGCATAACGCCGCGCAGATTTGTCTCCATCACCTTGTCCCAGCCATCATCGGTGATCTGATCGACTGTCTCGGGAACTGCTAAGCCCGAGTTGTTGACAATCACGTCAAGCGAATGCCACCGATCGATGATGTTGTTAACCAGCGAATCGATCTGCGCACGCTTTCGAATGTCAAAGCCGTAAGTGAATACACGCTCGGCGCTAAACTGCGAATTCAATTCATCCGCAGTCTGCCGCAGAACCTCTTCTCGTCGGGAAGCAATGATCACCCGCGCGCCGACCATCGCCAGCGCTTCAGTGAAGGCGCGCCCGATGCCCGTGCCACCACCGGTCACCAGCGCGACTTGCTCAGAGAATGGTTTCGACTTGAGAGGCATAAGCTTCTTAGTAGCTCCCTCTCCCTTTGGGAGAGGGCCGGGGAGAGGGACTTAGGTGGTGCTCGCTGCTAATGCCCTCTCCCTAACCCTCTCCCAGGGGAGAGGGAACAATGAAACACCAGTAACGTCACTACTATCTCAGCGTCAAGATCGCCGATGAATGCGCGGGCAGCTCGATCCTAATCGTCCCATTCGTGACGCGCGTATCTCTCATGTTGCCGAGCCGGTCCATCAGACTCTGGCCATTAGAGAGCTTCGTGCCGGAAATGTTGAATTCAACTGTCGCGGGTTTCCTGTCGTTATTGAAAGCCACTATGACGGAAGCATTGACCGTGCTCCGCGCGTAAACGTATTGATGTTCAGTCGCGACCAGGTTGATTAGATCGCCGCGTCGCAGCGGCTCCAACTCGGCGCGCAACTGGCCCAGAAGTTTCTGATGTTCGAAGACAGACTTCTGATTCGTATTGCGCGTGTGAAAAGCATCGATGCCGTCCGCGGGAAAGCCGCCGGGGAAATCGCGCCGGTTGTCAGGATCATCGCCGCCGGCCATCGCAATCTCGTCGCCGTAATAAAGTTGGGGCGTGCCCCGCATCGTCATGATCAAGGTTTGCGCCATCTTCAATCCTTCGATCGTGGCGCCGGGCTCGTTCATGAAGCGTTTCAGATCGTGATTGCTAATCAACGGAACCAAAACATTCGCATTCACATACAAAGGATCGCTGGCGAGAATTCTGGGCAACTCGCGAATGTCTTTCCCTTCCGCGAACGCCCGCCGAATCGGATACATCAAGGGGAAATCAAAAAGTGTGTCGAGACCGTCGTCGACGCCGTCATAGCGAACGCGCCCACCTTGAAAAAAAGAAGTGTGAGCGACATCGCCGTCGAGTACTTCGCCTACAACGTTTACTTTCGGATACTCGCGTTTGATCGCCGCCATCCATTCGCGCCAGAAAGTTCGCGGCACGTATTGAAAAGTATCCTGCCGAATCGCGTCGATGCCGGTGACGCCGATCCACCACATCGTGTTCTGAATGAGATAGCGCGCGCATTCCGGATCGTTCTGGTTCAGATCGGGGAGGATGTCGACGAACCAACCCTCGAGTGTTTCGCGCTGCACTTGATACGACGCATGCGGATCTCGCACCGACCAGGTCTGCCAAACATTTGCGAGATGCTTCGCCGCCGTGCCGTTGAACCAGGTCGGTGTCGGCGGATCTTCGACCCAGGGATGATAGGGACCAGTGTGATTGGCAACCTGGTCCTGAATAACCTTGATTCCAAGCTGATGCGCTTTATCGATCAGCTCGCGCAGTTTCGCAAGCGTGCCGAAGTGTTCTTCGACACCGTAGAAATCGACCGCGCCGTAACCGTGATAATCCGTGATTCGGCGCTTTGGCCCATTGGGCCGATCCGGGTATTGCTCGCGCTCGTTCAAATGATTTACGTTGTCGTACCAGGGCGTTAGCCAGATCGCCGTCACGCCCAGCTCTTTCAGATAATGAAGATGTTGGATGATGCCTTCAAAGTCGCCGCCGTGATAGTAGCGTGGCCCTGAACGATCATAGAGCCCGCGCGATTCCGGCGGATCGTTGTTCGATGGATCGCCATCGCTAAAACGATCCGTCATGATCAGGTAAATCACATCGTCGGTGGTAAAGCCCTGGAAACGTCCCGCGCGGGGAAGTGGCGCCATGATTTCGAAGGGCGCGTTAACGCTGCCATTAGCAGTTGAGATCTTAAGTGAGCGATTGCCAGGCGTCGCCTGCGCGTGGATCAAAATATCAACAAAGATGTACGTTCCCGATGAGTTAACCTGAGTTCTCCTGGCAATTATTCCGTTGCCTCCGGCATCAACTTTTGCGTCACCGAGATTTTTTCCGCGAATCAACACCCGCACGGGATTAATCGAATGGCCGGCCCACCAGCCGGGCGGCTCAACCTTCTCGACCTGCGGAGCGTTCTGCGAGAAGCAAACCTGGCAGCAGAAGATCAGGAGAACCATCGCGAAAGAAAATTTAACCGCAGAGGATGCAGCGGCTTTCGCAGAGGGCACAGAGTCCAACTCTTTCAATTCGGGTCTTGGCGAATATCCTTTAGGCATCAAGCGCATGGTTCACTCTCCTCGCCATCCGGAATTCTGCCGTACAAATTGCTCAAGTCTCTCAATCTTTCGGCAAGACTGTCGTTCAAAGAACTCGCTTTGAACCGCCATAACCAGTTTCCCGAGGTGCTGTTGGGCAGATTCATTCGCGCTTCGGTTCCCAACCCAAGGACATCTTGCAAAGGAACGATTGCCGTATTGGCCACCGACGCAAACACCGCGCGGATGAACTCCCAGTGAATCTCCTGGCCGTCAGTTTTCAGATATTTCACGCAGAACTTTCTCTCGGCATTAATCTGCGTCTGGGTTCGCGTCGAGCCTTCGCCCGCCACGCTATTGAACCAGCCGACAGTGGTGTCGTTGTCGTGCGTGCCGGTATAAACGACGACGTTGCGGTGATAGTTATGAGGCAGATCGATGCTTTTCGTGTCACTGCTGAAAGCAAACTGCAAAATGCGCATGCCGGGAAAACCAAAGTCATCGCGTAACTTCTCAACATCGGGCGTTATTACTCCCAGATCTTCGGCGATGATTGGCAACTCGCCCAGAGCTTTTCGAATCGCCGTGAATAATTTCCGACCCGGCGCTTCGACCCAGCGACCGCGCTCGGCGGTGGTGTCGCCTCCCGGTATTTCCCAACAAGCGGCAAATCCGCGGAAGTGATCGATGCGGGCGATGTCGACTGTTTGTAGAGTCGCGCGCACGCGTTCAATCCACCACTTGAAATCATCCGCGAGCATCCGATCCCAATTGAACAGCGGATTCCCCCACAACTGTCCCGTCTTGCTGAAATAGTCAGGCGGCACGCCGGCAACGACCGTAGGCGTGCCATCTTGATTAAGCTTGAACTGATCGGGATTGGTCCAGACGTCGGCGGAATCATGCGCGACAAATATTGGAATGTCGCCGACTATTTTGATCCCGTGGCGGTTGCAATACGTTTTCAGATCCAGCCACTGTTTGAAGAATAGAAACTGGTAGAATTTTTGGGCTTCGATCTCGTCGTGAAGCTGCTCGCGAACACGGGCCAGTGCCGCCGGCGTGCGCCGCGCCAGCGGTCGTTCCCATTCATGCCAGGCCGCGCCGTCGTGCGCGCTCTTCAGCGCGCGAAAAAGCGCATAGTCGTCGAGCCATGAAGCATTCTGCTCAGCGAATGTCTCGAACTCACTGCGAAATTCCGTATCGGTCGTCCGCCGATAACTCGCAAATGCTTTGGCCAGGACCAGGTCCTTGCTGCCATGCGCCGTCTTAAAATCGACTCGCTCCGTTTGGAGCGTCGGCACTTTCGCCAGATCATTTTTGCTCAGGAGTCCTTCTTCAAAAAGCCGTTGCGGACTGATGAGCAGAGTGTTACCCGCAAAGGCGGAGTAACACGCGTACGGCGAATCTCCATAGCCGGTTGGTCCGAGAGGCAAAACCTGCCAGAGATTCTGGCCGCCGGCGACAAGAAAATCCGCGAAAGCGTACGCTTCGTCTCCGAGATCACCAATGCCGAAAGGCCCGGGCAGCGATGTCGGATGAAGCAGGATTCCGCTGGCTCTGGGAAAGGTCATTTGCGTTTATCACCGCAACACTCCGGGATGCCGAGAGACGCTGGCTGTAAAAGCGATCTAATCGGACTTACGAAAGCGCCGGACGTGATTCACCAGCAGTTTGATTTCCTTGCGGTTCAGTTTTTTTCCAAAGGCCGGCATGCCACCTTTGCCGTGACTTACGATCGAGATCAATTTTGCGGTGCTGGTAATGTTTGAATGTTTACGCCACCATTCGGCCTCAGTAAAATCCGGCGCCTTGTAAGTTTGACCAAGCGGCGTATTCCCGCGCCCATCGGCGCCATGACAACGCGCACAGTTGTTCCTGAACAGATCACCGACTCGCTCAGCGTTGCCGAATCTCGCTGTGGATCGACGTCGCTGCGGGGAAGTTGCTCCGAAAACCGTCAGTTCAAGTAAAAGAAGTGCAAGTAAAAAGGGGCCCAGGCCGCTGGTAGCCAATCGCTTCACGCTTTGCTTCATTCCGGACGCTCATTGCTCCTTTATCATTCTCCCGGCGTCCGGCTCAGATCGTGAACGTGCCAGTAGACGCTTTCGTTGCTCATCTCGGGATGCCGCCGCAGAAACTGATTGGCTAAAGACAACGCGCCGGGATCGTCTTTGAGATCGGCGAAGATTTTTGCCTCGCGCCTGGCTTCTTCGGTGCGGCCCAGCTTGCGATAAACCAGCATCAGGTTGTAGTGCGCTCCCGGATCTTCCGGATCGATCTGAAGAATTCTGCCAAAGCATTCAAGCGCCTGCTGGTAATCGCGCTTGATCTTACAGAGTTCGCCAAGTTGCTGAAGCGAGATGCGGTCGCGAGGAAAAGCCGCCAGTACCTGTCTGATATTGCTTTCGGCCTGGTCCAATTGGCCGCGCTTCATGAAAATCCGCGCCCGCTGGAACAGCGCGCGGGCATTACCCGGATTGGTTTTCAAAACTCCATCGAGGATGCCGGCTGCTTCATCGTATTGTTCCAATTCGATGTGGGCCATCGCGCGGTTAACCTGTGCCATCGGCCGATATTTTTCGTCCAGTTCAGCCGCGCGCGCGAAAGCATCAATCGCCAGCGGGTATTGTCTCTGATCGAACAAAGCAATGCCGTAGTTATTCCACCGTCGCCAATCTGGCACGGCGGTTTGGTCGCTGGGATTCGGCGGCATTGCCTGGTTATCGCCGATTCGCAATCCGTACTCAGTCGACGCCATAGTCACAATCGGATAATCGACAGACTTCCCAAGCGTGTAATCGCTGAAGACTCGCGTGAAGCGGCGATAGCGCACGCGCGCGGTTATGTGCACCACGCCCGCCGTGCCGTTGGGAACTTGAAACTGGTAGCGCGCGACATCAGAGCGCCCGGAATTGATTTGATTGTTCTGGGCAAAGACGCGCGTGCGCCAGATGTGGTGTTTGTCGTTGTAAGTGCCGTCGGATTTGACGAGATAGGTTTTGTAATTGTGCGCCGATTCATCCAGATAGCCATCGGGTTTAATGAAGCCCGAGCGATAAAGGGCCTTGCCCGCGTCGTCGCTGACGATGAATTCGACGTAGGCCTCGTAAAAGTCACGCAACTCCGGCGGGAATGAATGGCCGATACCTTTGTTGGTGATTACGACTTCGGCAGTGATGCGGTCGCCGCCGTTAATTCTGAAGTTACTACGGTTCACCGGAGCGATAAATTCTTCCGGACCCACACCCGGTGATTTGCGGCGAATCGCAAAGATATCGATGCCCAGCGCGTCGTTCTCGAGGAACTTGGTAACGGCTTCGAGCTGGTCTTTCCATTTGTAGTAAGTCGGAATCGCGGTGTTAGCCGCGGCCCAGCGGTGTGACGCCAACAAACCATTCTTGGCTGACACATCAAACAGCGGCGCGGCTTCACGCTTCATGTGACATGAGTTGCAAGTTTCTTTGTCGCGCACATAAAACGGATGCGGCGACTCTTTTGAAAACGACGACTGCTGCAATTCATCGGCGACCATGAACGCGCGCAGGAATTTGTAGTCGTTCAGTTCGCGCGGCACCTGCGATTTGTGACACGCGCCGCAGAACTCGGGCTGCTTCAGCAATGGCCGCATCATCGCGCGGCGGTGCGAAGGAATATCATCGAGAATCTGCTGGTCCGAAACGCCGGCGAGCATACGCGTCCCGTCCTCTTTTATCAGCAAAGCCGGATCTCCCATCACGTACCCGCCGATCCCATGTCCGTTAGCCGTTTGAATTGAATGACACGCGATGCACGACACTCCGTCGTCGTCGAACGGCCGTTTGACGTGCGAATTCTTCGTCAGCGCCCCGGTAAAAAGCGCCGCCGGGTTGTGACACGACTCGCAGTGGCGGGTGAATTCAATCCCCTTCTGCGATTGCAGATCTTTGACGTTCTTCTGATAGAACGGCTCGCGAAACGCGTTGCCGTGCGCCGATTGGCGCCACTGTGCATGAGCATCCGTGTGACAGGTGCCGCAGCGCTTGGAGGGGACAAACATTTCTCCCGGAATAAAAGTCCCGGTTGTCGTTGTCGCGTTACCAGGAGCGAAAGGGTTCGGACCGAATTTGAAATCGTAGGTCCTGGAAATCTCTTCGACGTAGCTCTTTTCCGTGGACTTATCGGGTCCCGCAACGCGGTTTGCATTTACCGTAACGACGCCAACGATTACCGCGATGCACGTCGCCAGTACGGCCAGCATAATAGTTTGTCCGCCGCCAGGCTTGCTTTCGCGCTCCGATTTCCTTTTTTGAAATGCTTCTTTCATGACAGCTCGTCCAGGTTTTCTCAAAACGAATCAGAAATCAATCTGGCCGTTCACCACTAGTTTCGTGACATCTACTCGGAAGTTCGTGTTCATATTGACGTCGTTGTTGGTGAAGTTAGCAATCAATTCAGTTTCAGTGGAAGTCAGCAGCGCCTCCCCCTTTTCGTTGAAGCGCGGAAAATAAAATACGGCTTCGTCGCCCGGCGCTTTTGGCGGGACGAAATGAATCAGGTCGCGGCGCTCGCCGTGACCGTTAGCGATGAAGACGTAGCGCTGCAAATCCGCAAGACGTCCGCCCTTGAAGACCGTGAAAACCGGATCCGCGCCCGGATTTTGTTTCGACTTTGCACTCAGAGTGAGCACGTAGTTCTGCTCGCAAGCTGGACAATCCAATAATCCTTTGAACCTGGCATCGAAAGCCGCGCGATCTTTTTCGCTCATCCGGTCGTAGTTCGCCTCCAGTTGTTTGAGCCGAACCAGTGCCTGCCGCACAACCAACGCAGAACGGAGGCGCAGCGTAAACTGAAAATCCACGGGAGCTTCGGCTCCGCCCATCTCGGCTATGTTGGACGTTGTGTTGCTTAATCCGCCTTCAGTGGCTGACGGTACCGACCCACCGGCTATCCGCCGGGACAACTCCGCGTACCTGATGCGCACTTCCTGCTTGCGTACCCACGCAGACTCCTCGAGCACTTTGTCAGCCTCTTTCTTCGACCACTGCTGAAAAGGTTTGAGCGGATGGTTCTCCTGCTGATAAGCCAGTGAAGTTGGAATCGACATGGCCCCGGCGATTAAAGCCAGGCTCAATGCCTTCATCGAAAGCTTATTTTCTTCTCGAGCATTCATATTAAATTCTATAGGATCATAGACGATCTATCACGGCAGTTGGTTCAGCATCTGCTGAACCCGGAGTTTCTCGTCCGCCGCGCGCTCTTTGGTCGAGTCCTTCTCCAGGGCATCGAGCCGTTTAAATTCCGCCAGTTCCGCCTGGGCTTGTTCCGTCTGCTTTAGCCGCGTGTACGCCAGAAATAATTGATAGTGAGCCGCCGTGTGCGCCGGGCTTCTGGCGACGACTTGCTGCAACCTTAGGGCGGCTTCGGCAAAGTTACGCTGCTTGAGCGCCAGCCGGGCATAGTCGTAGAGCACCGGAACATTGTTGGGATCGAGTTTTAATGCATGTCTGAGCGGAGCTTCGGCCTCTTCCAACTGCCCCTGCTCTATGGCTACGTAACCCAAACTCGCCAGCGCGTCCACGTTATCCGGATTCTTTGTCAGAAATTTCTGCAGATGTGCGCGCGCGCGATCGAAATTTCCCGCGGCGCGATGCGCATAACCCTGCCAATACTCGATGTCGTTTCGGTTAGGGTCAAGCACGGCGGCCCGATCAAAGTCCGCCGCCGACGCGCTCCACTCACCTTTACGATAATAAGCGTCCGCCCGCGCCAGGACATACGCTGCCTGGTTCGGTTCCAATTCAACCGCGCCTGTGTATTCGCTGATCGCCCCATCCCAGTATCCAACTCGGAAATACTCTCTGCCCAGAAGGAAATGATAGCTGGCGTTCTTCGGCTCGCGTTCCAGCACATGTTTGAACTCGATGATAGCATTCGCCGAATCGTTGCGCGCGCTGGCAATTAGCCCTAAACGCAAATGTGTCTCGGCCGGTCCGGGATTCAAATCGGCGGCTTCGGCTAAATATTTGGTGGCTTCGTCGTTGCGGTCAAGGTTGTAAAGCGCGGTGCCCAGATTGTAAAGCACCTCAAAGGTACCCGGGGTGAGCTCATTCACGCGCGCGAATAGACGCGCTGCCTTTTCGTACTGACCGCCCTGGGCGAGCGCGGTCGCCAGCGTGAACAATCCGCGCGCGTCCGCACCTACCACACGTTCAACCAGGGCCGCGGCCGCGTCGGCTTCGGCAGAACGGTTTGCTCGATAAGCCACGTTCAGAAAGGCCAGCGCCAACTGTGGATCGTCAGGTTCAGCCTTGCGCGCCAGCGCGAAGTGTTCCGCCGCCTTCACGAAATTGCCGGCATCGCCGTAGAGAGTCCCGAGATTGTAATGCGCCTGGACGTGCGTGGGTTCCAGTTTCAACACGTGTTCGAACTGGGCAATCGCCTCGTTCGTCCGGCCTCGCTCGGCCAAGTGCCGGGCGAGGTTGTTGAGTGCGCTAACAAAGTTGGGATCAAGTTTTATTGCCGTGCTGAACTCTGCGTAACCTTCCTCGCCTCGCCCCGCTTTATCCAGCACGACCCCAAGCAGGTTGTGTGCAACGGCAGATCGTGGAGCGGCCGAAACAGCCTGGCGAGCGGCGCGTTCAGCCTCAGCCAGGGATCCCTTTTGCAAATCTGCGACTGCGGTATCCATTGCCGCCCGCGCGTTAGCGTTTGGCTCGGCCGTGCTTGCTGCAGATTTGCGCGCCGGAGGTCGTTGTGCGCGGCTTGACCATTCACTTTGCCAGAACAAAAGGCCGCAAAGTAGGACCGGCAAGCACAAACGCAATGCTCGTCCTGTGGTCACAGTTTGTGTCGAATGATTCTTCACTCGTTACTTTCGTCATCAAGGATTCGTCGCGGATGACTTAGTGCGAAACTCAGTATTGAGTCTGTCAACGATTGCAAACTCCCGGGTCGCTTCTTCAGTTCGTCCGAGCCGCCTCAGCGCAAGACCCAACTGATAGTGCGCGTCGGCGCGGCGCGGATCGAGCGTGACCGCGATTTGCAAGGCCGCGGCTGCCTCGGCGTAACGCTCACCAAGTATCAGCGCCCGACCCAGCGACCATCGTGCCTCAAAGTTCTTCGGGTCGATGGCAATTGCGCGCTGCAAAGCACTGACGGCTTCGTCTTTCTTACCTTGCTTCAACAGCAATGCACCAGAGCCCAGCTGGCCGTAGACCGATTCTGGATCGAGCTTGACGAGTTCCTGGTAGGCGATCAGGGCGGCCGCTGAATCACCTGCCGATTCCAGCGACGTGCCCAGGAAGAAACGCGCTTCCGCAAACTTCGGTTTCAGCCTGACCGCCGCGCGAAAACTCCTGGCTGCTCCGTCGAAATCCTTCACCGTATACTGCACGCGTCCCAAATTAAAGAGCGCATCGAAATTCCCCGCGTCAAGCGCGACAGCCTGGCTTAACACTTCGACGGCTTCATTGCTTGCGTCCCCGCGTGACGCCAGGATAATTCCGAGCAGCGTATAAGAGTCAGCCGCACCCGGATTGAGTCGCAATGCTCGGCGTACTTCTTTTTCGGCCTCTCCGCCCTGTTGCGCGTTGTACAATGCCAGCGCATGGAAATAAGCCGCTTCTACGGAGTCTGCTCGTTGTTTGGCTAACTCTCCAAAGGCCTCGACTGCTTCCGGCCAGCGATTCAATTTCGCATAGGCAAGTCCCAGATCCTGCCAGGCACCTACCAGCGTGTGATCACGTTGAAGGGCTTCGCGAAAATCGTTAATGGCCGAGGCCAGATCATCGCGATCAGTGGCGAGCAAGCCTCGGACGTAAGGCACGCGGGCATCGGACGGTCGCGCGTCCTGAATCAGCAAGAGCTGCGACAAAGCACGCGGAGCGTCATTGAGCAAACGATAAACGGCAATCAGCTCAAACCGCACGTCATATTGGCGGGGATCAAGTTCGAGCGCGCGGCGAAACTGTGCGGCCGCTTCCGGGAGTTGTTGCGTATCGCCCACGCGCAAGAGAAAGCGCCCGAGCTGATAATGCGCAGTGTAGTTCTTGTCATCCAGCTTCAAGGCCGCACGTTCCGCGTCAATAGCTTCAACCGGGTGGCCGAGTTTCCAAAGTACGTAACCGAGGTTGGCGTGATAATCTGCGTTCGTTGGCTTGAGGGCTATTGCCTGGCGCAGGTCCTCGTACGCGTCCTGATAACGATTGAGTCGCAAGCGGGATAGCGAGCGAGTGTTCAGCGTCTCTGCGTCTTGCGGATTTGCTTTGAGCTTCGCGGTCGCGTCGGCCTCGGCCATTTCAGCTCGTCCTTCGGCCGTCCTGAACCGCTCGACATGCGATCGCGTAGGGGCAGGCGCCGGCGGCGTTTGGGGATGCAATGGAAAGGCGCACCACAGCACGACCAGGATCAGACCGCTCAGTTTCGTTTTCATTTCGCTTACGCGGAAACCCGACGGGAAACAGAAGATTCTAACAAAAGAGGGCCACATGGGCGAGCATTAGGGTGCGCCGCGGCCGGTCAGCGCCACTGACTGCACTTACCATTATCACATTACGGTTGATTGAAGCGAATTTAACTACGGAGTCCGCAACCTCAGAAAATAAACTTGAGTCGATATTGAACCACACGGCCGGGGTAGGCGTTGTTCTTTATCTGCCCGAAATCACCGTTGGCAAGATCATTTGACGGGACCGTGAAATTCGCGTGATTGAACAGATTGAAGAACTCGACGCCGAGTTGCAGTTTGGTCTTCTCTGTGATCCGCGTATTCTTGAACACCGAGAGGTCAGTATTGTAGATCGACGGACCACGAAACGTGTTGCGTCCAAGTTTGCCGAATCTGATCGTGTTTCCGGCGGCATTCGTGACGGTGGCCTGAGCGCTGGCGGCCGTAGTAAAAGCTGCCGGGTTTATCACTAATCCGACGGGCACGTTGGCAAAGGGATCTCCAATCTGCGTCGGACGATTGGCCCCGCCGCAATTGGTGCACACCACGCTGTAAGGCAATCCAGAACGCGCGGCTTCGATGATATTTATCTGCCAGCCACCGACCACTCTATCGGGGGCGCTACTGAGATAACGCTGTCCTTTTCCAAACGGCAGATCGATGATCGCATTGGCAGACAACAAGTGACGCACGTCGAGTGCGGAATTGCCTCTGTCGGCGTTTATGTCAAAGGGATTGATCGGACCACCACGGCCGTTGCGCGAATCACCTAGGCCATTAAAGATTCCCGTATTGTTATCGATTGCGTGACCCCACGTATAGGAAATTTGTCCCTGAACATTACGTGAGAACCTCTTTTGCAATTGCGTTTGCAAGGCGTCGTAACTTGAAGAAGCGCCATTCGTGTAAAGGACCGCATTGTTAAGAAATTGCCCCGAACTGTTCCTCGCCGCAGCCAGGCCGCCTGTGCCAATATCATTCGCATAGAGCAGATTGTGTGAACGGTTGCCGACATAACCGACATCCAGCGAGTAATCCTTAGCGAACTGATACTGCACGCTCAACTGCCACTGATGAACGTAGGCCGTCTTCTGCTTTGGATCAACGGCAAAAACGCCGAAGTCAACAGGGATGTTGTTGGGATCTATCTGCGCAGTTACGTTGGGCGGCCCCGTGCTCAAACTGAACGTAGGCGCAGTCGGGCTCGTATTAAAACCATTTTGGTTAAAGGCCACGCTGTTCGTGAACGGCGGGTTGCGTACTCCCGGCGGATAGTCAACGCCATCGAGCGTGTAAAGCAAACCGTAGCCGCCCCGGAGTACCAGGCTCTTACTCTTGTTCACCGCGTAAGCAAAACCTATCCGCGGGCCAAAGTTGTTCTTGTCTGTCGAAATTATTCGATCGCCGCCACCACCAGCAACGATCACTTTGCGCTGGTCAATGCTGAAGAGACTGTAGCGTCCGTCCGCTTCTGAGAATGGCAGGAACAGGTCGTAACGCAAACCGAGATTGAGCGTCAAACGGTTATTAACCTTCCAGTCGTCTTGCACAAACAGCCCGATTTCCTGTGATCGCAGATTAAACGGACCGCCAAAAATCTTGCTCTTGCTGACAAAGAGTCCAGGCAGGCCTAGCAGAATGTTTGCCTGACCGTTTCCGGTACCACCGTAGGGAATTCCGTCTGGCCTCACAAAGCAAGCGGTCGTGGTCCCCGATCCCGCGGGGCATGTGGCATTAGGTCCCGTCGTCGGGCCGTTATCACCGAATTGGAACTGACCTTTCAGGGCACCAGTGCGACCCCCATCAATTGTGTTGAGATGTCGCAAGCGCAACTCGCCGCCGGCTTTGATCACCTGATTGCCTTTTACGATCGTAACCGTGTCGCCAAAGTAAGGGTTCTTGCTCTTAACCTGGAACAATCCACCGTCGCCGGTGAACTCCAGGAAGCCGTTACCGAAGTTGCCGATCAAGGCACCGCCGGAAGCTTCCAACGAACCATCGTTGGAATTAGGAATGCCGATATCTTTAGCGAACGTCGGGCTGACTCCGCAGGCTCCTCCTACTCCGCAGTTGAAGATTGAGATCTGAATTTGCGTCAGTCCGAAACGGAACTCGTTCAACATCGTGGGGCTGAACGTGTGCGTATCACTGATCGTAATTTGTCGCGAGTTGCCGCGTTCCTCGCCGGCGCCGAAACCGGCAGTTGGTATATTTCCCGGGAAAAGATTCGCGCGCACGGTTTCCAGAGGCTGATTGCTAAAACGCCCCGACAACGCGTTCTTCGCGGAGAGTTTGTGATCAATCTTGATCTCCGGATTGTTTATTCTTTCCTTGTTCGCGCGTTGAGTGAAATAGTTGTTGCCGTTCACATTGTTGTTGTCACCGCTCGGATTGAAGAGACTTCGGGTCGGCAATGGATAGGCAGCCAGGTAGGCTTTACCAACAGAATTGAGCGGTAGATTTATGATATTTCCCGGGAAAGGGTTGCCTGTAAACGGGTTGAAAATTGTCGGAAACTCCGTGAAGTTTCCGGTGCGTGACAAGGATGTCGGCACCACAGTATTGGTCGGGAAAGGCAAATTGTTTCGTTGGCCCAAAAAGTCAAAGAAGAAAAAAGTCCTGTTTTTGATAATCGGGCCGCCGAACGTGCCGCCGAATTCGTGTATTTGCTGTACCGCCTTTCGCAATTGAGCAATCTCCGCCGCTGATGATCCGCGGGCGATTGCCTCAGCCAAACGAGTCTTGAGCGCGACGTGATATGCATTAAGGTGCGAGTTCTGACCGTAATAATAAAGCGAGCCGTGAAAATCGTTGGTGCCCGACTTGATCGAAGTGTTAATGACGGCGCCTGCGGCGCGTCCCACTTCGGCGGGCGGAATGCTGGTCGTTACTTTGAATTCAGCGATGGCGTCAGGATTCGGGAATGTACCAATGGTACCGAATTGGGGTTCATTATTATCTACGCCGTCGAGCGAGAAGTTGTTGTTCGTCGCCCGTTGGCCGTTTGCGGAAATCGCGGCGCCACCAGATCGATTGAAACGCGAAGATTCTGAACTGCCTTGAGAGTTACTGCTTCCGGGACCGCCGGACCCCGCCCTCGGATCGCCGTTGTTGAAAGACCGCGCCTCCGGTCCGCCGCCGAGACCGACGCTGTTGGCGCGAATCACACCCGGTGTCAGTGTAGCCAGCTCTGTAAAGTTGCGCCCCGAAAGCGGTAACTCAGTGACTTCACGCCCGCTGATTACGCTACCGCGATCGCTTGACTCGGTTTCAACCAGCGGCGCCGCCGCAGTGATCGTCACCTGTCCGCTGACGGTGCCGGGAGGAAGCGCGAGATCAATTCTCAATCGGTCGTTTGTCTGCAGGACCACGTTCTCCTGCGTCACTGTTTGATATCCTTGCTTTGTGGCGGTGATCTTGTAGGTCCCGATCTCCAGTGAAGGTGCCTGGTACTCACCGGAGTCGCCACTGGTCACAGTGCGCGTAGTGTTAGTATCTACTTTAGTGATGGTGACGGTTGCGCCTTGCACTGCGGCCCCATTACTGTCGGTGATCGTCCCAACTATGTCGGCCTTGTTCGTTTGGGCCGGCGTCAGAACCGCGAACGTCCCCAGCAGAAGGGTAAGAGTGATAACGCACACCAACAGGTGAGCGGCGTTTCGCTTCGAAGACATGATTAAACCTCGCATGGATCAAGAAAGAATGTAGGAATGCACTCCCACCTGCTGGGCAAGAGTGTCTCTTCATGCTCTACTGCAGATGCATTACCAAGGCTGCAATACCTTTGCTTTGGCTACTTTGTTCTACGAAAAGCGTTTGCGATCGCCCGCTTGAAAGTTTGTTGCCTGAACGAACGAAGTATTTAATATAGTTTTCCGGGAGTGTCAATAGTTTTTTCACAGATTAATCAAAATTGTCTTATCTAATTACGTTACAAGGCTGGAAACGCTCCCACGGGTGCGAGCTCAAGAGATCTGAATTAAGCGGCAAAGGCCACTGTGAATTTACTTGCCAACACGAGACTGAGAGCGCCCCTCAAGGTTGGTTGCTCTCCGAGTGTCGAAGGCAAAATTCGCGCGGACGGTAAACCTCGACGCACGCTGTGTTCGATGGTCTCTCGCAGGGCTCGTTCCACCAGCGGCCAGGCCCTGGCGATCTCTCCGCCAACAACAACAGCTTCGGGACTGAATCCAACGATCAAGTTCGATATACCCACGCCCAGACAAAGCGCTGTGTCGATCAGGGCGGTCCTGGCGTGCGGCTCGCCACTCAAAGCACGATTGACCAGTTCTCCAAATCCGGGCGAAACATCGTTGGCAAGCCCGGACAGTTTCCCATAGCGCGCGATGGTCGCACCTTCAGATGAAAAGGCCTCCCAGCAATCGCGGTTGCCGCACGAGCAGGCGACCGGCGCCTGGGCGCCGATTATCATATGTCCAAACTCACCGGCGGCTCCGCGTCTGCCTCGGTAAACCTGACCGTCAAAAACGATTCCCGTGCCGACGCCTTCGGCAACCAGGACGAGAATAAAATCGCGCGCATCACTTACCTCGGGCCGCCCAAACCAAAGTTCTGCCAGCGCAACAGCGTTCGCATCGTTGTCGATCAAGACCGGCAAATTGGTCGATGATGAGATCATCTCGGCGACGGGGAGATCGCGCCACTTAAAATACGGAATGTAAATCGCGGTCCCGGTTTCGGGATCAATAAGTCCGGGCAGACTTACACCGACCGACTCAATTGATCTCTCCTGGCGGTTCAATTCGTTAACTATCTCTATGATTCGGCCTAGTGTTCGCTGAGAATCCGGATCAGTAACGAATTCACGTTGGCACAGGACGCGCCCGGCGAGATCGCTGGTCGCCACTGTGGTGCGGCTCGGCGTGACCGCCACGCCGATGGCGATCGCGCCCGCGGTTCGCAAGCGGAGCATTGTCGGACGGCGTCCTCCGGTGGACTCACCTTCTCCCACCTCTTCCACCAAACCTTCGTTCTGCAGCGCATCAACAATCGCCGATACCGTGGAACGTTGCAGCTCCGTTTCTCGCGCAATCTCCGCGCGCGAGATAGGTTCCCGCTCGCGAACATAGTTCAACACAATCTGCCGATTGATATCGCGGATTGTGTTGAGCCGCGCCGCCTGGGCCTTTCTTAGATCAATTCGTCGCACGGTGGCAGTTCAGAAAAACCTTTCCATATTTAAGATCAGGAGTGATCGCAAGAATAGCTGACATAAATATTACACACCGCCGTGGCAGTCAACGCCCGTAGCGCGAAGAGCGGAAAAAAGTTGGAGCAGATTAGGAAAAACCGCGGGATTACTCAGGCCTCGGATCTTACTATTTCGCGACGCCTTTGCCTTCGACTATCGTCAATTTTCGATCCACGCTCGGTACATCTACGGTTTCGACATAACCGTCGGGCCACTTGATCTCCAGCTTATCGATCCGGTTTGATTCTCCAAGCCCGAAGTGCAAAGTCATGTCGTTCTGAGAACTGTACCCTGCGCCACTCACGACATCCTGCCGTTGCCGGAGCTTTCCGGTCGTGACATACGCGATCGCGCCAATCGCGTCGCGTGGACTTTTCCTGGACACGTCACCGACGAGGTGCAACTCCAGCCAATGACCGACCGGGGCGCTGACGTTCTTCAAAACCGTGGGCTTTGAATCCGCGTTGTTAATTACCACGTCCAGCCGTCCGTCGCCGTCGAGATCGCCGACTGCCAATCCCCGTGCACACCACGCTTCCGCCAGGGCGCTATTCGGCCGCGCCCCGATTCGTTCAAATCTGCCGTTCCGCAGATTATGAAAAAGCAAAAGCTGCTGCGCGTAACTGGTGCCCCATTGATGATCGTCGACGGTTGGATACACGTGGCCGTTGGCAACGATCAAGTCTTTCCAACCGTCGTTATCATAATCGAGAAAGCTCGTGCCCCAACCGAGAAATGGAATCGTAATTTCGCCGAGTCCGGCCTGAAAAGTTATATCGGTGAAATTTCCATCTCCGTCGTTGTGATACAACACATTTGAATCGTCTGAAAAATTGGTGATGTGAAAATCAACCCGGCCATCATTGTCGTAATCGCCGACCGCGAGTCCCATTCCAGCTTGTTCACGGCCATTCTCGTTCAGCGCCACGCCTGAAGGATACCCCGTCTCTTCAAACGTTCCATCGCCTTTGTTGATGTAAAGCTGCTTCGGCGTCGAGTCGTTCACCACGATCAAGTCCAGCAAATTGTCGTCATCGACATGGACAAACGCGGAAGAGAAACCGTAGTACTTTTGCGGATCACTGACCCCGGCCTTAAGGCTGACATCTTCAAAAGTACCGTTAGCCTTCTGGTGATATAACGTGTCGCTTTCACCCGGCAGACCACGCGGCCCACACATCACTGGCACGCCACGAAATTGGCAGAAGTTCTGGCCCACTCCGCCCGGTTTTCCGGCCTCGCTGGGGCTCGGCGGAAGATTGTTCAGATCGATTTCCGCATAGCCCGGAACAAATAGATCGAGCCGGCCATCGCCGTCATAGTCACCCCAACTGGCGCCGGTGCTCCAGCCTTTGCGCGCCACGCCCAACTTTTCAGCAACGTCGGTGAAGGTTCCGTCGCCGTTGTTATGATAGAGACGCGAGACACCGAAATTGCTGACAAAGATATCCGGCCGACCGTCGTTGTCATAATCGCCAATCGCCACGCCCATGCCCCAACGTTCGTTCGCTACTCCGGCTTTGTCAGTCACGTCCTGAAACTTCCAATTACCAAGGTTGCGATACAACGCAGCCCGAGGTGGTTTCTCTTTTCCCTGCATGGCCGGAATGGTCGAGCCATTCAAGAGATAAATGTCAGGTAAGCCGTCGCCATCATAATCGAATATCGCCACTCCGCCTGAAGGCACCTCAAAAATATAATTTTTTTCCAAAGTCCCGGCGCGGTGGCGGAAGTTTGCGAGCTCGGTCTTATCAGTTACATCCTCAAAGATGACCGGCGCCTTGGGATCAGTAATCCCGACTGTCCGCTTCATCGCATAGTTGAGCGGTGTGCCGGTCGAAACTCCGCCCATGGGTTGTTGTGGCTCCGGCTTTTTCGGTGGCGTCTGGGCCATTAGAAAAAGGGGCGCTTGCGTTAGCGATACGCATACGAGCAGAGCGATGACGGGTAAAAAACTGCGATCGGACTTGTTCTTATTCATTTGAATCCCGGGTTATGTAATTAGCTTTTTGGGCGCCCAAGATTGTAAGCGGCCTGATTCTTTTTCAGACAGCCGCCCCTGACGCTGACAAAATTCGGAGACTCATCGAAAATACTGACACCAGCCGGTGGCTGTCAAACAAGCTTGCCTTGCGCCAGGCTCATTTTTCCTCTTTCGGATCGCGTTCGTTAATCGTCACGTATCGATCGATCTCAGGAGCGGCAACTGTCTGCGTTCGTCCGCTGGGCCATCGTATTTCGATGCTGCGAACTCCTGCTGCCGCCCCCAGCCCGGCAATGATTCTGGAATCATTGGAGGAAAGATAGCTGCCGGCAGTTGAGACGTCGAAGATCTGCCGGTGTCCGACGCTGTCGGTAATAGCAACGCGCGCGCCGATGCCGTCGCGATTGGATTTCGAGCCGGCAAGCCGAATTCCCAACCAGTGATTCCGCGTTCCATTGTTTCGCAACACCACCGGCGAGCCGTTTAAGGTTCCAATCACGACGTCGACTTGTCCGTCATTGTTCAGATCGCCGAATGCGGCGCCGCGCGCGGCGATCGGTAGATCAAAAGCCGCTCCCGCAGTCGCTGAAACATTCACAAAGCCTTTGCCGGTGTTGCGCATCAATAATGGCGTCTGTTTATATTTCAAGTAACTGGTCGATTTTTCGATCGTGTCGAGCACGTGGCTCTGCGCGACGAAAATATCGCGCCATCCATCGTTATCGACGTCAATAAAATGGGTTCCCCAACCTGAATATAACAAAGAGATTTGGCCCACGGCCGAAGAATTCGTGGCCCAGGTAAAACTCAGATCGCCGTTGTTGTGATAAAGCGGATACGTCTCGTTCGACAGAGTCGTGATGAAAACATCCGGCCACCCGTCGTTGTCGTAATCCGCAGCGTCTACACCCATGCCGGCGAACGTCTTTCCATTTTCATCGTAACCTGCGCCTGACGTGACCGCGAGGTCTTCAAAGGTGCCGTCACCTTTGTTGTGATAGAGCGACTGGCGCACGCTGTCGTTGGCTACGAAGATGTCGGGCCAGCCATCGTTATCAAAGTCGGCGAAAGCGACGCCGAGAGCTTTTCCGCTCGCGTCGGCGATTCCCGCTTTGACGCTTGTATCTTCAAAAGTTCCATCCGGTTTCTGGTGATAAAGAATATTCGCGACTCCCTTGAAGTTGTCCGGATGGCAATAGGCGCGGAGTCCGGGTCTCACGTCGCCGCAAAGAATCGATCCTCTTTCAAAGTCCCAGTCCAGGTAGCGCGCCACGAACAAATCCAGCCGGCCGTCACGATCGTAGTCAATCCAACCGGCACTGGTTGACCAGCCACTGCCGGCGACGCCAAGTTTTTTCGTCACGTCCGTGAACGTGCCGTTGCCATTGTTGTGGTAGAGATGGTTCTCGCCATAGCCAGTGACGTAAAGGTCGACATAGCCGTCATTATCATAATCGGCAGCGGCGACTCCCATGTTGAAGCCTTCACCTTTCAACCCGGCGCGCTCGGTCACATCTTCAAACGTGCCGTCGGCTCTCTGATGATAGAGCCGATTCCAGAATCGGGGATCGCTCTTGTCCGGCAGCCCGTCTTTCGGCATCGGGTCCTTCAGCAAGGCTCCGTTTGTGAAGAAGATATCCATGCGTCCATCGTTGTCGTAATCAAAAATCGCAACGCCGCCACCCATTGTCTCCAGTAAATACTTGAGTGAAGTCGGCGAACCCTGGTGTTTGAAATCGATCTTTGACTGCGCGGTGATGTCTGTGAAAGTCACTGGCGATTGCGCTTTGGGCCCGGGAGCAGGTGGTGTTTTTGGCAAATTGTCGGCGCTGTAGGAACGACCGGCGCGCGGAGTGGGAGTTGGCGTCGGCTGCTGCGCTTTCAGGTTTGGCAAGCCAGCCAGAAAAACCATAATGAACAAAGACCACCCGGCGATTACACAATGACGTAATTTCATTTCCAGGAATCCGGCTCGCTTAGCCGGTAGAGGAGACGAAGACGGATACAAGAAGAGCGAAGGAGGCTCGCGAAGATTTTCCCGTTTGCGTTAGCTGCCCTCTTCTTCAGACTTCACCCTGCGCTTATCGTCACATAGTCCTTGCCACTGTAGAATCTAAGGCCATCAGCCGCTTTGGCCATCATCAATGGGCGCGGCCTTTTCAGCTCGGCGTCTTTAGTCGTGGCAACTGAGAGAATCCGATTGCCGCCGAGATCGAGAATCTGCATTTTCCCATCATCGCTAAAACCGAAGCCGTAGGCGCCGGTCCTCAGTTCTGAACCATTAATCTTTACCGGCGAATCGGTGATAAAAAATCCTTCATACTTTGCCCGCACGTCGGCCGCGTACCCAGCCGTGTCGACCATCCCTGCGATAACGTAACGCTTGGCGCCAAACCTTGCCGCGGCCGCGTTTCGCATTTGCGTCGACGCAGTCAAGCCCTCGAAATAGAATCCCGGCGGTACCACCCTGGCGAGATCAGGACCCGAAAGTATGGTCACAGAATCTTCAGCAACAGCATCCGGAACGAAAGAAATGAAGAAGAGCACCGCCAATCCAACCGCAAAAGCGCGTCTTGATTTCGTCATAAGATTTTCCTTCCCCGGGGAGAACTCAGGCGAATTTGAAAACCGATTATCTTACATTTTTGGCGGAAAGAGGAATACAAGTATTTGCTCGACGCGCGCTGCTCAGGCGCGCTCGTTGTGCTCTGCGCCTTCCGCTTCGAAATATTTCAAGTCTTTCTCCGGCTGCCAACCTTTTTTGATGAGCGTCTCTTTTAATAGCCGGGCGCCATCGACGGTCCTTTGCGCTGCGCGGCCGCCATCGCTGAACAAAGCGCGACGATGAGTGTTATGAACGGATGGCGTATGAGATTGTTCGTCATTCAGACCAGCGATCGCCGAGCTGGTAAATAATTGTATCGGGATGGTAAGTCTTCCAGTCAAACCAATAGTCGTTGAGCACGGGAATTTTCTTCAATTGTTTTCCGGCCAGCGCGCCGCCGATCGCCTTGCCGGTAAAGTCCCACTCGCTTCCAGTTTCGGAATCAATCAGACGTAAAGGAGACGCGTCGTGCTTAAGAAAGAACTCGAGCTTGCGCCCGTCAACCGTGCTCTCGTAGGCGCGCACTGATTTCTTGTCATCGCCGAGAAGAATGAAGACGGGCAATCCACCGACATCATCGATTATGGGACTTTGCTTCAACAATGCCTCGAACGGATAAGCCCTGGCCAAGTTGTTTATCGCAAGCCCAACGACCAGAGCGCGCGGCTCGAGTGTCTCACCAATATTATGTGAGGTCGTCACGCGCACCTTTGCCATGCGTTTTTCCCAATCCGCGGGAGCATATTCGCCGGCGCGCGCGACTCCTTCATCCGGCCGCAACACTCTGCCTTGCGGCTTTTCCTGTTTCCATAATCCGAATGTTAGTTCATCGTGAAATACCGACCGCAAGTGTTGACCTTTGAGCGGACCGACAATAGCTTCACCGGTCACCTGTTGCCACCACGAGCCGGTCTCGTCGTCGCGCATGATGAAATTCTGATTGTTAATTCCAGCCAGATGAAAATGAAGTATTCGTCCATCGACTGTCGCCTCCCACACCAGACCGGTGTGACAGAGCGTTCAATACGTGGCCACGATTGGAGTGCCGCCCACAACGTCCTGCACGACATGATGATAGGCCATCAAGCGCACGGGATAAGCGACGGCTTCGCCGTTGTTTTCCACAGCCAAAACCATATCCGGGCCGGTTACAAAAGCAGCGTCGCTCGCCTTGGCATACGCGGCATTGGCGAGCGGATTGAACATCCACTCGAAATGGTTCTGCCGCGCAAACCAGGTCGAAGCAAGCATCGGCAGAAGGATTAGCACCAGCGCAATCTTCTTCCACCACCGCCGCGCGCCGCGCCACAACCAGACGATCAACAAGAGGGCGACTATCAATGCCATCATCGTTGCTTGCGGAGACCAACGCCGCATCGCGTACGAGATTTCAAGCCCGCGCACAGATTGCGCTTTGAACGGTTGAATTACCCAGACCGGCACGAGCACCATCGCCAGCGCAAGCAAGGCGACGATCAGCAACATCACCCACGCCGCTTTCCGGCTGATGAAGCTAGGGGTGTAGTTATTTGTCATGCGAATTCTATGTTCGCTTAGGAATGTGTAAACTGACAATCCATCATATTCGAAAACGCGAATGGGGTCACATGATATGTCTCAGCCGAAGCGAGTTGGCGTACTGACAGGTGGTGGTGATGCGCCCGGATTAAATCCGGCCATCAAGGGTCTGGTCTACAGGGGATCGAGACTCGGCCTGGAGGTCTTCGGTTTATTCGACGGCTGGCGGGGTCTGTTGAATCCGCTACCCGAAGTTCTGCCGCTCAAACGCGAAACGGTGCGGCGCTGGGACCGCGACGGCGGAACGAATCTCGGTTCTTCGCGAACGAATCCGCTCAGGCAGTTGACTACAGAGGGAGATTCTCAGGATCGATCCGAAGAAGTAATCGAGAACATCGCAAAGCTCGGGCTTGATGCGGTTGTCGTCTGCGGCGGCGAGGACACGTTGGGCGTTGCTGCGCAGCTCGCCAAACGCGGAGTGCAGGTGGTCGGAATTCCGAAGACGATAGATAAAGACCTTGCCGGCACCGATTACACCCTCGGGTTTGATACGGCGCTGCGAAATATAACGGAAGTAATCGAAAGATCGCGGACGCCGGCCGGCTCTCACGGCTGGGTGCAAATCATCGAGGTGATGGGCCGTCACGCCGGACACCTGGCGTTGTGGTCCGGCGTGGCCGGCCAGGCGCACATCATCCTGATACCGGAGCATCCTTTTCGTTACGAACGCGTTTTTCATATTTTGAAAGAGAGGCTGGGCGAGCCCGGTCTGGGCAGAGGTCCATCGCAAAGGCCGCGATACGCCGTGATCGTCGTCGCCGAAGGAGCGCGCGCCGAAGACGGCGAAATGATTACCATTGATGATCGTCACGATGCCTTTGGACACGCGCGACTGGGTGGAATCGGAGACGTGCTCGCGCGCCGAATTGCCGGTGAAACTCCGTACGAATCTCGCGCTGTGATGCTGGGACATCCTCAACGCGGCGGCGCACCGAGCCCGATTGATCGCATCATGGGATTGATGTTCGGAGCGCGCGCCGCCGAAGCCGTGGCTAACAATCAGTTTGGAAAGATGGTCTCTGTTCGCGGAATTGCCCCGGCCTGTGATTTATCGCTGGTCGATATTTCGTCGGTGTCGGGGAAAATTCAAACCGTAGACGTCGATCGCTATTACGACGTTGAGCGTTACCATCTCAAGAACATTGGCATGTGAAGAGGACGAATTACAATTTGCCTTGCCAGCCCACGCTCAAGGTCCGCTGCCGGATTACTGATTAAGTGAAAACTTGATCACTTTTTTGCGAGCTGCGGTGAAGAGCTCGTTCTGGTCGTTGAAAACCATACCCGAAGCACTTCCGTCAGGTTTGAAGACCGTCAGGTAGCGGCCATCGGCGTCGAATACCTGAACGCCTTTGAAGTCGCTTACGTAAACGTGGCCTTTTCCATCCACGGCGATCGCATCGGGCGCGGTGAACTGTCCCGGCTTATCGCCCCGGCCGCCGAAGCGATTCACAAACTTGCCGTCGGGACCAAACTTGAAGACAGCGTTACTGAATGTGCCGAGCGCATAAATATTTCCCAAACCGTCCACTGCGACGCGCGTATCCAATTCAGGATCACCGCTGGCGGTGCTAATTGCCGCGCGGATTGTGCGCACGGCCTGGCCTTGCGAATTGAAGCGGACGATGTCATCGCGATTCTTGTACCAGGCACACACCAATCCGCCGTCTGGAGTTGCGATCACATCATCAAAACCCCAACCCTCGGCATAGGGAATCTGGCCCAGAGGTTTTCCTGTCTCTCCCTCGTAACGCGCGATGTTTCCACTCTGCGCAACGTACACAGTTCCCTTGCGATCGACGGCCAGTCCACGCAGCGGCATCTTCGGATCGACGCTCCATTGGGTAATGAACTTTCCTGACCCATCGAAAACTTGTATGCGACCGCCTGTATATTCGCCGACGTAGATTCTACCTGCGCCATCGACAGCAATGCTGCGCGCGTCGGTGAACATACCCGGGCCTATTCCTTCGCTGCCGAATTCGAGCGCGACCTCGGCAGCACCGGAACCTTTCTCGTGCGTACGAGAGCCGTAGCTCGCGTTCGAACTGCTGACCGGATTATTTTTCTTTGTATTACTGGCGGAACGAATAAGCGGAGCGAGTGCGCCAAATACTCCGGCCAGAGTAACGAACACGATCACAATTGGAACCAGGATCAGAAACCAGATCCATTTGGCGCCACCGGTGGTGACTTGTGGACCGATCTGCACTTCTATTTGTCCGAGCACGCGGGCCGGTTGGCCGCGCAGTTCGTCAGGAAGCGCGAGTTGGCTATTGCAGTAAGCGCACCTTGCGGTCGTCACTCCCGCGGCCGGTTCGTACGTCACCGGCGCGCCACACTTTGGACAATCAAATGTTTGAGACATCGCTTTTGCTCTCCAGAGCTTACCTGTTTAGAAGCGGGCTACCGCCCGCTTGGTCGGGCAGTAGCCCGACTCTAAACAGCAGACTAATCATCAGGGTTGTTTGTAGATCGTTCCATTTTTCATCACAAAGCGCACTCGGCGTAGTGATGTAATGTCGTGTATTGGATCGCCTTCGACGGCGATGAGATCGGCAAAGAGTCCGATTTTCACCCGGCCAAATTTGTCTTCCTGATGCAGCACGCGCGCGTCGATCGAAGTCGCCGAACGCAGCGCGTCGAGAATCGGCATTCCCCAGGCGACCATCGTTTCGATCTCGCGCGCGTTGTCGCCGTGCGCGAACACGCCCACGTCGCTGCCGCTGGCAATCGTGACTCCCGCATCGAGCGCTTGTTTGAAGACAATTTTTTTCTTCTCGATATTGGCGCCACTCGCGATTGACAGTGTTGGACACAGCACTGTCCCGCGTTCTTTCATCAGGCGAAAAAGTTCGGGCGTGAGACCGTCGCCGTGCTCAATTGTTTCGACGCCGGCAAGAATCGCGCGGCGCGCTCCTTCAGTCGAGGTTGAGTGCGCAGAGACCGGAATGCCGGCGCTCTTTGCAATCTCGACCGCGAGTTTCAACTCTTCCAGGGTGAACGTCGCGTGCGCCGCTCCGCCTGCGCCCCAGCGATAGTCGGCATAAACTTTTACCCAATCCGCGCCCTTGCCGATTTGTTCACGCACCACGCGCGTCAACCCATCGATGCCGTCCGCCTCTTCGGCGCCCTGAGGCACAGTCCATTCGGGCGCGAAACCCTTCGGACCATAACTTCCGGTCGCGACAATCGCGCGCGTGGCCACAAACATTCGCGGGCCCGGAATGATTCCCTGCTGCACCGCTTGTTTCAATCCAACGTCGGCATAACCCGCGCCCTCGGTGCCGAGATCGCGCAGCGTGGTAAAACCGGCCATCAAAGTGCTGCGCAGGTGATTCGTCGCGCGGGCCACGCGCAGACTCAAAGCTTCGCGCGCCACCTGGTCGTTCCACACAGTTTCGCTGTAAGGATGTAAAAGGACATGAGAGTGCGCATCGATCAATCCCGGCATCAGTGTCATCCCCGGCAACTCAATCACCTTCGCTTCGCCCGGCGCTTTCACTTCGTTTGCAGGTCCGACCGCTTCGATTTTTTCGCCCCGCACCAGCACGGCCCAGCCGCTGCGCAACTGTCCCGACTCACCGTCAAAAATGTACGCGGGTTTGAGGAGAAAGACAGTGTCTGGGGGCTTGGGCGGCATCGATTGCGCTGGCGCGGATTCGATCATTTCGATGAACAACCAAGCAGCTATGAAGCAGAGCATGAACAGAAGCGCGAAACGCATATCATGATCCTCTCTCTTACTCATCGATTCTCTTTGAAGATGGAATACAGACTATTCTCCCTTTTTCTTGGCAACTTGAGCTTAATCCAGTAATCCTTATAAAGACCTGGTTTCGAATAAATCAACCATTTTCCGATTCTGATATGAAAATAGGATTGCTTGGTTTTGCATAACTATCTCGTGAGGCCGGGTGAGTATAACAGTGCGGGCTCGCCTCTCGCGCCCGATGAATGGAGGTGAAATGATTGGAATGGAAAAACCGCGCGCAAAAAGACTAGGCCGCTCGCTTCTTTTCAGTCGCCTTATTCTTACGCTTCGATCTTGACCGATCTGAGGAACGAGTTAGTCCAATCAATTCACGAAGCGCGTTATTAACCGCTTCATCATTCGGAAAGGCCTTCGCTACCTGAGGGTCGAGGACAACGACATTCGTCGATTCTCGAATACGTTTGGCATACTTGCCGCGCACCAGCTCGCCCAAATCAGCGCGTTTGTATTCCGGTCGGCCCCAATCATTGAGTTCTGATTCCTTACCTTTCTTCATAGGTCTTTCTTTCTTGTTTTGTCGATCGTCGAGCGGTAATGATTCGAATGGATTCTCCTTGCTCGGTGTGCGAAATGGTTAACAACTCTCCCTTCGATGATAGGCCGAACGTCACGAAGCGATACTCTGTGCTCGAATGTGTCAGGTCAGGCGCGGTCACAGATAGCGGATCGCGGAATGCAGTCGTCGCCTCTTCGAAGGAAACACGATGCTTGCTCAGGTTGAGCTTAGCTTTCCGAGGATCCCATTCGAACCTCATCTCGAATTATAGGACTTACATTAACGAACCTTCTACGGTTAACCGAGCTGCCAAAGTATAGCAGCGCGCATCGGGCTTTTAGTAACCCTGAGCGCGGCCCGCCTCGCCGTCTTTGTGCGCTATCTCGCATTACTCTTCGGAAACATCACTCGATCCGGCACCGCGTTAAGTTCAGCCAGAAGTTTCTTTATCAATCGAGTCTTGACCCGGCCGGCCTCTTTCGGATGGACCAGATAACGAACGATGGCGTCGAGCCACGTATTCGGATTAACTCGAAACAGCACGGCGGGATGTTCGCGCACTTCTAATTGATCTACCGGTGTCTGGGCCAGCAGTTCGCGAAACACACGCACCCGTTTCATCATCGGCTCTCCCAGCTCCTGCTCAGTAATGCGTCGCATGGTTTCCGATACAAATTCCAGATCGCTCTCGTATGCGATGCTGAACTTGATTTCATTCCAGACGTATGGAAAAAGCGGCCAGGTATAGTTATAGATTTCATTGCTGAGCACGCGCGAGTTGGGAAACTTAATCACGCGGCCGCTCGGATGATCGGTTGACAGCAGGTCGCCGCCAAATTCCCACAAGGTCGTGTCGATGTAACTGACGTCGATCACGTCACCGGTGGCGTCGCCGATCTTGATGCGATCGCCGACGCGATAGGGCGCCCTGACCAGAATATAAATCCACGCGAAAAAGCTGGTGATTGGAGTTTGCAAAGCGAATCCGAGTATGAGCGACAGCAGTCCGACCGAAACAACCGCCGTGTACCAATTCTGGAAAAGAATTGACAGCACGATGAAAATGAAGACCAAGCCGACCGCCAGTTTCATCACCCGGCGCAGATTGTATTTGGAGACTGCGTCTTCGATACTTCCGATCAGAAAGACATCCGCGGTTTTGGCGATCGCGAGCAAAAGAACGATTGCCATCGCCCCCAGGATCAACCTGCGTGGATGCAAACTCTCGGCAAAACCCGGAAATCTAAATTGCAGAATTAAGTAAAGCCCGGCCAAACCAAAAAACAGCAAAGCATGCGTGCCCAACCACAGCTTGTCCCTGGTCTTCGCAGTTGGCTTCGACGGCGGCTCAGTGCTCGTGGTTTGTTTGAGCGCTTGCTTTACTTCCGGCTGCGCTTTGATCTGTTCGACTTCGATGCGCAGAGGTGCTGCCATTTCTTACAAACCCACTTTCGATGTAATTCAGACAAAAATTTGCATCGGCAAACAGGGGCCTCTCAGAAGTAAGGCAGGCATCATGCCAAGAACAGAAATCAGCGTCAGCGGGAGAGTCTCGCTGTGCGCGGCGGAGAAACGACGCCTGGTTAGAATTAGTTAAAGAATTCACCCAAGCCTGGGAATCCACGATCGGTTTTAGTCCGGCTCTCTGAACAATAATCCTACGATAACCTGTAGCGATCTGGGACAAGTCTATTCGCTCCTTTTACCTAACTTATTGAAAAGTAATATTGGCCGCGCGCTTGCCTACACAGTCTTCGTCTGTCCCAATTAGCCGCACTGGTGGCGGTTACAGGAGCCTGATTTGAGTCCCAGCAGCAAACTCGTTTTGCTTACCACCGTGCTCGTCATGGCTGCTGTTTGCGTGGAAGGATTCATTCTGCTCGGTGAACGGGAAGAGATTCTCCAGTCTGCCATGCGAAATGAAACCCTGGCCCGAACACAGATCATGCAAGCCGCGATCGAAACTGAATTTGCGAACGGCAGAGCTCCCCAGCAACAATTCCTGGATCGCTTGCGGCAGGGCTCGACAGGCGATACGGTAGCGCTGTTCGATAAGGACGGAATGGTGGTCAGCTCTTCGGGCGAGCCACGAATTGTCACGAGTTTGCTTCAGGACCCTGAAGTAAGAGTCGCAATATCCGAAGGACTCGGCGAACAAATCACGCATCGGGATTCGCAGCTAACTATCTTGCCCGTCAACCTGGATTCTTCGCGTCGTGGCGCGCTGGCGGTTGTTCATCCATTGTCGTCATTGCAGGCACAGATCATTCACGCGCGGCGATCTTTGATTGTGGCAACCATGCTTGTGACCCTAGTCACTTTTGTCATTCTGGTGCTTGTGACCGATCGTTATCTGACCCGGCCGCTTGAAGGTATCGTCGCTGGAACCGACGCGTTTGGCAGCGGTGACCTCGACTATCGAGTCGCGTCCCCGAGCGGACATGGCGCCTTTTTCCGGCTCACCACCGCCTTCAACCGAATGGCCGATCGATTAGCGACACAACGACAGATCGCGGACCAAAAAGTCGAGGAACAACTTGCGCTCGAACGACAACTTCGCCAAACGGAACGGCTCGCCATGGTGGGGCGGCTGGCGGCGAGCATCGCACACGAAATTGGCGCGCCACTCAACGTGATTGACGGCCGCGCCGAACAACTAATCAGTCAGCCAATGGCCCCACTGGGAAGACGCCAACGGAATCTGACCATCATCCGAACTCAAACCAAACGCATTGAGCGCATTGTTCGGCAGCTCCTTACTTTCGTCAGGCCTTTTGAGCCGAACAAACAAGTGGTTGGATTGCGAGCTTTGATTGAGGAAGTCATCGAGTTGGTCGGGCCCGACGCCAGGGCTGCGAGCGTGAGCTTCAACACAAACGGCCTGCAGGACCTCGATCTTTTCGCCGATGCGGAAATGATCCGCCAGGTTTTTCTGAACTTGTGCGTGAATGCAGTCCAGGCAATGCCCGGCGGCGGAGAGCTGCGGATTACTTCCGAGCCACGGGCAATAGAAAAAAACGGCGACAGTTTTGCATCGGTGCAGTTCACTGATACCGGCGAAGGAATACCACCAGAGCAAATCAACTATGTCTTCGAGCCTTTCTTTACCACCAAGCGAGTCAGCGAAGGCACAGGACTGGGACTCGCCATTTGCCAGCGCATCGTCGAGAAACACGGGGGCTGGATCTATGTGACTAACATTGATGGCGGCGGCGCAAGTTTTACGATTCACTTACCCTCAGGCGACGGAACTCAGCAGCCAGTCACCGAAACTGCGGCAGCGACGACCGAATTATGACAAGAGAAAGATTATTAATCGCCGAAGACAACGCGGACATGCGGGACCTTCTTCAGGAAATTCTGGAGGAAGCAGATTATCAAACAGTGTCAGTAACTGACGGGCAGGCGGCGCTTACGCGCATCGAGCGCGAGGACGAGATTATCGATGTCGTCATCACAGATGTGCGAATGCCCAAGATGAGCGGAGATCAACTATTGACTGCCATACGCGAGAAGCGACCCGAGACGCCGGTCATTGTGATCACGGCGTTCGGGTCAGTCGAGCGGGCCGTGGAGATGGTCAAGGCCGGCGCCTTTCAATATTTGACCAAACCTTTCGCCGCCGAAGATTTGTTGAAAACGGTGTCCGATGCTCTGGTTCAAAGCGAACCGCACCGTGAGCACGCCCGGCTTCGTCGCCAGATTCCCGATCCGCCGGCGCGGATCATCGGCGCTTCGCGTCCCATTCGGGAATTGTTCGAGTTGATCGGACGCGCTGCGCCGAGCATGAGCACCATCGTAATCACCGGCGAATCCGGAACCGGAAAGGAGTTGGTTGCGAAAGCTTTGCACCAGGCCTCAGGCCGCGGTGGCGCATTTGTGCCGGTTAACTGCGGCGCCATTCCGGCGGAACTGATCGAAGCTGAACTCTTCGGACACACCGGCCAGGCCTTTACCGGCGCGAAAAAAGCCCGGGCGGGATTATTTGAAGCGGCGCATGGCGGCACGCTCTTTCTCGATGAAATCGGCGATCTTCCACTCGCAGTTCAGCCCAAGTTGCTGCGCGCATTACAGGACGGTCAGGTGCGGCCTGTCGGCTCCGATCACGAGCGTGAAGTCGACGTCCGCGCGATCGCTGCCACTAACCGCAATCTCGAAGAAGAAATGCGCGAAGGTCGCTTTCGCGAAGACTTGTACTGGCGGCTTAACGTAATTCAATTGCACGTGCCGCCATTGCGCGAGCGTCCAATGGATATTCCGTTGCTGGTCGAGCACTTTCTGGCAACAGCAGCGGAAGCGGCCGCCACCCCAATGCTTGATATTTCACCGGAAGCCCTCGCGCTGCTGACGACTTACCCCTGGCCGGGAAATGTTCGCGAGTTGGAGAATGTGATTGAACGAGCAGTGGCCCTGGCGCGTGGCCCACGGTTGACGCCACAGGATCTGCCGGAACGAATTTCGGCGGGCGGCGGCGCGGCGGCGATTCTCGCGCGATCGGGCGATCGCCCACTCACCCTCAGGGAGCTCGAACGGGAATATATTGTTGAAACCTTGAAGCAGACCGGAGGGAACAAGTCGAAAGCGGCCGCGCTGCTCGGCCTGGATCGTAAGACGCTTTATCGAAAGCTTGATGAGTATCGGGCGGACAATCAGGATTTGACTATTCAAAGTCCATAGTCAGCGCAGGGAAAAAAGAGCGGCCGTTGGGCCGCTCCCTCGTCAGAAGACTCCGGTTGCCAACTTGCTCATCACTCTTTGTGAGCAATTTTCTTGCCGGCGTCTTCGACTGCTTCGCCTACTTTTCTTCGCGCCTCACCGAAGCCTTGTTGGACCTTTCCTTCGATGCGTTCGCTTCTTCCCTCTTTTTCGAGATTGCGATTCCCTGCAAATCTGCCCAGCTTCTCCTTCGCTGCGCCTTTCATCTGCTTGCCCTTACCCTTGATCTCGTCTTCGTACTTCATTTTCCCCCTTTTCACGACCTCAACCCGTAACTCGGATCGAACAGGAGCGCGCCCTTAACAAAACCATTCACGATCGCGATTAAGTAACAACGCGTCGACCGGTAATGAGCTGAAGTATCAGCACCACGAGAGCTACGACCAACAAGAGATGAATCAGACTGCCGCCAACTCCGCCGATTAATCCCAACAACCAAAGAATCAATAGCACCATTAGAATTGTCCACAACATAACTTCTGCCTTCCTTTCATCCGAGGCTCTCCATAACGAAACTGTCACGGTTAGCATCGGCAAGGCCTATGCCGCACAAATTTCGCACGGTGTTCAGCGATCACGCTAAGATCGCCGTAACAAATCCGCCCTTAATTTTTTGGTTGTGGTCAATTGCCCCTGAGCTGTGGCTGCGAGTCACAGGCAGTTTGCAAGTATTGGACGTGAAGAATTAGTGAGATTCGCGAGCAAACATAAAACCTATTTCACCATCGTGCCGGTTCGACTCCAACGCGTGTTGGTAAGGAAATCGAGCGGAGTATTAAAAGACTGGCTTTCATCGTAAGACCAATAGACAAACATTGCGCGGCCGATGATCAGGTCGCGCGGCACGAAGCCCCAGTACCGCCCGTCCAGGCTGTTGTTGCGATTGTCGCCCATCACGAAGTAATGATCCTGAGGAACGATCTTATCAAAACCGCTCACTATTTCCTTGTTCTCGCTGAAATAAACATCGTAAGCTTCAGCCGGCTTGCGCGGAGGATCTTCGATGATCTCGAGCGGCTTGTTGTTATCGGGATCGCGCGAGATGATTTGATGCTCTGGCAACGGTTTTCCGTTAACGTAGACGGCTTTGTCGCGCACTTCGACGTGGTCGCCGGGCAAACCAATTACTCTCTTCACATAGTTCGTCTTGAACGGAATGTTATCCGGGCGCTGATCTTGCGATGGATCATTGGGATTACCCGGGTACTTGAAAACAATAATGTCTCCGCGCCGGATGTCACGTTGTGGAAGAAATGGCAGACGCGGTCCCGGACCCAAAATGAATTTGTTCACCAGCAAATGATCGCCGATCGTTATTGTGTTCTGCATTGAGCCGGTGGGGACCTTAACTGCCTGCACGATGAACGTCATGCCGAACAAAGCCATGATTACGGTCACCACGGCCGACTCGAAATATTCGCGGAAGATCGTCTTCGGTGGGCCGCTCAGCTCAACTGCGGCGGGTGAATCGCCTTTGCGACCGTTATCAGTAACCGGCCGAGATTTAAACCGCTCGACGCCAGTGTCGGTCTTAACTTCGCTGGTTCTGGTTGAGTCACTCATCTTTCGACATCGTAGTTGTTGAAGTGAGACACGGTCAAGCCGGCGTTACTCGCTGCTGTTCTCCATTTGTTCCAAGGCAGCCCGCGCGGCCTCAGCTTCAGCGGCCTTGATCGTTGGTCCTTCGCCCCGAACTTTTCCGTTGTTCCAACTTAGCTCGACGTGAAACGTGCGATGATGCGGCGGGCCGATAGTTTCTACGACCGTGTACTGCGGAGCGAGCTGGCGCGCTGCTTGCAACTTCTCCTGTAACGTCGTTTTTGGATCCGCCGCGGCGGCGGCGACTGGATCAGCCCGGCGCAGGTCTTCGCCCAGCGCGCGTTCGACAAATGTTGTGGCCGCGTCCAATCCGCCGTCCAGGAACACCGCGCCGGTAACGGCTTCAAACACATCGGCCAGTAAAGCGCGTTTGCGACGTCCGCCACTCTTCTCTTCACCGCGGCCGAAGCGGACAAACTCGCCAAGGCCCAATTGCTCTGAGGCCTTTGCCAGAGTGGGCGCGCTTACCAGGCGATGTTTCATTCGCGAGAGCTCGCCTTCGGTAGCTTGCGGATAAGCCCTAAAGAGGTAATCCGCGACAATTAGACCAAGAATTGAATCGCCCAGAAACTCCAGAGCTTCGTTGTGCAAACAGCGCGCGTCGCGCGGGCCCCGCGCAGAAACTTGCTCGTGGGCCCAGGAGCGATGCGTCATTGCCCGCGTCAAAAGATTCGTGTCCGCAAAACGGTAAGCAAGAACCTGTTGCAGCAAGTTTATGTTAAAAGTTTCCGTGGCGCTCACTGAGCCGGATTGTAGCAAAACGCCGAACGTATCGTCGAAAAAACGATACGCTCGGCGTCGAATCGATCTGAACGATTTGCTCTAACTCAGCCTCGCCGATGATGAGCCCGCGACCTGGGCTTCGGAGTCGGAGTTGGGCTCGGCTTAGCTACTGCCGGCTTCGCCGTGGTTGTGGTAGTGTTGCCCGGCTTGTTGCCAGTGGTCGTAGCCGTTCCATTTGCAGCAGGCTTGTTCGTCGAAGCTGTATTCCCGGTTGCCGCCTGTGAGCCGGTCGTGGGTGTCGCCACTGGCGTTGGCAAAGATGTCAAAGGCGTCGGCACATCCGGTAAAGGCTTGGAAAGAATTCCCGCGACGAACTCGTTCAGGCCCGTATCCGATTTATTTCGAAACTTGTAAAGCTCCGTGAGCGCATCCATCATCGCCTTCTTATTCGTCGCGTCAGTTGTCAGGGCAGCCGCGCGCGCGTAGGCATCTATCTGCCGATCGATCACTTGATTGAGATTCTCGAGCACCAACTTGCTTTCCGGTGTTTCAATGTTATTCGCTCCAACCTTCGATTTATATTCGTCACTGAGTTTCGCGCGCGGGCCTTCTTCATAAGCCGTTGCCAGATCAAAATACAAAGTCCAATCTTTTTTCAGTTCCGGGCTGAGTCGAGCAGCCTTTAGGAGCAAAGGAATCGCGTCGGCCGGTGCGCTCTTAAGCATGGACTTGGCGACAATGTAATCCAGAGATCCGAGGGCCTGTTCTTTGGAAGCATAGGGCGCAAACGGCTTGCCGGCTTCGATCATCTGAATTGCCATCCTGGCCGATTCGGCGGCGTCAGCCATAAGACTTGTGTCGCCTTTTGTTGAGGCCGTGAAGCCGCCGATCGCGATCAGCATATGCGCCCGTATGTAGTCAGGCTCGCTTGCCAGCACCTGTTTGCCCACGCGCACAACTTCCGCATAATTGTTCTTGTTATTTGCGTCCTCGAGCTGGTTCTTGATTGAGGCCGATTTGTTCAGGGCTTCATATTTAGTAACAAAAGTCTTCAAATACTTCGCGATGTCTCCGGTATCGTCCGGGCTACAGCCCAACCAGCTCTTGGCCGCATCGTAAGCAACCTTCTGTTGGGTCTGCTCTTTATAGTTCTTGAGAAACGTGTCGTACCAGGTGCTCTTGTTCTCGTCGTTGCATTCTTTCGCCTGAGAAAAAGCCGGTACGGCAAACATTGTGAGCGCCGCGGCGACCGCCAACCATCTGATCATGCGTTTCATTTGTTTAACTAAAAGCCTCCAATCGATTCCTCGTCGCTAATGGATCATGTTGATTAGGAGAGGGTGTTTGTTCACACCGAAGTTTAGATGCGCTCCCCAAACCACCCGTTGTTCGAGCGCAACACCCATGCCGTAAATTGTGATGTAAGAGTCTGTGAACCTCTCGCGATCAACTTAAAAGCGAGCGGCAATAATCCTGCAACTCTCGGTAAACTGTCAAGCCGATAACAGACAAAAGTGGCCGGCCGGCGGATCGATCGTTATTCAAGCAAAACGCCGAACTCTCGCTAAAGAACCACCTGAGTTCGGCGTTAAGGTTTTTTTAGCCTCCACGCAGCTTACTGCTGCTGGTTCGGATGCACCCGACGCGGACGGGCTTCGCTCTTGCTTCCGAGTGGCGCGGCAGATTTTTGGGTCGAGTTTGCCTTTGGTTTGCTTTCGATCGGCATTACCGTCGACTTGACCTTGCTTTTTGGCTCAGTTAACGGCGCGTTGTTTGAGTTGGCGCTCATGTTGCCGGCATTAGCGGTGTCGCCGGTGGCGTCGCCATTCTCTTCGGCTTCGGTTGCGGCTTTCGCTTCTGCCGCTTCTTCGTTCAAAGCCGCGGCTTTCTTGTTCACCCTGCCGTCTGGCGCCTCGGCGTCGGGGGCCTCGGCCAGTTGCCAATTAATCTGCGTGCCGAAGCGAGGACTCAGGGCTCGATAGATGTTTCCGGCTATGGCGGCGGGCAAATGACTGTGCGCATCTGTCCCGCGCGTGATTACCACGACCGCGAGCCGCGGATTCACCACCGGCGCATATGAAGTAAACAGTCCGAGCCAGGCTCCCTGACCGATACAGGTTCCGGTCTTTCCAGCCACGGTCTGTTCAGGACGATAAGCCTTTTTTCCGGAGCCGTAGTTTACGGCGCCGATCATCCCGGGCACCATCCGCTTCCAGGCCTCGCTGTCGATATTGATTTTACGGCGAACTTCAGTCTTGAATTCAGTGTTCTCCTGCACCGTGCGAGGCACATGTGGGACCAGCAACTTGCCGCCGTTCGACATGGCAGACACCAGCGCAGCCAACTGAATCGCGGTGATCTCGAAATCGTCGCCGTGCGAACTCATGTGATTCACTGCATAGCCTGACTTAAAGAGCGGCACTTTTCCCGGAGATTCGTTCGCATAATTGATCCCGGTCTTTTCGCCCAGGCCCATCTCGCGCGCATAGGTAACCATCTTGTCAAACCCAACCTGGCCGCCGACATGTTGAAAATAAGAATTGTTTGAGTAAGCCAGCGCGTCCGTCAGATCGATGCGATACTTGCTGCCGTCGCTAACGGTCTCGATCGGCTGAATGATTTTTTCGCATAAGCCGGCAACGCCCGTCACCAACTTGATCGTCGAGCACGGTTTGAATCCCCGCCGCAAAGCCCATTCCTGATTCACAACTGTGTACACGCGGCCGCTCTTGGGATCCATCACCACAACTGTGCCTGCATGATTGCCCAGCGCCGCGACTGCGGCCTTGCGAACTTCTAGGTCTTCGCCCGTCGTGCTGTCTTTCGCGATGTTCGACTGGACTTCGTTGCGCAGCCCTTCATCAATCGCTCGCTGTCGGGCAATCGCTGCCAGCCGGGCAGCTTCGGCGCGACGGCGCGCCTCTTCAAGTTCCCGCCGGTGCTTCGACTGGAACTTCCGCATTTCCGCGGCCCGCTCGCGCTTACTCAGCTTGTGTCCGGCGCGGCGCTCAAGCTTGGCCATGTACGCCGATTCTTCGCGCGCCAGTCGCGCGCGCTCGGCCCGCATCTCTCTCTTCGAAAGATGCACACGCCCACGGCGTCCTCCCCGCGCGATTAATCTGCGCTCGCGGCGCGACAATCGTCCGCCACGCGAGGCTCGACCTGCCGCGCGCCCTCGCGCGTGCCTGCCGCGGGCGGATGTTTCAATTGAAAAGGAGAGGGTTAAAACGACTAGGATGAGTAGGCTGAACGCTGCGCGCATTAGCCCGGGGGAACGTTTTTGCATTGGCAAGTCCTCGCTCTGTAAATTCAAGCGAAAATCCAGTCCGCCGGGTTGAACCAGATTAACTCTCATCAAATTGATTGCATTGACGCGCGGAGGGCAGAAAGCGCGTCCTGTCTCTTAAAGTTTAGAGATCGCTAAGGCCGCTGAAATTCCCTTTTCAAAGCTGTCCAAATCTCGCGGTCTCTGAGGAGTTTACTTTGAGACCGGCGGAACTATAACATCAGTCTCAAGTAAACGGCAACCTAAAAGAACGTGCCATGAGATTCATGATCGAGGGCTGGAGTAGGGTGACGACTTCTAAGCTGCTGATATGAAAGCCTCGCGGTTCATCAACAGTTTTCGGATCCGTCTAATCGTGCTGCTCGCGGCGCTGCTGGGCTTGACGCTTGGCGTTCAGTATTACGTTAATCTGCGGGCCGTGCGCAACAACGCGCACCTGATCGTTGAGCAGCAACGGGTAATCATGGCGGGCGTCGCGCTGGGCGTCAAAAGTATTACGAGCGGAAAATACGGCCAATACCTCGACCAGATGAAGAAAGAAATTAATACGCCATTATTAGATGAACAAACAGGTCGCATTCAAAACATTTTGGTCGTGGACGACGAAGGCAACGTTCGCGACAGTTTGAAGAAAGATTACAACCCAGGTGTCAATTCTGATGAATCTCCGCGCTATGTTCAGCTTAAGGACGTTCCGCTGCCGCCACTCAACAGCGCCGTCGAAGTTGGTGGCGACGAGACCCCGCCCCCGGGCGTCAGCGTCGCGCCGCAAATAAAAGCAGGGGATTCAGGTGCGTTTTATTTTCCCGTTGAGACCCAGAACGGGCGACGCTACGTGATTGTGGTGCTCGGTAACGCCTGGACAGATATCTTGAGATCGCAAGCCCGGCGTTCATTAGTGTACACACTTGCGGTCCTGCTAATCACTACTCTGCTGACGGCGATCGTGGTGTGGCGGTTCACCCGTCCTATTAAATATCTATCGACGGCTGCAAGGCGCGTGGCTACCGGAGACTTTTCATTCCGCGTTCCGTCGGCGAAACGAAGTGATGAAATGGGCGAGCTAACGACGCTCTTTAACGAGATGACCACGAAGCTCGGTCGCGCGCACGAGTTGGAAATGCAGTTGCACGAAACGGAAAAGGCGGCGGTCGTGGGTCGTCTGGCGTCGGCGATCGCTCACGAGATCAGAAACCCTCTTAACTATATCAACCTGACCCTCGATCATTTACGCACCAGTTTTTCGCCGCAGGATCCGGACCGACAGGAAAAATTTGCCGCGCTCACGGTGCAACTCAAATCTGAGGTCGCCCGAATTAATACGCGTATCACAGAGTTTCTGAACTATTCCCGGCCGGCAAAACTCGAGTTGCATCAGGTCGATCTTCAGGCCACCGTCAAAGACGCATTGCGCATGGTTGAAGCGCAGACCTTGGAAACCGGCATCAAGACTGAGGTCGAAAAGCACGGCGATGTGCCAAAAGTAATGGCCGATCCCGAATCACTTCGTTCCGCGATCACAAACCTGATAATCAACGCGGTGCAAGCTATCGACGGTGGCGGCGGCAAACTCTCGATCATTCTGGCCACCGAAGATAGAACTCGCGCGCGGATCGAGGTTAGCGACACCGGCCGCGGCATCGCCCCCGAAGACATTGCGAAAATCTTCGAGCCATACTATTCGACGAAAGAAACCGGAACCGGTTTGGGACTGGCCATCGTAAGAAAAGTGGTCGACGATCACGGCGGCACGATCTCGGTAAGATCGAAACTGGGCGAAGGCACAACGTTTACGATCACGCTGCCGACGAAACCCCCTACAAGTGTTTAGAGGCGGGCTATTGCCCGCCATTGTAAAAAGCTATGCCAAGAAAAACCATCCTCGTCGTTGACGACGAAAAGCCACAACGCGACATCCTGCAGGAAATTTTGACGACCGCGGGATATGACGTCACCTCAGCCGCGTCAGGTGAAGCGGCGCTGAAGTTTGCCAAAGAGCGCAGCTTCGATCTGGCGCTCACCGACCTGAAGATGACCGGAATGGACGGCATCGAACTGCTACAGCATCTGCTGGAGCTTGATTCGTCGATCATCGTCATTCTGTTGACCGCGCACGGCACGATCGATTCTGCGAAAGAAGCTTTGCGGCGCGGCGCTTTCGATTATCTGCTGAAGCCGTTCGATCAAGAGGCGTTGCTGGAAACGATTCGCCGGGCGCTACAAAACCTGGATCGAATCGATGTCGAGATCATCTCTGCTTCGCCAAAGATGGAAGCCGTGAAGAAGATGATTCTGAAAGTCGCGCGCTCAAGCTCGACGGTCCTGATCCGCGGCGAATCGGGCACCGGCAAAGAGCTAATCGCCCGCGCAATTCACAACCAATCGCCCCGTTCTTCGGAAATGTTTCAGGCAGTGAACTGTGCCGCGATCAACGAGAACCTGCTGGAGTCGGAACTGTTCGGCCACGAGAAAGGCTCGTTCACCGGCGCGCACGCGGAAAAGAAGGGACTGTTCGAAGTTGCGGACAAAGGCACGCTATTTCTCGATGAGATAGCCGAGCTCGATGTTGGCATGCAGGCGAAAATCCTGCGCGCCTTGCAGGAGCGAAAAATTCGTCGCGTCGGCGGCACGCATGAAATCAGCGTTGACGTGCGAGTGGTGGCGGCGACGAATCGCGATCTGCGCGCAATGGTTTCCGACGGCCGCTTTCGCGATGATCTCTATTATCGAATTAATGTGCTGTCGATCGACGTGCCGCCGCTGCGCGAGCGCCGCGAAGACATTCCGGTCCTGATCGATTATTTTCTGAAGAAGCATACCAAAAACACTTCGCGACTGGTGCGTGGATTGACTTCCGAGACAAAACGAATGATGAATGATTACGGCTGGCCCGGAAATGTGCGTCAGCTCGAATCGGCGATCGAGCGCGCGATTCTTCTGTGTGAAGGCGATATGATCACCCCGGATGATTTACCCAGCGAAGTGCAGCAGGAATCGAAAGGGATATCCGCGGGCGCTTTCAAACTTCCGCCCGAAGGCATCTCGTTCGAAGAGGTCGAAAAGAATTTGATCCTGCAGGCGATGGAACAGACTGATTACAACATCACCAAAGCCGCGAAGCTTCTGGGCATGACTTTCCGCACGCTGCAGTATCGTCTGGAAAAGTTTGGAATTAAAAAGCCGGGAGCGGAAGAAGCAAGCGAAACGAAGGACACTTGATGGCGCATCTTGCTTCATGCATCGAGAAATTAGACCTAACGAAGCGGGTTCTGCAGGCGACGAATTTACCCGCTGGCTACCGCCGGCGGTTCTGTACCGTCCTGTTCTCTTTGCTTTTCCTCTCGTTCGCGGGATGCAATCATGACCCCGATTCGGGAAAGACCTCGCCGATTGCTTCGCCGGCGCAAATTTCATCATCAGCTCAAGTAGTGAAGATTTCTACCGATCCGGTCTCGGTCCCTGTTAACGGTTCTGCAATATCGAAGGTAACGCTTTCAATTTCACCCGGTTTTCACGTCAACGCAAATCCTGCAACCTTCCCCTATTTGATCGCGACTGAGGTGTTACCGACCGTGGCCCATGATGTCTATGTGGAAAAATCAATCTATCCACCGCCGACGAAAAAGAAGTTTCAGTTCGCTGAAGAGCCGCTCGCAGTGTATGAGGGCGATGCGCCGATCCAACTCCTTTGGCGCTCAAGCGGTAGCATGGCAAAGAAAGGCGAGGACACTCTGTCGATAAAGGTACGCGTGCAGGCTTGCGACAACGAAAAGTGTTATCCGCCGGCAACTATTAACGGTTCAATCACCGTGAACGTGAATTAACTGCATGACTCCTGAACGCGCATTCACAATCCTCGCCGCGCTGCTGGTTGTCATTGCCGCGGTTTGCTTGTGGTACGACAACGTTTCGGCGACGTTTGTGATCGGCGCGTTGGGAGCGGTTGCATGGTTTCTCAGTTATCGCTTTCAATTGCGCGCGAGCTTCCCGGTGATAGATGATGATAAGAAGGAATCAATCGAAGGTGCCAGCGATGAATTTCATGATGAAGGTTCAAGCGATCATCCTATCGAGCGGTAATGCATTGGCCAGAAAGTGTGCCCGAGGCACAAAATGTTTATAGACAAGAAGAGATCTTCGATTTCACCCGCTTTCGAATTGAGCGAAGTGCGGAGAGCTTCGCTCAATTCGAAAGGGAATAAAATGGAGATGCGCATGGGCTATAGACAGTTCGCCGCTACGCGGCCTTTTTCTCGGCCGACTCCTAAAGCCTGCTTACTATTCCTGGCACTAGCACTGGCATTAGGGACTAAGTCCTTCGCCGCTTCGGGCAAAGTGTTGTCGAATCCGTCGGATCAGTCTGAAGTTCGCAACGCCGTGCAGCGTATTTTCAACCAGTTGAAATCCGGCGAATACACCGCGCTATACGATTCGCTGCCGTCGTCGTCGCGCTCGCGCATTTCGCGGGACCGGTTCGTAAACGCGTTGCAGCGCACACGCGATCTGTATCAACTCGATCGCATCGAGATCGGAGCTGTGCGCGTGGCCGGCAATTTGGCGGCAGTCGACACCGTGATGTACGCGCGAATTGCCAAACCGATCGAAGGCGACGGCAAACTGGTGGTACAGCAATATCTGGTCAAAGAAGATGGCAGCTGGCGGGTCGCGACCGGCGATCGCGCGACCACCGAACGTTTCTTGAAAAATAATCCCGGCTTCGCGCGCAAGTTTCCCATCAAACGCCCGCGAGCCTTCCTGAAACAGAATGGAAACTGGATTGAAATCCCTCTCGGCGCCGCAGCGCGACCAGGGCGACCTTAGCCGATTTCAGATTTCAGATTTCAGATTTCAGATTTCAGATTCCAGATCTCAGATCTCAGATTTTCAGATCTCAGATTCAAGATAGAAAGTCGCGACGTGAGATCGAAGCCTCAAGAAATCATATCAAAGGAGCTTCAACTGGAAAGCAAATCGTCAAACGACAACTGTGCTTCGTCCGGCAGCAGCGTATGAGAATGCGCGCGCGGCACATCGAGCGCTTCACGTACCGCGTCGAGGTGAAAACGAATGATGCGAGAACTGAGGCGCACGCAGGGAATACGCCGCTTTTGCGCCAGGCGCCGTACCGTTGATTCACTCACCTGAAGGATTTCGGCAAGCTGGCGCGCGGTAAGAAACTCTTCTCTCTCCGGCATGGTCTCAACGCCCCTAAGCCTCAGTCTCAAGTCCCAATTCTCAGGTCTCAGGCTTCAGGCTTTTAAATTTTCGGTCCCGAAGACTGAGGCCTTGGCTAAGAATACAAGCATCGTAACGCAAAGCTCAGTCACTCCCAACTATTGAGATGTTTTTTTTTGAACTTGAGACTTGAGACTTATCGTGGCGTCTGTTTCAGCGTCAGCGCGACGTGATAGACCACGGCGCTGTCGACTTCGACGTCTTTCGAAACCGTCTCAGCGCCGCTGGCTTTTAGCGTCACGCGATACTTTGCCGCGTCTGGTGGAAGCCGGAAAACAAACTCGCCCGTTTCCCCAGTGACGCGCGAATCGAGTTTTTGCGTCGACTCTCCATCGAGAATCCTTGCCAGCTCGATACGCACTCCGGGAACGCTGCGTCCATTTTCAGTAAACACGCTGCCGCGGATGAAGGCGATCGAACCCTCGTCGATCGACATGCGAAGATTGTGAAGCGAGCGAGTCTTGCCGGCTTTCAGCTCGAGGTTTTCTATTGAGCTGGTGGCGAGTCCGGGCTTGCGAAAAGTAACTCCATAAATGCCGGCCGGAACGCGCGCAATCAGAAAGTCGCCGTGTTTGTCGGTCGTCGCGCGCGCCACTTCACGTTCACCCTGACGCACAATCACGCTCACGCCCGCGGGCGAGCCTTTCTCAACGCTCACTTTGCCTTTGATGGCGCTGGTGTTTTTGTCCTGAGCCGGACAAGCTAAGGAAAAGAAAAATGTTAAGAAGACTATTTGAATGGCCCTAATCGTTCTCATGGGTTGCCCTCAATTAGCAGTCAATTTGTCACAAGCGAGTTTGACGAGCTGCCCGCTCAGCGCCGTAAGCGAAATATCCATAGCCCGCAAGCATTATATCTGAAAGGTCCTGCCCGCGAAGCGACAATACTTGTCGCTTCGCCTGCAGAAAGAAGCAGAACGATGCTTCGCTATAAATATCCCGCTCCTCACGGAGCTTAGGAGGCATCACGTAGCACCTGACGTTGTCCCACGAGTATAATCAGGCAAGCGTTATGTCATATTCATTTGACTCACATCGATCGCCACAACCGCAAGGCTTGTTTTCGTTAAGAAGGTTAAGGATCTTATCACTCCGCTTTCTGATCGTGGCGGTCATTTGTTTATCGCCGTTTCCTGGCCGTGCGCAGGCCGAAAAAAAAGAACGGCCGCGACGCGTGCTGCCCGCGGAACCTGAACCTCAGGACATAATCAGAATTGATACGGACCTGGTTCCGGTCGACGTTACCGTCACAGACGCGACGGGCAGGCCGGTGCGCGATCTTCGAAAAGAAGACTTCAAACTTTATGAGGACGACGTCGAGCGTCCAATTGCATCTTTCAATGTCGAGAAAATTGAAGGCGCGCCCAGACCCGTGGCCATCGTTTTCGCCCTCGATCTCTCAGGCAGCATGTCTGCGGAAGAGATCGATCGTGTGGCCGCGGCGATGCGCGAATTTCAACGCCGGCTGGCCGATCATTCAGCCGTGTTCGCAGTAATAACGTTCGGCATGCGAGTGAAGACGCTGCAAGCCTTCACCAGCGATCGCGAAAAACTCGAGCGTGCCTACGATCGTCTGGCGCACGAACCCAACGGCATGTCCACTCATACTTATGACGCGGTCGACGATGCAATTCGCATGTTGGTACGCCACGCGCCCCTGACTCGCGAACACCAATTAATGAAACGCGCCGTAGTCGTAATCACCGACGGCTTTCCGGTGGGTGACACGGTTTCACCTGAGACGGTGATCGAACGAGCCAACGCCGCCGACGCCAGCGTCTATGTCGTAACGATGCCTTCGTATTCGCGCATCCTCGCCTCTGCGCAAGTGACACCCTTGCCCACGCCGCTCGATGTCAGTGGACTGGTCGAGAAAACCGGCGGTCGCAGTGTCTATGCCAACGAAAAAGATTTAGGGCCGCTGTTTCGGGCGATTGCCGAGGAGGTTGTTTCGTCTTACGTGCTCGGGTTTTACCCGCCGGAAGACAAACGGCGTGACGGCAAGTTTCATAAGATCAAGATCGAGGGCCCGCGCGGAATGACGCTGAGGCAAAGCCGGCCCGGATATCAGAGCCAGGAGAAGTGACGAGTGACAGGTGACAGGTGACAAGCAAGACAGTTTACTTGTCACTTGTCACTTGTCACTGCCTAGCGTCGTTCAGAATTCATCTTCGTCGTCATCCTCGTCGTAAGTCTCTTCAACAATATCCAACTCAACGGGATCGAGTCCGACTACCTCCAACTGCGTCCCGCACTCTTCACAATCGACAGTGTCGCCCTTGTCAACGTCGGTATCGACGTGAACATCGGCGTCGCATTCAGGGCAGGTTCCGGTCGGCACTTCTTCACCTCCAAGTGAGATTTTCTGATTGAGATGTTGATTACTACAGTCGTCAATCTAACCGCAGCCTCGCGGATTTTGCAATAGCCTTTTGTATCCAAACCAAAAAGACTAAAACTTTCAATCGAAAATCAAGTTTTGACTTTGTTGGTTTCTCTAACGGGCAGCGTTTTAGATTCGTTGGGGTCCTAAAGTTGTGTTGCCAGAGTCGACTCGCGAACCGGGGCATTAGCCCGACTGTTAAGGAGGGCTCCGCATTCATTCGCCTCGAGGAACTGAGCCTCCCTCACGCTCGGGCTAGTGCGCCGCGTCGGCAACACGGCTTTAGGACACTACGCGTTAACCATTTATATTTTATCTTTCTTTTCAATGGTGTATAAATCGGGCCACTGGCGGACCGTTTTAGTCTTTGTCTATCGCAATTAATTTCTTTTGACCTGGTTTGGCATGCCGGAACAAATTACCAATCACGCCAACATTCTCGACGCGATCCACAGCGTGCCTCTTATCGACCAGTTAGTTGAAAAGCACGACGGACATTTCACCTACGAACTTGACCTCGAGGTAATCGCTTACGGGCGCAACTACACCGGCAAGAAAGTAGGACCGTACGTGCGCCTGTTCGTCTACGGGCCGGACGAAGAAATCATACGCGAGGGCGAATGGGGCGGAAACACTTTCTACATTCTGGTTGATGGAAAGCTGGACGTTTACATAAACGACGACGAAAGCGGCCAACGTAAAAAAGTAAGCGCGGTGCAACCCGGGCGAAGTTTTGGCGAGATGTCGGTGCTGGCCGGCCTGCCACGGAATGCAACCATCGTCGTGCCTGCGAACAGTCAGGCGAAAGTCCTCGAGATTGATCGTCCGGCGCTGAGGCTGCTGCGAAAACTTCCCAGGTTCGGTGGCGCGCTTGAGGCCAGTTATCGAGAATACGGACTGAAACGCACGCTCGAAGATCTTAAGGAGAAGAGCCGCGATGTTCTCAGCGACGAGATGTTGCGGAAGCTCGAAGAAATCGCGCACTTCCGAGTCTTTGGCAAACAACACGTATTGTGCCGCGAAGACGACTTAATCGATCGCGTTGTCTTTATCAAGAACGGCTGGGTCAGGCGAACGCGTGGCATGGCGCCCATGATCCACACGCCGGACCTGATGATGGAAGTCGACAGGCATTCCAGCGTCGATTTTCTGGGCGCGGGAAACTGCCTCGGGTTGGAAGGCTTGCGCGCTGACCAAAAATGGCTTTCAACCGCGACAGTTCTGGCGCGCACCGAGGTGCTTGAGATTTCCCTTGGTTCACTCCGTGCGGACAGCGAACTTCGCGACGCGTTGCACCAAATCTTCTCTGAATTCTCCGGCGGCGGCGACGAGGTTCGACTCGAGGCACTCTCCGACACTCGCGTACTCGGTGCGTTAAGCGAAGAGATCGACACCGGAATTGTCGACGGAACAAATCTGCTAGTGATGGACATGGACCTGTGCATCCGCTGCGGAAATTGTTCTTTAGCTTGTCACAAGGTTCACGGGCAATCTCGCTTACTTAGGCACGGAATTCATATTGAGCGGCCGCTCAAGCCGCGGTCGGCCTCTATTCAGCACGTGTTGGCGCCTCAGGTTTGTCTACACTGTCAGGATCCTGAATGCCTCACCGGTTGTCCGACAGGAGCGATCGCTCGTTTTCCTGATGGACAAATCGACATCGAACCCAGGACCTGTATCGGATGTGGTGATTGCGCGACGCAATGTCCCTATAGCGCAATCTCAATGGTGCCCAGAAAACCTCCGGCGCGTCCAACTGAAACATTCGCGACTCGGTTAAAGAGTTGGTTCAGTCTGGCGCCGCCCACGCTTCCGCCGCCCGTAACCGCGACCGACGATCTGCTCGCGGTCAAGTGCAATCTGTGCAGTAACACGCCGCTCAATCCCAGCGGCGCGCGCACGCAGGCTTTTTCATGCGAAGAAAATTGCCCCACCGGCGCGCTGGTACGAGTCAATCCAAAAGAATATTTCGATGAAGCGAAAACCACCGTGGGATTAGTCTATCGAGATCAAACCCATGCGATCGGCAGGGACATTCATAAAAGTGATCCGCTTGCAAAGTTTTTGCATGTTCTGGGAATCATGGTCCTCGTCGCGTTTACAGTTGCCACAGTGTGGGCAGCGCGAAAATATACGCTTGACGGCAAGCTCGGTGACACATGGCTGACGGTGCGATGGATTACCGGAATCGTTGGTCTGGTCGGCATCGCGACGGTGATGACTTACCCGGGACGCAAACAAATCTATCGGCGCCGCGCCGGGCCGTTACGCTACTGGCTATTGGTCCATGTTTATGTGGGCGTGATCGCCGGAGTGTTGCTACTCTTGCACGGCGGGCGCAACTCCGGCGGAATCCTGACCTCGATGTTGATGGTTTCGTTTGACCTGGTGATCCTTTCCGGACTGTTTGGCATTGCTTGTTATCTGATCGTGCCCCGCATCATGACCAGCATCGAAGGCGATCCGTTATTGATCGAAGACCTGAAGGCGCGACGCGAAGAATTGCGCGAGACACTCGCCCGGATTGACACGAGCGATCACGAACTGCGGCGGTTGATCGCAGGCAAAGTGCGCCGGCGATTTCTGTCTCTATCATATTTGCTGCGGCAGTACCTGCGTCGTGAGGCGCTGTCGGCGCTCCTGGCCGAAGCGCGCGAAGAGTTTGAAATCGTTGGGCATTCTCTCGCCGACCCTCGCGCTCGCACGCGATTGATTGAGGCAGTGGAAACCAGCGCCACCCTGCGGCGCGTCGATGCCCTCATTTATTTACACCAACTGTTGAAGCTATGGCTGGCGCCGCACGTAGTCACGTCGGCGTTGATGCTGGCCTTGCTGGTCGCGCATGTAATTCAAGTCGTGTTTTTTAAGGTGTGAAGCAATCGACTTTCATCATCGTCCGCGAAGATCGCGGTATCGATCCGACAACTCTGGTGGCGGAAGGTTTGAAGATCGGGCGCGCGCCGGGTTGTGATCTATTGCTAAATCACCCGGATGTCTCTCGGCTTCATGCCGGCATTAAAGAGATCGAAGGACGTTTTTATCTTTTCAATCTCAGCTCGACAAATTCGACCACCCTTAATGGCCGGCTGGTTACCGTCGAAGAGCCCGAAGCACTCGCCAGCGGCGATGAATTACGCATCGGACCATTTTTCCTGGCAGTCGGCCGCCAGGATGAGGCACTCAAGATCACGGTAACACTGCAATTTGGTTTGCGAATCGGCGAGGTCGAAGCTCGACGTGAAGCAGAGATCGCGCCACGCATCACCGGACGACTGATCGCGCCGTCAACTGCCCCCGCGGCGACGGAAGTTGCTCAGGCGCTCGATCTTTTTTGGGGGAAGCGCACCAGAGAGAAAGCCGTGCGGCCCTCGCCACTTCATCCTCGGCGGCCACCGCGTCTGGGCAAAGCTCGCTTTAACTGGATACCGACGCGCGACCTCGTGCGGCCATGGCCGTTTGCCGTTTTTCTTTGGTCGGCGGTGGTGCTGGGAATTCTATCGATCGTCGCGGCTCTTGCGTATGCGTCCGCGTATGCGCCCGGCCCCATTTCCAATGTTCACCGCCGGCCCAGTCTTACAATGACTCAGGCAATCGCGAAACAGCCAAACGCGGGATCGTGCACGAACTGTCATTCGTTGGCCGGAAACGTGGACGCGCGCTGCGCGTCATGTCACACCACCGAGGCCTTTGTCGGGACTGTGATTAAGGAGCACGCAACGGCAGGCATCGGCTGCGTCGATTGTCATTCGGAGCACGAAAAGAAAGGCTTTCCGCCGATGCAGTCGGGCTTCAATTCATGCACTCAGTGTCACACGGACAAGAACCAGAAAATCTATCACGGCCAGACGGTGGGCACTCCGCACGGCGGAACGTTTGGTTATCCGGTGATGAGTGGTGAGTGGAAGTGGAAGGGTCTCGACGCGGATGAGCTCGCGCTGAGACCGACGATTGCGGCACTTCATCTGCCGACGGATACCGAACGACAATGGCGGAGCAAACAATTTCACGCGTTGCACCTTTATCGCGTGCGCGCAAACGCCGCTGTAACCGGCGTGGTTGATGCTGCCTCAGGCCCTGCGCCGGTGCTCTCGTGTTCGAGTTGTCACCGCGGCTTCAATCCCATCGATCGAGAACATCCTCGCGAGACGTGCGGCGAGTGTCACAGCGGCTCTGTCGATCCGTCAGGCCGAGCATTAATTGCCGCCGGCGCGCCAAACTGTGTCTCTTGCCATGTGCAACACGTCAAGGACAAGCGCCACTGGAATCCGAATCTGTTAGTGGAAGCAGGCAGGACGGTCGTGGGAGAAAAGTGAGAGCAAACCAGCGTTGATTCAATCGTACTGACCGATGAAAAAGTCACAGTTGCTAATCATCATGGCTCTGATGTCGATGCTTCTGACGATCAATTTGATCTCGGAAGATAAGACCAAGAGTTATTTTGGCGGGCTACCATGGTACGGCTGGGCCGGCATAAGTCTTTTTCTGATGATTGCCGGTTTGTGGTTTGCATTGCGCGACGCCGAACGCGCGCGCCGTCTGTTGGAAGAGCCGGTTGCGCCGCGCGAAGACGATGCGGATCAGGTTTCCCGGATCTCGGAAGCAGACCTCAAACGGCTTGATCCCGATGCGCCTGACTATCCGCATCCGGTAATCTTCCCCGAACGCTGTATTGGCTGTCATGCGTGTGTCGAGGCCTGCCCGCACGACGTGCTGGCGATGGTTAACGGCATCGCATCGCCGGTGGCCCGCGATCAATGCATGGAAGACACCGCTTGCCAGGTCGAGTGTCCGGTCAATCCCAAGGCCTGCATCGTCGTCAACACCACAAAAAAGATCAAACCACGTCCAGTCCCCGTTCGCGATCCTTCTTTTATGACTAACGTGCCGGGCTGTTACATCATCGGCGACGTTTCCGGAACGCCCTTGATCAAGAACGCGGCCAATGAAGGCGCCGACGTGATCAAACGCATTGCGCGCGAACTCCAAAACGGCGCGGGCCTCGAGCCGAGGGCCGAAATTGACGTGGCCATCGTGGGTATTGGGCCCGCGGGTCTGTCCGCGGCGATTGCGGCCAGGCAATTCAATTTGAAGTACATCGGCATCGAACAGGACAAGGTGCTCGCGACCATAGACGCTTATCCGAAAGGCAAATACGTTTTCTTCAAACCTGAAACGATGGACGCTCGCGGCATGATCGAAGTTAACGGAGCGGGCGAGCAGCGAGAAAAGATTCTCGACTCCTGGATCGGAGCGATGAGGAGTAACGGCGTCGTCATCAATGAAGGGGAGAGCTGCAAGAAAGTTGAAAAGGCCAACGACGGAGACTACTTCGTTATTCAAACCGAAAAGGGGATCGAGCGAGAGCAGGTCATCTATCAGGCGCGGCGCATCGTACTGGCGCTGGGTAATCGCGGCACGCCGATGAAGTTAAAAGTGCCCGGCGAGGAAATGAAGGTCACCCGTGATGGCCGCACCGAAGACAAGGTCAAATATAAGCTGACCGATGCGGCAAGCTACCAGCAAAAACGAATCGTCGTTGTCGGCGCGGGAAACTCTGCGATAGAAGCCGCCGTCGATCTGGTTGCCCGGCGTAACGGCGATCAAATTGCCTTCCGCGCTGAAAATAAGATTAACGAAGTCACTCTGGTCATTCGCAGCGACATGAAAAACGATCTGAAATTTCTTAACAAGCTGCAGATTTACCAGTGCATCGACGAATGCAGGATTAAGGTTCACTTCGGCACGGCAATCAAAGAGATAGGTGACGCCGAGGTGGTTTTAATGAACGCGCGCACCGGCGAAGAGAAGCTCACTATCCCGAACGATTTCGTCTTCGCGATGATCGGTGGCGATCGTCCTACAGGTTTTCTCAAGTCGATTGGGATTGAGATCTCGTGAGCGAAAAAGCCTGAGAGTTAGCGCCTGCGGGCTCGTCGGAATGAGAATATACGTCTTTTTCCCTCCCCCGCTGGGGGAGGGTTAGGGTGAGGGCCTATGGCGACGTAGACCCTCGCCCCTAACCCCTCTCCCAATGGAGAGGGGAGCTATAAACATTTCGCCGCTATGCGGCTGCGCATCGGTTTACCTTGGCGCGATTCCGAGTGACGCTCTTGATCTCCCGCGCAGACGAAAAGAGATGAAGGCGACTAATAAGATCAGCGCGACTGCCATTGCTGACGGTTTAGCCAAACCCGTCAAACTCGCGCCGCCGGACGATGAATCCATCAGTTTCGCACTCTTCGGATTTCGCGGCTCGGTCGCCGGCTCGTCCATCACGGTAAAGAAATCGCCGCTGCCTTCGTTGACGCGAAGCATTCGTTGCACTTCCGCAAACGTGAACGGGCGCGCGCCGCGGCGGCCAAATACCGCGACCTGGTTGCCGCTTTCGTCCACGGCGCGATCGCGATCGAGGCCTTTTGAAAGTGCCAGCGCCTCACCTTTGGTTTTGAAGGTGGCGATCAATTGGGGCGCCGGTCGCGGACTGAATCCCGCGTAGGTCGGCATCGTCTCAGGTGAAGTCAGTTGCAAAATGCGCAGGCCGTTTTTGCCGTCGGCGACATAAGCAAACAGGCTCGCGTTGGTCATCGCGACCTTCACCTGGCGCGTGTCGTTTAACTTCCCTTCCGCGTTGTAAGTTTGATCGAGACGCGGTTTGTCGGGCTGTTTCACATCGACAATCGCCACGCCGTCCTTGCCGTCGGCAACGTACGCGTATGTCCGCGCCACGTAAACGTCGCGCGCGTCGGCGAGGGCCACCAACGCTCCCACGATGATATGCGCGTGCTCGGGTTCAGTCAGGTCGAGCACTTTCAACCCTTCGTCATCCACGATGAATCCGTATCTGAATTGCACCGCAATCGCGCGCGGACGTTTGAAAGCGATTCGGTTTACGACTCTCGGATTGAGCGGGTCGTCGATGCTGACGATCACCAACTCGCGATCGGTACTGACGTAGGCGTGCGTGCCGGCGATGGCGATGTTGTTCGCGCCCGTCAGCGCGCCATCGGGATTGAAAGCGCCGTTAAGATATCGATTCGGATCTAGCTGGCGCTTCAAATAATTGTTCAGCGGATCGCCGTCGAGCAGCGTGGCCGCGTTCACGACGATCAAACCTTCGAATTTATCTACGACGTAGAGGTAAGCGTACAGCGGATGAATGGGCTGCTCCTCGTTCACCAATTTATCACGCGGCAACTCACGCGCCCGCGCCGGATCGACCATCTGGCCGTCCGTCGTCATACGCCAGCGCGCCGGATCGACGGCCAGCGTCGAAGGCGCCGCCACGGCAGTTGCATATTTCGTCTTGACGTAAAATTTCTGACCGAACTTTGAAACCGGCGCGGTGGTGATGCGTTCGGAAAAACCTTTCTGATCGATCTGCGCCACATCGTAAACGCGCAACCCGCCTTCGCCCGCCGCGACGTAGGCGTACTCGCCGCGCAGTTGCACCTGCAACACGCGCGGATTGCCTTTGTGTTCGTAAGCCTCGCGCAATTCTCGTCCGCCGTCTACAAATTTCTGATAATTGTCAGGGTAAGCAACTCTGTGCAGCGTGCTTCCCAGGACGGCTTGCGGCTCGTTGTGTTCCGTCGCCACGACGGCTTCCAGGTCGTCATCGGAAGCAACGTAAACATAACGCCCCATGAAATTGACGAAGTTGGTCCCCTGTAAAAGCAGTTGGGCCATCCAGGCATTGTTGTCGTTGTTGCGCGAGACGTGACAATCGCTGCAGCCCTTCGTCTCAGTCGCGCGCACAGTGTGCGGCACGTGGGTGTTGAAAGTCTGGCCGGAATAACCTTCAGCAGAAATCGTCTGTTGCTGCGAATAAATCCACTCGCGATTTTGATTTTGCGAGCTGACGAGAACCGCGCTCGACGATCGCACGGGCGCGATACGATTTCCCGTTACGGTGCCGTCACGACCGAGCATGAAAACGTCGTCGCGCAGGACTTGATAATTGTAGGCAGTGTAATTACGGGTGTTGCCGCCTTCGTTATGACGGTTCGGCATCTTTCGGTTCGCCTGCATCGAGAGATGACAGCCGAAACAACTCGTCATCCACGACGAATGACACGAAAAGCAAGTCATGTTCGCATCGCGATGCGCGAGCTGCTTGTCGTCGGCGGGCACGTCGCCCCAGGTCGCGTTATCTGTGCGCATGGTCTTCGCATAACGTGATTTGACGCTGTAGTCTTCGGCATGCGCCGCATTGGGATTGATCGTGTCGATGGTCTGCTTCACTCGCCACCAACGCCCCGGCGCCACCATTGAATTTTGAATGATGTCGCCGGCCTTGAGCGCGATCTCGTTGCCGTTCTCATCTTTCATTTTTGAATCGCTTCCGATCCGGCGAAAGAGGAACTGCCGATCGCCGTCCGGCTTGCGGAAGCGAATCGTCGCCAGGTTACGTTTCGGACCCTCGGTGTACTTGCCGTCTCTCACACCGGCGCCGGCCGCGAAACCCGATGTCAGCAGCGTCGCGCGCGCGCGAATTGTGCCGTGACAATCGATGCAGCCAATCTCGATCGCTGCGCGCGGTTCGTTGTAAAGAATGCCGTTGCCGTGCGCGTCCTGGCGAAAATGACAATCGACGCAGTGCATTCCTTTTTCGAGATGAATGTCGTTTAAGTGAACTGCTTTTTTGAATCGATCCGGATCGTCAGGCGCAACGATCGCGTTCTTCGCGTCGAGCAAATTCCCTTCCCGATCGCGTTTGAAAACCTGACGAAACAACCAGCCGTGACCGTGAAAATCAGCAAACTGCGTACGCTGAAGTTGGTTGTTGAACTGCGGGCTGCCGGTTTGATTCAAGAAATCAGATTCCGACCACAGTCCGCGCAAGCTCGACGCTTCCGGATTGCGGTTAAGCTTTCGCTGCTCTTCGCTCTGCGAAGGATTGTGTTGCTCGCGCGGATACATCTTGTCGCCGTCCGTTTCGTTGTCCCACCAGATCAGACCGAGATAGGAAGCGACCATGTTTTCGCCCGGGTGCATGTGACAAATCATGCACTGCGAAGTCGGAATGCGACTGGTGAGTTGATGTTTGATCGGATGGCCTGATTCATTTTTGGGAATACTGGTATCAGCACTCTGCGACATGCCGAGATTTCCCGCCGCGCCGTAGAACGCAGAATGCCGCGGATCGCGATCGTTAGCATAAGGAACGTGGCAGGCCGCGCATCCCGACGAACGATAATCGCCGGGATGATCGTTGGTGCCGAGAAAATTCAGAGTTGGATCGAGCAGGCGTGTCTTTTGCAAGCCGAGATAAACCGGATCCGTGCGCTGCGCAGTGCCGAATCCACGCACGCTCAAGCCCTTGTCAGGTTTGCCCGGGTCTTCATCTTTATCCGGCAGGCCGGTTTCCAAACGCCGTTTGCCGCCACGCTCGAAGACGCGCAGGACGTTCCCCGGTTGCGCGATCTCCCAACGCGGCAAGGGATCGAGAAACGACAATATCCCTTTTAATTTTTTTTGCGCGACGGTTGGCTGTGGGACCTGAATCAAACTTTGCGGCGCGCCGTTTTCGCTGTAACTCTCGCCGAAGTTTGTGTCTTTGATCGGAAAGCCGCCGTTGTTGTAGAGCGCCGCGCCCCAAAGCATCGCGCCGTGCGCCATCATGCTGCGCGAAACGGCATTGGTCTCGGCGCTGTGACAATCGGAACTGCCACAGGTTTGTCTGGTAACGCGCAGGTCGCTCGGATTAATGAAGCGCACGAATTCAAGGCTTTCTTTTTCCAGCAGTGGGCCGGAGCGTTCGGGAATTCGAAACTTACCATCCTGCATCCAGTCTCGCGGAAAACGTGGCCGCACGTGCGCGGCGTCCTTTTCTGTCGCGATCGGGTTGCCACCGTGACAAGCGGTACAGGTCAAACCCAAAGCGTCTTTCCCATTATCGAGTTTGTCCAGCGTCGCCGTGGGGCCAAACTTGTGCATCGGCTCGATCTTGTCGTGGCATTTGAGACAGCCTTCGAGGGATTCGGCGGGAGGGCTCCTTAAATAATCAGGCTCGTTTAGAGGCAGGCTACCGCCCGCCAGACTTCGCGATCCTGAATAGGCGAGCATAACGACAGCCAAAAAAAGAACAACAATAACAACAGCCATTCGATTCTTGTGTCGATGCTTCATCTTCAAAAACGCTGAGTTCAACTTTCGAATGTCTTCTCGTCGCTCCATCTCAAAACACAAACTTCATTTGCGCGAACAACGAAAATAGCGGTTTGCTGGGATTCACTGTTAGATCGTTCGGTCCGCAGAAATCCGGAATCGGGCAATTGCGCGAGGCGTCGGTGAAAATGTCGCGAAAGCCGCGCCCGGTTTTCAAAGTCGAGGCGCCGAACGTCATCGTCACGTTGTTAATAAGAAAAGGACGATAGGCGACGCCCACGCTGTAATCCCATCCAATTTCGTGGCGAATGTGCGGTTGAAACAAAATGTATTCCAGCGATTCGGTGCGATGAAAGCGCAGATAGTTGGCGTTGAAGATCGCCTTGATCCGCTGGGTGACTTCCATGTCGACACCCGCGTTGTAAATAAAAATTCCGGGGTTGACGAAATTAGCCTGACCTTCGATCTTGCTGCTGCGCAAAGACGGCAGAATGCTGTTTGGCTGCACCAAACCCACGCCGGTTTGTGTCAAGCGAATGCCGCTGCGATTCCAAAACGAGAATTGCCCGCCGACAAAATTAGGATCGTCAAAGATCGCGTCAAACCCGTTTCCTTTTCCGTCCGTCGGATTCTTGTCGCCCTGGGCCCAGAAAAACGATCCGCGAAAACGAAAGTAATCGCGATCGACGGAAGCCTCGACCGCGGCCATTTGCGAACTGATGTGCACCGGCCGGCCGGCAATCTCGTTTCGAGAGTCGCGACCGAATGCGTAGTAGTAAGAGTTCGTGAGATTCAGCCGCCCCAGATGTCCATCGCCGTTGATGCCCAGGTAACCAACCTTGATCGAGTGGGGCCGCACGTCTCCGATCAACGCCGGCCGCACCAGAAATCCGTTGCGATCAAATTTGCGACTCCGCGGATCGTCGTTGTAAAGCGCGCTCGCCTGAATCGTGTAGCCCTTCTTAATGAAATCCTGGCGAAAAATGTTGGCGATGTAAACGTTCTGGTGACGTCGGTCGAATCGATTCAAACCGCTGTTGGTGTCCTTCTCGAGCTGGTTGAAGTAAGCGAAGTTGTACTGATAACGATTATTGCCAAAACTGCCGAAAACACGCGCGCCCAGATTGTTGTCCGAATAAATAAATCCGCGAAAATCCGAGACAAACGGTTGAATGCCAACGCGCGCCGAGATGAAATCAAAGTTGGCGTTGACGTCTTCGAATTTCACTTCGGCAAAGGCTTCTTCCAGAGAGAACTGCGTGTCGGTGCGGTTCGTGCCGCGCCGCACGTCGATGTTAACGACGCCGTTCTCGCGCGCATTTACATAGTTGGGCAAACTGAACGTCGGCGAAATCTTGATGGCCCAGTCGCGCGGCTTGTAAGTTGAATCGCCGTGGAACAACTCAAAGGTAAACTGCATCGTGTGATTGATGGCTAAAGCTTCGCCTCGCCCGAAAAACGCAGTGCTTCCCGGACTGACGCTGCTGACGTCCGAAGGCGTCGGCGATCGTCGCAGTTCGATGCCGATTGAATCCACTGCCGACAAAATCATGAAAACTTTATTGCCGATGATCGGATAATCGCCTTTTAACTTGCTCTGATGATAAGGGTCATACCAGTGGCCCTTCCGGAAAGGAATGTCGCGGCCGCGCGCGCCTTTGTCGCCGTAACGATCGTATTCGGGAAAGCCTATGCGCCAGCGATCGCGGACCTCGCGGCGGTCCGTTTGCGTTTGCGGTTGTGAAGGAACGCTATCTTTTCCCGCGGCGCCCAGAGGTTTGCGCGGCGGCAAGGTTTCGGGCGTCTTCAATTCTTTCTTTTCAACCTCAAAATCGATCGATATGGTTTTCCCATCGATAACGATCAGATTTTCCAGCGCATCATCGCGGAGAATCACGTGCTCGCCGTAATTTTTCCCCTTGTCAAACTTCGCCACGTAAGGCAACTCAACGCTGATGCGATAGGCGCCGGCGGAAAGTTTCAGCGCGTAGCGTCCATCCGCGCCCACGCGCGCGCGCGCAACTTTGCTCGTAACCTGATTCGTCGCCAACACCACCACGCCGGCTGCGGCGCCATGGACCACGCCGGTGACGTTTCCGCGTTGTTGCCCAAGCGCAGAACTTACCGGCGACATCATCAGGAACAACAAGACGATCCCGGGCGCAGACAACGCTCGCGCCTTCAAATTAGAAAACGAAGACGGCCCCTTCGTTTTCTCAGGCCATTCACGCACCCATGGATCACCGCTCATGATTATCCGAAACGATTCAGTAAGCGACTTGTAACATACGAGCCGCGCGCTATCAATCAAAATTTCCGCTTTGAGTTAAGGGAACAAAAACGCGCTTGACTACGCAACGATTAGTGATAGATTGCCAAGGATCACGGAACAGTCTGACATGTCACTTTTGCATCAGCGGCGATTTCGAAGAAAGGTGCGCTGGTTACGGATTAGCATATGGGGCTTTCTAATCGCCCTGACTTGCGCGCTGCTCTTCGTGAGCCCGGGTATCTCTCCGAAGACTGCGGCCCAGAGTTCTGCGCCGATCCTTGTCAGCCGGGAAACGTCGACGCGCGCCATCGCAGTTGATTCGGTAACGCAAACGCGTGAACCTTTCGCGGTCACTTCACCGTTGAGTTGGGGCAACGACAATCGCACGCGAATAATGCTGTTTGCGATGAACCTAACGTTGCAAGCGAATGAGACGCCGGCGGCGGTCACCGCGAATGCCGAAGACGGCGCCCACAATATTTATTCTTTGGGCGTTGAATACGTCGGGCCGGTGCCCGATCAGGAATGGATGATGTCGATCATCGTTCGCCTGAATGATCAGATGGGTGACGTGGGCGATGTCTTAGTCGGAATTAGTTATCATGGCGTCAATAGCAATCGAGTGCGCGTTGCGATCGGCCATGTCGGCGATGGCCCATCCGACGATCCCGGCGCGGTGCCAACTCCCGGCACGCGGAATCCGCAACCGCAGCAAAGCATAAGTCTCGCAGGCACGCTGACTTCGGCTGAGGTCCAAACGATCATCGCCCAGGCAGTTTCCGCTGCGGCGCAATTGAGTCATCCGGTAACCGTGGCGGTCACGGATCGAGAGGCAAACGTTCTCGGAGTCTTCACGATGACCGGGGCGCCGGCGACCACACAATTTCGCGGTGGCGGTCCCGGCCCGGTACAGACACCTAATCCGATCACCGGTTTCGTTCCGGTCGGTCTTGATGGCACGGTCGTTCCGGCAAAGCTCGCGGCGATTTCGAAAGCTGCGACCGCGTCGATTTTCAGCACGCGCGGCAATGCGTTCACCACGCGCACGGCGAGTTTCATCATTCAGGAACATTTTCCGCCGGGCGTGGATTTCAAACCCGGTGGTCCACTCTATGGCGTGCAGTTTTCTTCGCTGCCTTGTTCGGACATCAAGATCCCGGGACTGCCGCTGGGGTTGAGCGGCGATCCCGGCAGCGTGCCGATTTATAAAAATGGCGAGGCCGTCGGCGGCATTGGCATCGAAGGCGACGGCGTTTACACCGTCGATCGCGACCCGACGGATTTCGATCAGCCGTTTGAGGAAGTGATCGCGGTGGCGGGCGGACGAGGCTTTGAGGCGCCTTCATTGATCCGCGGGGACAACATTCTCGTGGACGGAATCCGGCTCGCTTATCTGAATGTAACCGACGCACCGAGTCCATCGACAATCCCGTTTGGAAGTTTGCCGGGCGCCGTCGATCCGATGTTTCCAATTCGCGGCGCCCAGCCTTCGCAATTTACGCCAGCGGTCGTTGGCGGAATCGCCGGCGAAGTGGACACGCGATTCTTTCCATTTATCGCCAGTCCGACAATCACCGCAAACTCGCTCACGGCTGCCGATGTGAATACGATCATTTCTCAGGCCGCACAGCAATCGAACATCACGCGCGCGGCAATTCGGCAACCGCTCGGCAGCAATGCGCGCGTTTCGATCGCGGTTGTCGACCCGAATGGCGTGGTGCTCGGCCTTTTCCGGACGTCCGATGCGCCGGTTTTTGGATTCGACGTGTCGGTGCAAAAGGCGCGCACCGCGGCCTTTTATTCCGGCGCCGGCGCAGCCACGTCGCTGCGGAGCGCGGGCTTCGGTTCATTTGCAGATCGCGCCGCGGCGGATGGACTCGGACTCAACGGCTCCGTGGCCTTCACGGATCGCGCCGGCGGATTTCTGCATCGTCCCTTCTTTCCCGACGGCATCAACAACACGGCAGCCGGCCCATTCAGCAGACAATTGAACGAGTGGAGTGTCTTCAATGTTGGATTGCAACTTGATTTGATCAAGGCAAACCTGCAGTCGACGCTCACTGGTTCGCCGATGCCCTGCACTTCAATTCCCAGTTTGCCGAATGGTATTCAGATCTTTCCCGGCAGCGCTCCGCTCTACAAGAACGGAGTGCTGGTCGGCGCGATTGGAATTAGTGGAGACGGGGTAGATCAGGATGATCTGATCGCCGGCGCGGGCAGCAACGGCTTCGCGCCGCCGGCCGCAATACGTTCCGATCAAATCTTCGTGCGCGGCGTGCGTCTGCCTTACCTGAAGTTTCCGCGCAGCCCGAATCTTTGATGAGAGAGTCAGAACCGCCTGCGGTAGCGGGCGGGTAATTCGTGGCACACCTGAATCGATGAGATTACCAACGGCGAGTTTGATATTCATTGGCGTATCGCTAATTTGTCTGCTTTTCGGATCTCAGTTTTCCGCTCACACGCAGCAACCTGAATATCCCGCGCGCGGCGTAATCAGACTTAAAGTGAGGTACAAGTCGGGCGACGTCCCTAAAGATCTACCACGAAAGCGTTTCTTTCTGATCATCGGCAGCCTCGACGAAAACAAAAACCTGATTGAGAAAATCAAGTCACAGAACCCTTTGACTCGCGAATGTTATTACCGTGGCAAAGGCGCCAGCGAAGCTCTGATTAAATGGTTAAAAGAGAACGATTGTGATTCAGTTTATTGCCACGAGATCGAAGAAAAATATCTGACGGGAAGTGAGGCCGTGCCGGAATTTCAAGCGGCTTACAATCAGGGCCTGCGCGATTTCAAATCACCGGAACTGGCCCGACGCTGGCTGACGAATAATCTGTCCGCGGATCTTCGCGTCGGTTTCTATAACGAAAAGCAGCAGGTATTACAAGCGTTGCTGACGCAAATTGAGCAGGCCACAAGCATGAAACCGATGTCGGTAATGACTGATCGCAAAGGTACCGCGTATTTAACTGACATCGAACCGGCCACTTACACCATTTCCAATTTAGTCGCCAGTGAGACGGAGAAAACCAGCATTCTCTGGGCTTGCGAAAAACAAGTGAAAGCGGTTGACCTGGCCACCGCGATGCGCCGGCCTTTTACGCTCTCAAACGAAAAAGATGCGAAGGTCAAGTGCGAGATTGACGAACGGCCGCTGCCGGTTTGCGCGAAGTGAACTTCGAGTGCCGTGGGAAGCCTGCTTTGGATCGCCTCCCTCCCCCGATGGGGGAGGGCTGGGGAGAGGGTTTACGCGAACCTAAGCCCTCTCCCTTAATCCCTCTCCCAACGGGCGAGGGAAAGATAACCAAAGCGGATTCGTTGTTTCAATCGGTGCACTCAGACAAGTACGAGATGATCCGCAGAACCATTCTCTACCTGATTATCACCGCCTGCGCGGTCGCCTTGACCGCGGCCCAGACTCGCCGGCGAAAGCGCGTCACAAAACCTCCTGCCAATCAACAGGCGCCGCGGGGAACCGCTGACAAGTATTCGCATTTCCTGCACTCGTCTGAAAAGCACAGGAGTCTGACCTGCGATGCCTGTCACAAAGTGCCGACTGTTTGGGCTGCGAAGAGAGAGTTTCCTGACGTCGCCGACTTTCCCGATCATGAGGCCTGCGTCCGCTGTCATCGGCAACAGTTTTTTACCGGCCAATCCCTCGTCGGAACGGGTCCGGCGATTTGCACCGTGTGTCACTTGCGAGCCGCGCCGCGTGAGGAGGCGCGCTTCAGTTTCGGCAAGCCGAATAATTCCAACCAACCGACAAAACCGAAAGACGAACGTCAATTCGCGATCGAATTTCCGCACGACAAACATCAAAACGTGATCGCGTCGTTTCCTTCTCGTCGTCTGGCTGTGAAAGAGTCTCCCGCCCTTGCGGACGCGCGGGCTACTGCCCCGGTGTCCGCAGTGCGTTTCGTCCATGCTTCGTTCACACGATTTGAGTTCGTGGACGATAAACCGAATACCGACTACAACAACTGTTCAATTTGTCATTTGACTAACAAAAACCCGATTGGCCCTCCGCCCGCGGGATGGCAGGATTCTTTCGCGCCGCCAATCGGAACCTTCAAGACCCGGCCGAACGCGCATGATGCGTGTTTCGATTGTCATTGGAAAAATCAGAAACCCGCCGGCGATGACTGCTCCGGATGTCACAAACTCTCTGCCGCTTTCGTTCCGGCGGATCTGCCAAAGCGAATCTCAATCAAGTTCAGTCATGAGGGTGGCAAGGGTGGACACGTGATGGAATGCACGACGTGTCACATCAATATCACGAGGGCGAGCACTTTGCGAGGACTGACTCCGGATGTTCCGATTACCATCTGCGCGACCTGTCACAAGGACAATAAGAAGATTACCTATCCGAACATTACGACGATCGAAGAGGAGTTTGAGCAGTTCAAGAAAACGGGAAATTGCGCTTACTGTCACACCTCTGAAGTAGGAAAGAAAAAAGCGCCGCTAAGTCACGATGCGGCGGCGCAATGAGATCAAGGTAAAAGGAAAAAGATAAAGGCAGAAGGAATAGAATTCTTGATCTGAATTCATTCAGATTGAAGTAATGAGCCACTCGCAATGAAAACCCAGCGCGACGGATCCACAACCCGACAACCAATGGCTCAACAAGCCCGCCTTAAGCGGGCGGTAGGGCGATCATTTCCAAAGACCGTCTGCTTTTTCGTCTTCAGTTTTTCCTTTTTCCTTTTTTCTTTTTCCTTTTCTGCTGCGCCCCAGGGCAACGATCTCGATTACTCGAAGTTTCTGCACGCGAGTCGAAAACATTCGTCGCTCGCCTGCAGCGCATGTCATCATCGAACCGACAATTCGGCGCGGCCGAGTTTCTCCGGACACAAGGACTGCACTGGATGTCACTTGTCGCAATTCACCACGCCGAACATTCCCATGTGCTCGATCTGCCACACGGACGTGAACGGGAACAACCCGCCTTTGCAGGTTTTTCCCGATAGATTCAAAGAAAGCTTCAATATGAAGTTCGATCACGCGCAGCACATGACCGGCGCCGCGCGGCCAAGGAACGGTTGTGCGTCTTGTCACAGTCCGTCGTTGCGACGCGGCGTAGCGCTGTCGATTCCATCGGGACTCTCTGCTCACAACGGCTGTTACGGGTGTCATACTCCCAATGCGCAATCGAACGGACGCGACATCGCCTCCTGCGGCGTATGCCACGATCAGAAATCGTATGCGAGGACGCCGGCAAATTCTTCCGCGTATCGACTGGCGTTCAGTCACGCGCAACACAGCGCGCGACAGCGGCTCAGTTGCAACGACTGTCACAGCTATACGGCAGGACTACCACAACGGCGCCAGGTAAGTTCGCCAAAACCGGCGGAACACTTTCCGGTTGGCAACAACACGTGCGCTGCTTGTCATAATGGACGGCGCACCTTCGGCGGAGATCTGGGCTTTAAGGACTGTCACCGCTGTCATACCGGATCATCGTTTCGCATGGGAACGCGAGGCTAACGGTCAGTAGCCAGCCGTGAAGGAGCGCCCGAGTGATTTCGTGTCCACTGGAGGGAAACCACACTAACCTCAATCGCATCCGAATCAAGCCAGTTTGACAGTTTTGGATCACGTTCTTAAGATCGAGCGGCGTCAATTGCGCGATCAATGTGCAGACGAGGGGGATGTGACAACATGAAGCGGTTGCTGTTCGCGGTCGTTCTTTTGCTGGGTGCGGCGGTTCTCATCTTGGTCGGCAACGCATCGCTGACTTCGGCTTCTCTAACTCAGCAGATACCCAAAGAAAGTAAGGAACAGCCGAAGAAGGTCAAACTCGCCACTGACAGTGTCGACGACAAGTGGGGCGAAGTCGCTTTCGATCACGAAAACCACACGATCAAGAATTACACTCCGGACGGCAAGACTACCGGCGCCTGCATTCAATGCCATCACACCGATCAGCCGAAAGAAAACTTGAAAGCTCCGCTCGTTACCTCGGAAAGAAATGTCGTGCTGACCGCGGCGGTGCTGAATGATGCCGCCGCCACGCCCGTCAAGACCTGCCGCGCGTGTCATCTGCAAGCGGGCGATGACAGCAAACCGCTGCCGGTGATTACCAGGGACGGAAAGCAGGTGAAGATGGATAACGAAGTCGCTTACCACACCAACTGCTTTGAATGCCACGACTCCGCGATCAAGGCGAGACCTGATCTGGCCACAAAGATTTCCGGCTCTGACGCCAAGGGCTGCAATAAGTGCCACGTCGCAAAGTGAGATTTTCCTCTGTAGTTGTTCCTGCTTTCTCCCTCTCCTTTGGGAGAGGGCCGGGGTGAGGGCGTAGCGAAAAACAAAATTGGATTATTTAAATCCTAATCCCTCACCCTAACCCTCTCCCAGAGGGTGAGGGAATTCAAGCCTGACAGCAAACTCGGATTCCAATGACGCTTGTCTTTGACGTGTTGGACGTGGCATGAGGTGCAGTTAGGTTTGTCGGCGGCAATCACCTGGCGACCAGCCCGAGCATCCGGCTGACCGTTGTGACACTTCGCACAAGTTGTTCCAGGCGTAGTCAGATCCGGAGGACTGCGCGTGGCGTGGCAACTCGAACAGCTCAACTCGCCTTCCTTGTTGCCGGGCAATCCGGCAACGGCCCGCACTCGATATAAATGCACGGCGTGAAACTGCTTGCTGCGCCACTGATCTTCGGTGTCGCCGGGCAGCCGTTCAAGTTTCAAAGTGACCTTTCGCTGCTCGAGCTCGTCTGTGTCAAGCCCTTTCCATTTCCAGTGACCATCAATCACCGGATAACCAAACGTGCCGCCATGCGGAGTGCTGACGCGCTTACCGTTATAGGCAGTTTTGTTACTGTCGGTGTGACATCCCGCACACGATAGCAACGCGCCATCAATCGCGCTGAACTGTGCGCCGCGATGCTCTTCATGGCAAGCAACGCAGCCAATTCCGGCATTCATGTGTGGCTGAATTACGGTTGCGACAAAGCTTTCGGTTGTGTGACACGACGCGCACTTCGCTTCAACGCTCGTTCTCAACGCATGACAGGAAGTGCACGAGCCGGCGTTCACGCGATTCGCGATCGGCGGAGACATCGTCAGAGTGATGCGCGTGTGCGCATCGGCGATTGGTCCTGGCGCAAAGGCGGATGCATACAAGAGCGCGCTTGCGACTGAAAGAACTCCTACAACGATCAACCCCCAGGTTAACATTGCGAGGGGCCAGCGCTGTTTAAGATCGCTGGTGGGCGTCCAGACAGATTGGGCTTTGCCCGTGGCTCTGCCGCCGAGGGGAAACAGGGGCGACGGTTTGATCATTTTGGCCGCTGCCGTAATTCGCTTGTCCCAAAAAATATCCAGTGCCTTCGAAGCGGGCAGTGCGGGCGGTTTCGCTTTCGGCGCTGGATGTTTCTTCGGCGCGCCTTCAGTCGGTTGCGCTGCTTCCGGTGCGGCTGGTAATTCAAGCTCCCGGGTTGTGGGCAACTCCCATAAACCCGACATCTCTTTTCGCGCTTCGCCGGGCGTCCCCGCAATTTGCAGAGAAACCTTAAGGACTAACGCTCCTTCAAAATCATCGACGTTCAGCGAGAACGGTCCGATGCCGAGCACATCGCCGGCGCTCAATGCTTCGTATTCTTCCAGCGGCTTGCCATTTAACAGAATCGGATTTCCGGGACGGAGGTTGCGAATGTAGAAGGTGTCGTCGGCTTTGCCTATGCCCGCATGAAGCCGCGAAACCGATGGATGGTTTAGCAACAGCTCACACGTTGGCAGACGACCGACCAGAATTCCGCCCGCGACGATCGTGACGGGATCGACCTGCAAGTCCTCACGGACGATGATGAAGGTGGACTCCATAATCGATCAGTCGAAGTTGGGTGCTACGACTTCATTTTCCATTTGTCATTTGACATCTATCATTTTTCATCTTGAAGTGCAGAAGCTCCATTAAGGAGGATCTCCTCGGCGAAGCCACTCCTGCCGACGCGCTCTTCTTGCACGACGAATGGTCAATGAAAAATGTCAAATGCCAAATGGAAAATGATTTCCGACTCAACGAACATTAAAGAAGACAACCTGCACGATGTGCACGCACATTAACGCCAGCATCAACGAAGTCGAGATCACATGCGGCGCGATCCACGCTTTCAGCAAGCGATGCAAATAAATCAGCGCTTCCACGCGCCGCAGGGTTACCGCGGTTTCGATCGCCTGTAATAACAAATTGCGTTTCTCTTTATTGATGAGCGCGGACATCTCAGACTTAAACTCCAAGCGTGCCTTGGCCAGCGCCGCGGACAGTTCTTCTCGGCGCGAATACTGGCGCAGCAAATACAGAACGGAACCAAAACGGCGACGCACTTTGGTTTCGATCAGTTCACGCAAATCCACGTCGCTCTTTTCTTTGATTGTCGCCAGCTCTTGTCTGAGCTCGTTACGGCGGCCTTCCAGATCTTCGATCAGCAGCGGATCTCCCTCGATGCTGGTCATGATGCGAGGCACGATGAGGTAACAACCGAGGCCGAACAAGCCCGACAGAATGACCAGATCGAACGTGAACATCAGCGTCGAAGAGAGGATGCCGCCGCCATGGCTGCCGCCGTGCATCAGCAACACAATTCCGGCAATCACTCCAAGATAGACGTGCGCCAAGAGCCAATACCGCAAAGCTCCGGCGCGGCGCCGATACACAGGTTTGCGTAGCGGATAAGTCATAGCGCCGGCGACGCCGATCAAACCCGCCAGCCCAGTCACCCAACGCATCGTCAGCCACGTTCCGGCCAGGTGCGCGCGAAATCCGTAATGCCAAATCGCCAGCGCGATGAGGGCCGCAAGAATCACGGTACCGATCGCTCCGCCGATGTGCCAAAGCCGTGCGATTGGATCGCTCTTGTGAATGTTGCGTCCGATCGCATGGGTCTGATCGCGAAAGATCAGACCGAGCGTTTTTTCAATCTCGCCGAAATATTCCCGTGGGTCTACTCGTACCAGCGCGCCGGTGGGACAATTCTCTTCGCAGGAATAGGCCGGACGCGAAGCTCCCGGCGGATTGAGCCCCGTGTTCTCGCAGAGGTTGCATTTGATTGCGACCATGTCCTCGCCCTCCGCGGCGATGCGTTCGGGCGCAGCCGATGCAAAGTTAAAAACGCTTTTCACCCGGCCCAGAAAACCCGTTGGCGCCGAAACTTTTTCATTACGCGGAACCATCGAAATCGCGTTGTAAGGACATTGCGTGGCGCAATCGAAACACCCGATGCAAGTCGCCGGATCGATGTCCACCTGCCCTTTCGGATCGCGAAAGATTGCGCCGGTCGGACAACCCGTCAGGCATTCGGGATCCTTGCAGTGCATGCAGACCGACGGCGAAAGTACGTGCTGTGTACTTTCGCTTTTCGGTTTAATCGGCCGTTCAATGTGAATGCCCCGGCGCAGCAGACGCGATTGCCCATGAACTTTGTGACAAGCGAGCGAGCAATTCCCGCAACGGACGCACAAATCCATATCCATTACCAGCAGGTTGACGCCGTCGACAATCCCCGTGGCAATCTCTTTCTCAGCAGCCGCCAGCACATTTTTGTCCGCCCAGGCGTGGAGACTTGTGTCATCGTCCGCGAGCGAAAACTGCGAAAACGTTTTTAGTACTTTGTCGCTCAGTTGGCGATCAGCACGCAGCTCAGCCAGGGGAATTTCCAGTAATTCGGTCCGGGCCATCAGGGCCGCGGAGTATTGCCACACGGCCTGGCCGCTCAGGGCTTCAAGGCCGAGGCAGTTGCCCGCTCCCAGAAAATCTTCAGGAATGAAAGCGCTTGGCCCGGTACCTTCGGTGATGTCCCGGTATACCGGAAATCCGCGCACACGTCTTATCCAGCCACTCTTGATGACAAAGATTTTTTCGATCGGCGTTCCTTCCTGAACCAACACGTGGTGCTTGCCATAGGCCATGAACTTAGCCAGGTTGGCCAGCGCAACCAGTTCTATTTTGCTGAGGGACTGATCGATTTCTTCGCGCATTTCAACCAGCGCGTTGCCGAGACCGTGGAGCCGATATGTGTTGTCGACTCGTTCGGCAAATTTTTTCAGCGATCGCAAAAGCCTCAGTGCCGGCCGCACCATTTCGAGGACCGTTGCCACCCCACCGCTCGCAGGCACGACGATGGTCGCGTTGCGCGGCACCCCGGCGAGCACAGACATCTCTCCAAAGCACGTTCCCGGAACGATGCGCCCTACTTTTCTTTGTTCACCCGACTCATCAGCGACGTGAACATCGAGATCGCCTTCAACTGAAAGATAAAAGGTATTGCCGCCCCATTCGCCCTCGCGCATGATCACTTCGCCCGGTGAATAAGCGCGCAATCGAGCGTAAGGACCAATCTGTTTTCCGGCGGAAACCTTTCCCTCAACGATCATCTTGAGGTTGTTTTTGTTTTTGTCGTCGAGTAGCTCCGAAACGATCTCGATCTTCTTAACAGCTTCGAGGATCGCTTCCGGGTTTCGATCTTCCTTGGGCATGACGTTTTCGAAATCAGAAGACTATTGTCAACCGCGCTTGAAATTTGGAATGGACAGGCGTCGTCGCCGCGCAGCTTAACATGCCTTTACGAACTGAGGGAATCCACAGTCGGCCGCAACGTAGCATGCCGGCGCATAACAGTGGTTGACCAATGCCAGACGTGATAGCATCCGCGTGCCCCGTGACTCAATTCCATCGTAATAATTGCCGGCAATGCTAATCCCGACTTTTCAACGTGCCCCTTCAAAGCGCTGGTTGGTGATGGCGAGCGTCCTCGTCATTTCGCTCGCTTCGCTGGCGTGGAGCTTTGGCCGCATGGTTCTTCGCGCCAGCGACTTTGAAGGGGCGCCCGCCCGCGCAAAGCAGACGCCGGGAGGCAGCAGCCAGGAAGACAACGGTAGCCGTGACGCCGCGATCTCAAGTTCCAAATCCGAGACCAGACTAACCGATTCAGACAACGACGGGATTCCGGACGTGGCGGAGCTGCGCACGTTCCAGGATCGCGAAAGCTTTCGCCGCTGGTTTACCGCAATAGCTGAAACACAATTCTATCAAATCAGCGATCAGTGGAATTCTGACCAGCGCGATTGTGCCGGACTGGTGCGCTTTGCGATCCGCGAAGCCCTGCGCCGTCACGATCGCGCCTGGTTTCAAAAGATGGGCGCGGGCTACGACACCGTCTCGTCCGATGTTGCGGGTTTCGATCTTGATCACAATCCGCTGGGAGAGAAAATCTTTCGGACTAATTTTGGGTCTTTCGATCAAAGCGATCTGCGCAACGGCAGATTCTCTGACTTCGCGGACGGACGGACGCTGAAAAATTTCAATACGGCGTTTGTCAGCCGGGATCGGCGTGAAGCGCAGCCTGGGGATCTGATCTTTTTCTATCAGCCCTGGGTCCAGAAGTTTCCCTATCACGTCATGATTTTCCTGGGCGGCCCGCGCGTCGCGCCGAACGGCGCGCAGGATTGGGTCGTCTATCACACCGGTTCATCGCCGAATGATCAAGGCACGGTGAAGAAAGTTGAGCTTTCGGTGCTCGATCATCACCCCGATCCGCGTTGGCGTCCGGTCGAGAGCAATAAGAACTTTTTAGGATTCTATCGTTTGAAGATCATTCGGTGAGTTCAATCACGTCCATGTCTAACCGTTTAGAGCGCGGACTTATCCGCACGGGCGGGACAAGTCCCGCCTCTAAACAGCCGTCTCGCTTGTGTGCTCAGGAGGCAATCCATCGTGTCTGAAACCAATCATCGCCGGCCTCGCTATCTTGCGACTGGGGCAATTTACCTAGCCGTCGTGGCGTCAGTCTTCGGATTCAACGTTATTCGCTCACGCGCCGCACGGCAATCGGTGGCGCCCGTCCAGCCAGCGCCAACCGTTGTTGGCACCAAGCCTTACTTCTCGCTGACAACGAATCGCACTTACTCGCCAAACGAAACGGCGCGCCTGTGGGCCAGCTATCAGAACATCGACTATCTCGATTTCCGCGTCTATCGCGTCAAGGACCCGACAAAGTTCTTCAAGCAGCTCGACGATCCGCACCAGGTTGGCGAGAAGGAAAAAGAAGAAGTATCGCAAGGATACGGCAGCCGCGTCTCGGTGCTCGAACGAGCCCATCGACTCAAAATCTCGATCTTCTCGGCCATCAAGGACTATGTGCGCTCGCATCTCCTAAAAGAGCATCGCGAAAGTTTCAATCAAAAATTTCGCAAAGAGAATGAACCAACCCGCACGCCTTTGAACGTCGCTGACTATGCGCGCGTGCCTTTGCTGAATCCCGAGCAAAAGGTCAACGACTGGCGCGAGAAATTGCCGGCGCTGGATCACGAGTACGACAGCCGCATGATCTCGCTGGGACATCATGAGCCCGGCGTCTATTTGATCGAAGCTGTTAACGGTGGGATGCGTGCTTATTCGATTGCCGTGGTCACCAACTTGACGATGATCGAAAAAACCACGAAAGACGGTCAGGTGCTCGTATACGTCGTCGATCGCAAATCGGGCGCGCCGCATGAAGGTGTGAGCGTTGAAGTCACGCGCGCCAAACAAACACTCGCGACGGGTTCAACCGACAAGAGTGGAGTTTTCAAAACTGAAATCAAACCTCCGCAGGTATCTGAGCAGGCGCCTGAAGATGTCGATCGCGAAGAATCACAAACGGGCAATGCTTATCTCATCATGGCGCGCGAGCGCGACAATTTTGTCATCTCGGACGTGGAATCATTTTATTTCGGCGGCGCAGGCGGGGAAGACGACGTTCTTTCCGGCGATAATCTGACCAGCTACATCTACACAGATCGGCCCATCTATAGACCGGCACAGAAAGTTTTTTTCAAAGGCATCCTCCGTCAGTGGGGGCGCAACGGTTATCAAATGCTCGACAGCAAGACCGTCAACGTCACCATCGAGGATCCCAACAACGGCAAGATTTTCGAGAAGGAATTGCCGCTTTCGACTCGGGGCACTTTCAGCGGTGATGTCGACATCGCCGAGGAAGCCCCGCTCGGCAGCTACAACATCGCCGCCGCGGTCGGCGACGCGAAAGCGAGCGGTTATTTCGAAATCCAGGAATACAAAAAGCCTGAGTTCAAAGTAAACGTTAAGGGACCGAAGGCGTTCGCCGCCGTCGGCGAAAAAGTTAAGTTCTCGATCGGCGCCAACTATTTCTTCGGCGCGCCGGTGACGAACGCCGATGTGCATTACTACATTTATCGCCAGCGCTATTACCACTGGTGGTGGGGCAACGATTCAGGAGATGAATTCGACGATCTCGCCGGCCCCGAGAATGAAGGCGGAGACGAAAACGATTATGGCTATTACGGCAACGACATGGTCACCGAAGGCGAGGGCGCGCTTAATGGGCGGGGCGAAATGGCAGTCGAATTCGAAGTGCCCCAACCGGAGGAAAAAGATGAATGGGATTATTCGTACCGCCTGGAAGCAAAAGTCACTGACGCGTCGCGTCGCGAAATGCAGGGCGCGGCATCGTTCATCGGCACGCGCGGCAAGACCGTCGCCGACGCTTACCCGGAACGCTATCTCTATTACCAGGGAGACGCGGCAAAAATCAGAGTGAAGACTGCCGATTACTCCGGTCATCCGGTTTCCGAAAAAGTCACCTTGAAATTTATCGAACAGAAGTGGGAGAAAATCGAAAAGGATGAAGAGTACAACGGCTATAAGTACAAAAACTACGATTACGTTTTGCACGAGCGCGAACTTAGTTCCGCGGACGTGAACACTGACAGCCAGGGCAACGCCGTTTACGACTTCACAGTTCCCTCGCCCGGCGAAATTTACGTCAAGGCCATCCTCAACGAAAATGGACGGGAAGTCGTTAATCGTGGCGGGTCGTTCTGGGCGCCCGACAAGAAAGGCGAATGGTCCGATTTCGAGTATCGCGATTACGACGAAAAGTCGATCAAACTTGTTCCTGACAAGAAGTCGTATCGGCCCGGCGAAACTGCGCACGTGCTCGCGATGCTGCCGGCCGACCAGGCGCACCTGCTGGTGACGACCGAACTGTCCACGGTATTGACGGCGCGGCTGATTGACGCTCCCGGACGCAGCGTCGTGATCGACGTGCCGATAGAGCGTCGCTATGAACCGAATGTCTATCTCGATGTCTCGTTCGTCAAGAACAACGACATGTACAACCAGAGCCAGTTGATTGCCGTTCCGGCGCGCGACAAAATGCTGAAGCTCGACGTGATTCCCAACAAAAAAGAGTTCAAGCCGCGCGATGTGGCGTCGTACACGATCCTCGCTCGTAACGAAGATGGGTCGCCGGCCGCAAATGCGGAAGTGAGTCTCGGCATTGTCGACGAAGCAATCTACAGCATTCAGGCCGACACCGCCGGCAACATCAAACGCGATTTTTACGGCAAGCGTTACAATGAAGTGCAGACCAGCCTCGCGATTCATTACACGTTCACCGGCTATGCCGGCGATAAGCCTGTCGATCTCGCGCGCACCAAGCCTGGTTATCAGCTCGCGGATTTCAAGGATACCGAAGCGACCCAGTTCGCTGAGCCCACCATTCGCCGCGAATTCAAAGACACTGCCTTCTGGCAGCCGGACGCGGTCACTGGCGGCGACGGCAAAGCCACGATCAAGTTCACTTTGCCGGATAATCTGACAACCTGGCGCGCGACCGCGCGCGCGGTCACTGCCGACACGCGCGTCGGCTCGACAGTACAAAAAACCATCGCACGCAAAGACGTGATCATGCGTCTGGAGATGCCGCGCTTTCTGACTGAAGGCGACACGGTGACAATCTCGGGCGTGGTGCATAACTTTTTGAAGAGCGACAAATCGACAAAGATAACGCTCGATCTAAACGGCGCCCAGTTGCTCGATCCTTCGGCGGAAACCATCACCATTCCTCGCAACGGAGAGCATCGCGTCGATTGGCGCGTGCGCGCTGACAACGTAGGAAAACTGACGTTGCTGGCGAAGGCATTGACTGATACGGAATCCGACGCGGTCGAGATGTCGATGGAAATTGTGCCGCACGGTCTGAAGCAAACCCTGGGCAACACGACCACGCTTACGCAGAACGATGCGGAGCAAACTTTCTCGCTCGATCTCCCGCTGCATCCGGATATTCAGGCGCGAAACCTGCGCCTTGAAGCGTCACCGTCGATTGCGGCCACGCTTTTCGGCGCGCTCGATTATTTGACGAGCTACCCATACGGATGCACGGAACAAACGATGTCGAGCTTTTTGCCGAATGTGATCGTCGCGCAGACTTTGAAAGACGTGCCGACGGCGAAGATTCGCGCGTCGAACGATCTCGATAAGAAAGTTCAGCGCGGACTGGACCGTCTTTACAATTATCAACACGGCGACGGCGGCTGGGGATGGTGGAAAGACGATCAGAGTGACCCGTTCATGACCGCATACGTCGTTGACGGTCTGACCCTGGCGCAACGCGCGGGCTATCAAATCGATGAAGCACGGCGCGATCGTGGACGCGATAAACTCGATGCGCTGCTCAATGCGGGTAAGCGCGACGATGGCAATCCGATCGATGATGAAACTCGCGCTTATATGATTTACGCGTTCACCGAGAGTGGCGGCGGCGATAATCATTTCCTCGAAGAGCTTTACCGCAAACACGGCGGCCTCGGCGCTTACGGTCGCGCGCTGCTGGCTTTGGCGCTGCACGAGCAAAAGGATGGCCGTGCTCGCGAAATTGCCGGGGAGATTGAAACCCATGCAGACGTCGACGAATTCGAAGCGCACTGGCTAACCGCACGCGTCAACGATTACGGCCGCGACGTCTATCTTGACGCCGAAGCGACATCGCTTTCCCTCAAGGCCTTATCTCAAATTGATCCGGGCAGTCAGCTGCTGCCTAAGGCTGCGCGCTGGTTGGTCAAGAATCGCAGCCACGGTTACTACTGGCTATCAACGAGAGAAACCGCGTTCGCGATCTATGGACTGACCGATTATCTGAAAATCAGCCACGAACTGTCGCCGGATTACACCTTCGAAGTTTTTGTGAACGGTGTACAAGTCGCGTCTCAACATGTTGGCGCGAGCGAAGCCGCCAACGCCCAAGCTTTGGTGATCACGAAGAAGGGCGCCGACGTCGGCAGCTCGAACCAGATTCGGATCGTCAAACATGGCCGCGGCGCACTTTATGTTTCGACTGCGCTCGAATATTTCACCGCGGATGAAAATGTTGCCGCGCAATCGTCGCCGACTTTGAAAATCACGCGCGAATACTTGCGATTGCGCGTGAATGAAAACCAGGGCGGAAAACCAGGCTGGAACATCGAACCGTTAACGGGCGAATTGCGCTCAGGCGATTTGATCGTGGTGCGGCTGCGACTCGAAGGCGCACGTTCGCAGTACTTGATGATCGAGGATCCAATTCCCGCGGGCGCCGAGCAGGTTGGCCACGTCAGCGGCATCAATTTGAATTACAGCGAAGGCCGCTGGAGCGATTGGTACAGCAACCGTGAATTTCGCGATAACCGCACGGTGATCTTTGATAACTACTTTAGCGGCAAAGCGACGTTTCAATACGCCATGCGTGTCGAGGTACCCGGCGAGTTTCGCATCGCACCCGCGCGCGCTGAGTTGATGTACCAACCAACAGTGCAGGCGAATACGAGTAACGATCGGTTGCGGATTCTGGATAAGAAGTAGTTACAGACCGCTCGCGTTACGGGGCGGGTAAGCGGGGCAGTAGCCCGACCGTGAGGGAGGGCTTGGATTTCTCAAGCCGCGTGGCGGCGCGATATCTATAGAATCAGTAACAATTTAGGGGACCGGCTCCAGAGCAAAATCCGCTTTCGCCCAAAAATGGGGTTTGAAAACAAACTAACACCACCGGCTATAAACATTTCGTGCCTAACGGCACTAAAGAGGCAACTATGATCATCCCAACTTTGAGAAATTGGCTTGAAACAATCAAGGCGCTGGTGACTAATCCACGCGCTCTTGCCAGCTTCGCCGTGCTTTACTTGCTGCTGCTCGCGACGCTCTACGGTTTCATCTCCACGCGCGAGGCGACCGTTTGGCAGGTGATCGTCACGTTGTTTTTCCTGGTGCTGATACCGGCGGAATTTTTCATTCTGCAGGCAACGATTGTTCGATCAACTCAGGAATCCAATTTTCATTGGCCGCAAATACTGCGCGATTCCATCAAGTTAGCAGTCGTGACTATTCCAGTGATTCTTCTTGGTTACGTGATTTTCGTTTTGCTAAACAAATGGCAAGCGCATTATCCGATTAAGAGCGCGCCCTTGCCCGTATGGCCCAGCCCGAAGATCTTGACTGCGCCCAGCCAGGCAGTGCCGCAGCCGCTGCACTGGCCCACGCTGCTGTTTGCGACGGCGCGATCTCTGCTGTTTGGCGTAGCGTTGCCACTGGCCAGCATTCATCTCTGGATTGAGGTCGCGGCCCGTGATTTTCATTCCGTGATTGGTGGTGGCGCACTCGGTGTTTTGAAGCGCCTCGGTCGCGTGATGGCGCGCGCGTTTACGGCCGCGTCGGTCTTTGCATATGCGCTGGGTCTGGTTGTGTTCGCGCTGATTCCTTACGCGCTGCTCTTCGTTAACTTTTCCGCCAAAGGAACAAAGACGGACTTTGCGCTGTTCGTTGCCCGATTACTGCTCGTCTTTGCGTTCACTCTGGTTGGTTGGATCGTTACGGTAAGCACTTTGGCGCGAATGAACGGAACCACCGAATCAGTTTCCCGCAGCGAAATCGGTGTCGAGGCGGAGGCCCCGGCATGACGCCGAGAGCTGCAACTCGATACCTGGAGCGCATCACCGGCTCGCATTCATTGGTGTTGGCGCTGACCTGTTGTGCCCTCCTGTTCTTCAATTTTCTGCCACTTCACAAGGTCGCACTTCCTGATTGGTCTGACGACGACGATCTATCAAACGAAAATGATCTGGACGCTGCTTTGCAACAAGCCGCAATCACAGCGCTCGGTCAACGCGACGGCGCGATCATCGTCATGGATCCACAGACCGGACGCGTGCGCGCCCTGGTCAATCCCCAACTCGCTTTCGAACGAGCGGTCATGACCGGTTCAACGATCAAACCGTTTACGGCCCTGACTGCTTTGCGCGCTGGTTTGCTCGACGCGAATTCGCGCACAGTCTGTCCCGGTCGATTCAAAGGTTTGGGCTTCTCCGTCGTCTGCGTTCATGAAGATCATCTGCCGCCATTCACTCCGGCGCAGGCGATTGCCTATTCCTGCAACTACTATTTCGGGACGTTGGGCGAGCGTTTGGGACAGGATAAGCTCGTCGAAACGCTAACGGCGTTTGGCTTTGGTCAGCCGACCGGTTTGAATGCCGACGAGGCGAAGGGAACGCTGCGACCCTGTGAAGCGGGAAATAGCGCGAAGATTCGATCTGAGGATAGGCGAAATTCATCCGGAGCCGACTGCGGCGCTCGCGAAGCTATCGGTGAAAGCGATCGCATACAAGCAACCCCGATTCAACTGCTGACTGCGTACGCGGCGCTGGTCAATGGCGGTCATCTATTTCAACCTCGCGTTGGAAACGCAGGTGAGGGTCGCCCCATCGAACGCTCGACCATCAATATCACTGACCAGCAGCGCCAGATTATCACCGAAGGCATGACCGGCGCGGTGCGTTACGGCACGGCAAAAAACGCAGGCCTGGATTCGCTCCCATTTTACTTGTTGGGAAAGACGGGAACTTCACTTCCGGCGAAAGGTTTTCGTACGAACGGCTGGTTTGTCGGCTTCGCCGGCAAAGATCGTAACGCGCGTTCAAACTCTCTCGAAGCAAACGGCGAACTCGGGCCGAATGAAATCCATCTTGCGGTGCTTGTTTTCTTGAATCGTTCGCATGGATCGGAGGCCGCCCTCCTGGCCAGGCCTGTTTTCGAAACCTTCGCCAATGAAGCCAACAAGTTTCACCGCAGAAACGCCGAGGAGCGCAAAGATAACGAAGAGAAAAAGCCTTTCAGTTCCCCTCTCCGTGATCCGCAATCCGCGATCAAGGTTCACCTAGTTCACGAGAACATCACGCAGGAGCTGTCACTTGAGGATTACGTTTTCGGCGTGATGCGCGCCGAAGGAAGTATGGAAACAGAGCCTGAGGCGCTAAGAGCTTTGGCAATTGCGATTCGCACATACGCGTTGAAGAACCTTGGACGCCACGCCAGGGATGGTTACGATTTTTGTTCGACGACCCATTGTCAAAGATTTGCGCTGAGCGCTGATCGGGGCACCCGCCCAACCGTTGGGGAGGGCCCCCTTCTTGATGCGGTCCGTGCAACCGAAGGCCGCGTGCTGCTTGACCAGCGCGGACAGCTTGTGGATGCGTACTTCGGCGCCTCGTGCGGTGGACAGACTGCGAACCTTGGAACGCTTTGGGGCGTGACGCCGCCGGAATATCTTCGCGGTGTGCGCGATGAGTATTGCTTATCAGGCCCGCACGCCACCTGGACTGACGTGATCACGCGCGCCGATCTGTTGCGCGCTCTCCAAAGTGACGCGCGCACTAACGTTGGCGCAAGACTTGATCAAGTAATAGTAAGCAAACGCGATGAAACCGGCCGCGCAGAGTTCATCACGCTCGAGGGAGAACATCGCAAGACTATTCGCGGCTGGGATTTCAAGATCATCGTCGGACGTGTGCTCGGATGGAATTTGATAAAGAGTTCGCGGTTCGAAGTCGCTCGTTCCGGATCGAACTTCGTCTTTAGCGGCAGTGGTTTTGGCCACGGCCTCGGACTCTGTCAGGAAGGCGCACACGTGATGGCCGCGCGCGGATCAAGTTGTCAACGAATTCTCGAGAAATATTTTCCAGGAACGAGTGTTATGTCGCGTCCGCGCAACACGGCAAAATTCAACGCCGGCGACGTTCTCGATCGCAACGCTGACGCCGCAGAAGTCATCGCGGAGGGAGCAGAGAAAAACCTTCGCGTTCCTCGGCGAAATTCTCTGCGCCCTCTGCGATTAAATTCGCTATCTCATCACGCAACCTCAACCAGGATCATAACAATCTCCAGTGAACACTTTCGCGTGTCTTACCCTGCCAACGTCGATCGCCGCGATGCCAATTTGATGTTGAATACTTTGGAATCGGCGCGGTCTGATTTCGTCCGTCGAGCTTCCGCTGCTTCCATTTCGGTACCCGAAATCCCGACGATGGAAATCCGGCTAAACGAAAATACCGGCGATTTCACATCTCGCACGGGCCAGCCGTGGTGGGCCGCGGCGGCGACAAAGGGAAATCGAATCGAACTGCAACCAGTTGAAATCTTGAAGCGTCGTGGCGTGCTTATCACGACGCTTCGTCATGAATTAGCGCACGCGGTTATCGATTCGATCAGTCGCAATCGCGCGCCGCGTTGGCTTGAGGAAGGGTTCGCGCTCTATCTCGCTGGAGAAGGGCCGACGATTTCGCGTTACGCGCCAAAAACAAATTTGACCGCGGATGAGCTTGAGCGAAAACTTGAACGCCCAGGTTCGCAGCAGGAGATGCGCGCGCTGTACGCTTTGGCTTATCAGAAGGTAATTGAGGTGGTGCGTGGAAGCGGCGAAGCAACGGTTTGGAAACGGCTGAGCCAGAGCTAAGCATCTTTACTTCAAACAATCTCTTCTGAATTGACCCGAATTCCGCGCTTTGCTAATTCAGCAAAAAAGGGCCCTGGTTCGAAACAAGCTTCGGGAGCGATTACGCCCGCTCGCTTGGCTTCGCCGCGCGCGAGTTTTTGCGCGCCAATCGAAGCGGGAATGCCGGTCATTCGCGCGGTAGCTGCGGTTCCCCACTCGGCGCGCGGAGGGTGACTCGTATTGCAAACGATGCGCACAGGCTTATTTTGACGTCGTCCCGCAACTTCCACGTTGAGCAGAAACGCCCACTCGCCGTCACCGCCAAAGTCCGCCGCGGTTTGCAGAATGTGCTGGCGCAGAAACGCTTTCGAATGAATTTCATTTCCCTTGAATTCAATCGACTGATCGCCCGTCAATTTCAGATCGGCAAACAGACGCAGTGCTTGCATGATCTCGGTGCGCCAGGTGCCACGCACATCAACGCGGCGCACGCCCTTGGCTAACAAGCGCGGCAGCGTATGCGTCTCGGAATGCGGCACGTAGTAAGTTTCGATCTCGCCGACTGGTTCGGAAAATTTGACGAGCTTCGCGCCTGAAAATGCGGGCACTTGGATAAAGTTTCCTCCTTCCCAATAAAAACGCCGGCTGCCGAGGCTGAATTCGTCCAGCACCGTATCCAGCAATCCGGCCGACGGCGCAATCGAACGAAATGAAGCGAACGCGATATGCACTTCATCAACTTGATCCATCTGATTGGCCGCCTGCCGCGTCATCAAATTTGTCACGCCTGGCGTCGCGCCGCAACCGAGACAAATCGTCACTCCCGCCTTTCGCGCCTCGTCATCGAGCTCAAGCTGCTTCGGCGTATTGAAGAGTCCCCCGAGATCGAGATAGCTGACGCCCGCACGAATCGCCGCGCGCGTCGCGATCAAGCCGTAGTGATAAGTTGTGCTGTTAGCAACAACATCAAAGCCGTGAAGCTTTTGCGTCAAGCTATCTTCATCGCTAACGTCGATCTGAATCGCCCGCACCCGATCACCAAGTTCCTCGGCAAGCGCTTCCGCTTTTCGAACATCTGCGTCAGCGATGACGATCTCTTCAAAGTCGCTGGTGCGCGCGAGATCGCGAGTGACTTCCGATCCCATCGCACCACAGCCACCAAGAACAATTATTTTCATGATCAGAAATTGGCGGGCAGTAGCCCACCTCTAAACTATTTCTTCCTTTGCGAGCTTTGCGCCTTGGCGTGAAACCCGATCTCACGCAAAGACGCAAGAAAGGTCAATCAGTTTTTCGGCCCTTGCTCCAATCGTATGGATACCAGTAAGGCTTGGCTTCGATCTTGTAGTCGAGATGCACATGTTTCGTATCGCGAAACGCTTCCAGACCTTCAGCGCCAAGTTCGCGGCCGAAACCGGACATGCGCATGCCGCCGAACGGTCCGGCATCGTTGTCCGTAAGCGGATCGTTGATCCAAAACGTGCCGGCTTTGATTCCTTCCGCGGCGCGCATCGCGTATTCGAGATTGTTCGTCAGAATGTTTGCGCCCAGGCCATAATCGGAATCATTTGCGAGCATGATTGCTTCATCAACGTCTTTCACTCGCATGATGGGCGCGACCGGACCGAACGTTTCCTCACGCATCAACGGCATCGAGTGATCCACATTCACTACCACCGTCGGTTCAAAAAAGTAACCGCGGGACAAATGCGTCGGACGCTTGCCGCCGCATAAAACTTCCGCGCCCATCTCGCGCACGCGGACAAGTTTTTCTTCAACCTTCTCGCGCTGCTGCGCATTGATCATCGGACCAAGATCGACATCGGGGCCCATCGGATCACCGAGTCGCAGCGTGCCGGTGAACTCGACAAACTTGTCGATGAACTGCGGCGCTACCGATTCGAAAACGTAGAAGCGCTCGCCGGACGTGCACACCTGCCCCATGTTCAGATAAGCCGCCCATACCGCTCCGCGCACGGCCACATCCAAATCGACGTCATCGCAAACGATAAACGGATCGTTGCCGCCGAGTTCGAGATTGATTTTTTTCAAACGCTCGACCGCCAGCGTGGCGATGCGCCGTCCGGTCGCTACGCTGCCGGTGAAAGCCACCAGCGACGTCAGCGGATGCGTGACCAGAGGTTCGCCCACTTCCCGTCCATAACCAGTGACGACGTTAACCACACCCGGCGGCAATTCATGAAAAGCAATTTCGGCCATCAGCAAAGTTGAGAGCGGTGTGTTCTCAGACGGTTTGATAATTACGGTGTTGCCAGCCATCAACGCGGGCGCCACCTTCCAGGACATCAACAGCAATGGATAGTTCCACGGCACGATGCAGACGACGACGCCGTAAGGCTCTTTCATCACAAAGTTCATCTGATGCCGCTGCACCGGAGGAATCACGCGCCCTGATTCGTGACGGCCGACTTCCGCGTAATAATCAAAACAGGCCGCTACCCATTCAATCTCGTCCATGTTTTCGATGAGTGGCTTGCCGCCTTCGAGTGTCAAAAGACGCGCAAGTTCTTCGCGTTGATCGCGAATGTTTCGCGCCACCTTATGAAGCAGCTCGCACTTTTCGATTCCCGGGATAAATCGCCAGTCTTCCTGTGCGGCGTGCGCAATGCGGGCGGCGTACTCGGCGTCTTCCGCGCGAGCGCGAGGAACCTCGTCGATAGTTTCCTCGAGCGCGGGATTCTCGACCGCAAAAGTTTCGCCCGAGAGGCTGGCGACGAACTCGCCGTTGATGAACATTTTGCGCATTCAGTTTCCTCTGTGTCCTCTGGGGTAAAAAATTTCGTCCCTTACGCTCGGGCTTCCGACACGAGCGACGCATGAAATCTTTCCAGCGCCGCATCGATCAAATCACGAGTGATGATGAGCGGTGGCTCAATGCGAATCACTTCCGGTTTATTTAGAGTGTAAGCAATCAGCACGTTGCGATCGAACATGCGCTGCGCCAAGGATTCGCCGACTTTCGCGTCGACGATCTCCACTCCGATCAATAGACCCCGGCCGCGCACATCGAGAATTATTTGCGGGAATTGTTCTTGTAACTTTCTCAGTCCGGACCGGAAATACTCACCCATTGTGGCCGAGTTTGCGACTAAATTTTCACTCTGCAGAGTCTCAATCGCAGCCGCGGCGGCGCACGCAGCCATCGGGTTCGCCCCAAAAGTTGACGTGTGATAGAACGGATTCGGATGAAATGACTTGAAGATTTCGTCGGTCGTGTGAAACGCGGCGCACGGGATTACTCCGCCTGATAATGCTTTGCCCAAAGCCATGACGTCCGGTACAACGTTCGTGTGATCACAGCCAAACATCTTTCCGGTTCGTCCCAGCCCGGTCTGTACTTCGTCAAATATGAGCAGCACTCCGCGGCGCGTACAAATCTCACGCACGGCCGGCAAATAATCGTTCCGCGGCACGATCACGCCGCCCTCGCCCTGGATCGGTTCCAGGATCACCGCGGCGGTTTCATCGTCGATCGCTTTATCGATTGCGTCAGCATCGCCATAAGGAACAAATGCTGTCTCCAGCAGTGGCAGAAATGGTTGCCGAAAGAGATCGCGACCCGTGACGGAGAGTGACCCAAGAGTCTTTCCATGAAAGGAGTTGATCGTCGAAATGAATTTTTTCTTTCCGGTATAAAGCCGCGCGAGTTTCAATGATCCTTCGACGGCTTCCGTTCCCGTCGAACACCAGAAAGTTTTTCGCAGACTTCCCGGCGTGATTTCAGCCAGACGTCGCGCCGCATCCGCGGCCACCGGATTCATCATCCATTGTGAATGCAGCGCCAGCCGATCCATCTGCGCTTTTACCGCGCCGATCACATTCGGATGACGATGGCCGAGCGCGAAAATTCCGAATCCACCGAGACAGTCGATGAACTCGCGGCCATGAATGTCGCGCAGCAGACAACCCTCGCCCTGCCACTCGACAACGGCGCCGTCAACCACGCGGGGATCTGGCCAGCGATTGAGATAGGCATTGAAATTCTCGACGCACTCGCGAACGATCTGCGCCTTTTCATCTTCGGAAGGCTCGTAATTGATGCCTAGTTTCATTCCTTGGTGGCGAAACGGATGGAGAGTAGGTTCGTTCGTCACGAATGTCAATTTGGAGTGCGGTCGCCGTAGCGTTGTCAGCAACGGCGCTTGGGATTCCATTCTTATTGATAGCGTCTTTGCGTGAGACGGACTTTCACGCAAAGGCGCCAAGCGCGCAAAGCGATCCAAAGCGCCGCCGCTGCGGAGTCACTCCAAATTCATTACGACCGCTTCGGTCTTCTGCTCACGAAAGGATTGTCGCGCACCCAGAACCGCCAGGGCTTTGCGATCCATTCTTTGGCATAATCAATGCCCACGCGTGGGCCGCGCGCGATCTCCCGAGGCGAGACTGAAACACCTGCTTCGATCCAAACTCGGCCGCCGAGCAGATCGGCCTTATCGAGTCGGCGATCAATTCCCATTGCCACGCACAAGCGGCCGGGGCCACTGGTCCACTCGTATTCGGATCGTCCTGCCCGACGACGACGAATGAGATCGATCCCTTCGATTGGTTCCAGGGCCCGAACCAGGACCGCGTGGGGAATGTCTTCAGTGTTCGTCACGACATTGAACTGGTTGTACATGCCATAAACGAAATATACATAAGCAGTGCCGCCGACGCCGTACATCGTTTCAGTTCGCTGAGTGCGACGACCGTTGTAGGCATGCGAAGCTCTGTCTTCCGGGCCGCGATACGCTTCGGTTTCAACGATGGTTCCGGCAACACGAGAACCATTCTTGTGCGGCACGACTAACTTTTTGCCGAGCAGATCGCGCGCGACTTCGAGCACGTCTGAACGCGTGTAGAATTCGCGAGGAAGTTTCGCACTCATCGGTACACTTCTCTCCGATGGGCAATTTTTGCAACTAAGATATGTTGGTTCCTATGCCAAACGTAATAAACAATGCGGTAATCACCGACTCTGATTCGATAAAGGTCAGGTTCTCCCTTAACCTTGGCAGTTCCAATAGGTCGTGGATCTACTGCCAAAGAATCAATGTGTGGCTTCAGTCGCCTCTGAGTAAACGTAGAAAGCTTACGGAATTGGCGCTCAGCCAAGGGGGAGAGAACTATATTGAATGCCACAGGTCATATCCCCAGCTCTCGCTTTAGTTTTTCCCAGGAGATAGAGCCTTTTGGTCCTGCCTCTTGTAACGCCAACCGAGCGTCTCTCGCGTCATGTTTGTCTTCTTGCGCATTTGCCTTGGAAGGCTTTACTAGTTTTCGCGGACGGGCTGCGGTCACCTTCTTGTCAGCTTTAGCTCGGGCGTCCTTTGGCATGTTTGAAGTCCTGAACACATTATACCAGATTCAAAAATTCACCTCATCCGCCAAAGCATCACGATCGTGATAGCAAATCCGATTGCCACGATCGCGCGCCGGATGAATACGCGGCCGACGCGCCGCGCGGTGCGCGCGCCGAAATATCCGCCGAGCGTGGCCGCGATCGCCATCAGCAACGATCGCGGCCATGAAACCATGTGCGCGATTGAAAAGCTGACGACGGCAACACTGTTGATGCAGATGCCCAGGAAATTCTTGATGCCGTTCGCGCGATGAATGTCGTGCAGACCGAGCAAACCCATCGCCGCCAGCATCAGAATGCCATTGCCGGCGCCAAAGTATCCGCCGTACATCGCTGAAAAAAATTGAAATACCATCGCACCAATCCACCACCTGGCACTCAATGCACCGGAAGGGGCGGGTACGCGCAGCCAGCGATTCACCGGACCCTGAATCATGAACAGAATCGTGGCGAATAAAATTAATAAAGGGACCAATCGCGCAAAGACGGGCGAGGGCGTAGCAATCAACAGCCAGGCTCCGACGCCTCCGCCAATCACACTGATCACGCCGAGTCGCATGAGTATCATCGAACTGTCATTCATCTCGCGCCGATAACCAAACAGGCCGCCAAACAATCCCGGCCAAAGGGCAACGGTGCTGGTCGCATTCGCAACTTTCGGATCGAGTCCCAACCAAATCAGAATTGGAAACGTAAGCAGCGTACCGCCACCGGCAATAGAGTTCACTACGCCGGCAAAAAACGCGGCGACGAACATTGCAGCGGCGTGCAGAAGCATGCGCGACAGAATAAAGGAAAAGGTCCACAGAAGCATAAGGACTTGCGGGCTTCGCCGCCTGATGTGCGGAAAGCCCTCTGGCTTTCCGTCAGCCGACCAACACACATTCACTCATCGCGGCGAGGTCGGGCCTCGCCGCGATGAGAAGAAAAAGCAGTACTCGCTTCCGGTAAGCGTAGCCTTACCGCACATCGGGCGGCAGAGCCGCACAAGCATGTTAGAATGCGTTCACGCTATTCATCATTAGATCTTCAGGGGGAAAATAATGGCAGAAGTGAGCATTCGTCCGAAACCAAACGGACCTTATCTTGTCGAAGGCCCGGTCGATATTTACGACACTGCAGGAAATAGGATCGCGACCGACGATCGGCCGCGAATCGCCCTGTGCCGCTGTGGCGCTTCGTCGAATAAACCGTTTTGTGACGGCACGCACAGCAAAATCGGGTTCCAGGCCGCGGAAACGATCAATCCGGAAAGCGCTGAGCCGCAGACTTAGAGTTCTACAAACTAGAGCAAAAGAATCTATTTGGCAGGTGTAAACACTCCGCTGCATTCGGGGTGATGTTTTCGCAGCGCAACAGAGGCTTGATTGTCTATGTTCTCCTGTTTGCCATACCAGAACAAATCGGCAACCGCTTTACAATTCGGGTTTCCGGCATCGAGGAAGATGCTTTGCCGATGAAAGATTTGCTGTTCATAGTATATTCGCTTTCGTTTTCCATTCTCGTCTACGAGATAATACCAATCGTGAAATCGCCTTACGTTCCTTTCGGTCGAAGTACAAAAATAGCTCGACTCAGATACCGCAAATACTCGTCGGCTCCCGCGCGGGAGCGGCGGACATTTTGGATTACCATATTCGATCGTGACCCAGCCCTCTTTCATGTCCGCCGGGATCAGATAGGTCTCAAAAACAACATACTCCTGCCGCAGAGCAACCAAGACAACAATCGCCATGACAATAGCAACACTGCTTGTGATAAAAGCTATTATCTTCACTGCTTTACGCATCCCGGAGATTCAGGGCAACGACTCGGCTTGAAAGTCTGTATAGGTACTAGTGGTTCGCTCAACGCCGACGGCTTTGTTTCTCGATATTCAAATATAGCGTTCGCCATTGGCTTGCCGTCCTTTCCGACATTGTAGCTGTACAGCGCAATTGACGGATAGTTAGTGCTCTCGCTACCTTTCTCGACGCCAACTTTTCCGTCGGGAGTCACAACCAAGTTCAAGTTGATTCGTATCTTTTCGTCGCTGCCGATGCCAGTGCTGGCACTGAAGCCATTTAGACCGGTGATTTGCAAAGACACGTGGTAGTTTCCTTCTTTGTCTACATTCGTCGAGGTAACATTGGCAGTTACCTCTCCAGGAAGGCCAAAAACAGCTATACGCGGTTTACTGACACCGGATTGTGGATCGAGTATGTGGCTCCAACCGGACTGTTCGCGCGTGAAGACACCCTGCACTTGTATTCGAAAAGTCTTGCTGGGATCGTTGGCCGCGAAATCGCGATTATCACCTTTGCCATAACCGCGGAAACTCGGCGATGCAATGAAAGCCTCAATGCAATCCCAACATTGCCCACCGATAAACCGGAAGGCGCTGAACATCTGCCATTCGGATCCCTGTAAGCTAAAGGATTGTTTCTCACGTACGCATACTGATTCCAGTTTTGAGGGTTTGAGAGGAAGTTGTTCAGAATGCGCCCGCGTTCTTCAGCGGTTTTCCCATGGTCTTTCTCGAAAATGATGTTCGAGGGATCAGGACTCGTGAACCTACCTTGGACAGATGAATAGTAGCGAGCACCAAAATAGTCCAAGCCTGTCTCGGTATCGCGCTCCTTCCCCGTGAACTGTTGCCGCACACCATCGTAAACGCCGTAGCCTTGGGGTGGTGGCGCGAGAGGTTGATTGATTCCGGGAAGCACGACACCCGCCGGTAACGCGCCAGGAGGAAGTCCGCCTTGTGATGCGTTCCAGCCGGCGGATTCAGGTGCATGAGGATGTAAAGCTTCCGGTGGAATGTTGGCGAGTTCGCTTGTTGACAATGTTGAGACGTTTTTTACGGGAACAGCCCTTGGCTCCCCGTCTGGCTTTGCTTTGCCTGTGTTTCCGGCACGTTGCTACGCATCCATCCCGCGTAGGTCACGCCGGCAATGAGCGACGCGAGCAGTACGCAACTAATAATCTTCGTCCGAGGATCGAATCTGCTAACTATAGAACTGAATCTGCTGAGAATAGAATTCGCGGAATTTTGGATGACAGACTTCTTCGCGCTGCTACGCTTGTCAGCACGAGTTTTTCGCGACATAGGAGTCCCTCCTTGGGATGAAACGTCGCTTTTCGGGTGCCCGTACACTACTCCTGAATTTCAGAACTTGCAAAGAGTTTTTGCGCGTTGCCAGTCCGTACGGCACCCAGAGGCGCGTTCATCCTTAAACTTGTTCTGTTCTCTCGAACGGCCACTCGTGGCGAGAGCGCGCGCGGATGAAGTAGATAGTGAGACCGACGACGACGAGGACGGCAGCGTATCTTATCTCTCTCAGAAAATTCTTGCGTGAGATGAGCACATAGATGAACCCTCCCAGTGCGACCAGCGCCGGCAGCGGATAAAGCCACATCCGAAACGGGCGCGGCAAGTCGGGCCGACGCAAGCGCAAGACGATCACCCCGGCGATCTGCGCGAGGAACTGCACCAGAATGCGAATCACTACGAGCGCCGCGATCACGTCAGCCAGCCGGAAGAAACAGAACACCGTTGCTATTCCGCCCATGACCAGCAAAGAGACATAAGGAAAGCGATGGCGTGGGTGGATCTTCGCGAAAACGCGGAAGTAGTTACCATCACGCGCGGCCGCAAAGGGCACGCGCGAGTAGCCGAGGAGCAGAGAGAAAACCGATGCGAACGCCGTCCACATGATTAGCGCAGTGACTACGACGCCGGCCCTCGTCCCGTACAGCCGTTCCATAAACGAGGAGATGACGTAGCGCTGCGCAGGCGTGTTGGCCGTGCCCGCAAACTCGCGCCACGGGATGACGCCGAGGATCGAGATGTTCATCACGATGTAAATGATCGCGACGAACAGGATCGAAAGCAGCACCGCGCGCGGGATCGTGCGTCCCGGATCTTTCACTTCGCCGCCGAAGAAGCAGACGTTGTAATAGCCCCAGTAATCGTAAACCGAGACGAGCAGCGCCGCGCCCAGCCCGGTGAAGAATTTGGGGCGCAGGGTGAATGCGCCGGGCGGAAAGTCGAATGCTAGTTTCCGATCAAAGTGTGTGACACCGGCGAAGATCACCCAGAGGATCGTCAGCATCACGCCAACCCACAGAAATTTCGAGAGCCTTTCTATCAATGTGATGCGGCGATAGAGCAGGAACACGGCGAAACTGACGGCGGCAATGGCCACGAGCGCAACGGGAATTGCGTTAATCTCGACGTTGCCGAGGATGGGAAGCGAAACCTTTGTTTCCTGACCGAGCCTCGGGAAGATGTACGTGGCGTATTGGGCGAGCCCGATGCTGCCCGACGCAATCGAGAGCGGCGCGCTGAATGTGAGTTGCCAGATAAAGAGAAACGACATCAGGCGGCCCAGCTTTCGCGCGCCATAAATCTCTGACAAGTAGCGATAAGAACCGCCCGAACCGGGCAGGGCCGCTCCGAGTTCGGCCCAGACGAGCCCATCGCAGACGACCAACAGCGCGCCCAGGATCCAGCCGAGCATCGCCTGCGGCCCGCCCATCGCTGCGATGATCAGCGGAATAGTGATGAACGGCCCGACGCCGATCATGTCGATCATGTTCAGCGTGGACGCGCCCCAAAGGCCGACGCCGCGGATTAGTTGTCCTTCCTCGTGGTTCGCGGCCGCAGACGCCAGCACTTCTGTTTGCTTGGACATTAGCAGACTCTTTACGTGAAAAAAGACCGCTTGTCGAGTTCTCGTTTTCGTTCGCTTCCAGAACCGGGAGCGGTAGCGAGCGGGGTGCGCGTTGCGGAACCGCGAGCGGTAGCGAGCGGATGCAAAGCTCAAGTTGAGTCAATGATCCCGTCGCTACCGCTCCGGGTTCTGAAACGCCCTCTCTGACGGTCGGGCTACTGCCCCGTCTCTGCGTGACCTCTGTGTCCTCTGCGGTTAAAATCACGTCCAAAACAATGAACCACAAAATCACGCGAATCGTATCGACACTCTTCTTTATTGCGCTGCTGATTACCACCCCGCGGGCGCAGCAGCTTGCGACATCAACTCAGCAATTACCGGAAGATCGCGTCGCGCTTTATCAGGCGCTGCTCGATCTGACGAATCCATGGACGGTGATGTGCGTCGCCGCGCATCCGGACGACGAAGATGGCACCTCGCTGATCGTTATGCGCCGCAAGTACGGCGCGCACACCGTCAGTTTGTTTTCGACGTTTGGTGAAGGCGGGCAGAACGCTATCGGGCCGGAGCTCTATGAAGAGCTGGGCGCGATTCGTGCTCGCGAGACGATGGCTGCGGCTGAGATTCAGGGATCGGAGCCGCACTTTCTCGGCCTGAAGGATTTTGGTTACTCGAAATCCGCCGATGAAACTTTTCAAAAGTGGGGTCATGAAGAAGCTTTGCGGCGGATGGTCTTGCAAATTAGAAAGCTGCGGCCCGACGTAATCATCACGAACCACTCAGTCACTAACAACGATCATGGTCATCACCAGGCGACGGCACGGCTGGAACTCGAAGCGTTCGACGCCGCGGCTGATCCAAAACGATTTCCGGAACAATTGAAAGACGGCGTGACTACCTGGCAGGTGCAAAGACTTTTTGTGCGCGCGAGAGGAAACGCCGGACAGAACCCCGCCCGTCAGGAAGGGGGCGAACAGATCGTAACCATCGATCCCAACGAACGCGATCCAATTCGCAACACTATCTTCGCGGAAGAAGCTCTGCGAGCTTTGCAGAAACACGCGACCCAGGGTCCCTGGCCCAAGACATTCGCAGAATTCGCGGCGCGCTTTCGTGCGTTCAGCGGACAAAACGCCGCGCCGGGCCAATTGCCGATGATTCGATACGTGCTGGTGCGCGAAGCGAAAGGCACAGATGCCCTCACGAAGGACTCGCACAATTTTCTTGATGGCTTGCGATTGCCTCCTGAGGTCGCGAAACAACTTACGCCACCAACGATTGATGGTAAACCGTTGACCGAGTTTGTCGATCATCGAGAACAAGTACTCGAAGCACTTTTAGCAGCTAACCGGAATCTTCCTCGTGGCGAAATAAGCTGGAGTCCGGCTGTTAGGCCGGCAGACTTGCGAAAGACGGCTATGCTCGGAAGATTCAATGAAGCTGAAGCTATTGCCGCAGGCGTATCGGCCCGCGCGATCCTACCCACGAATCTCTTGATTCCGGGACAATCCGGTTCGTTCGAAATCGCGATAACAAATTCCGGTAGGAACCCAGTAAGAGTGGACGGAATAGCATCGGGCATCGGAGGGCAGGAAGATTATGTCGACCTTTCAACAGAGAAGCGAGTGGATTCCGTTTTGCCCGCCGGAGAAACGATTAAAGTTTCGACGGCATATAACCTGCCGGCGAACGCGCCGGTCAACGTACCTCACTCCGAGCACCTTTACGATACGACCTTCGCCGGAATCCCCGTTATAGCGGCTGTATTTGTCGAACTCCGCGGAACGAAGGCAATGATAGCTAGGGTGAGATATTTTGACGTGGCACCGCCGGTGGAGATCACGAGTGCTTTGCCCTCGACTGCAGTCATTACTCCTCAAACTCAAAATGTTTCGGAAACGCTCACACTGCAAGTTTTCAATCACGGGACAGCACGTGTGCACACCTCAATTGAAGCTTCAATTGAGGGTATTGCCGCGGTCGATCGTCCAGAAAGGAAGCGCACAAAGCTCAATGAGACGCCTCTCACAATCGGCCCCGGGGAAAAGCGCGAGTTAAGGATCACTCTGCCGTTTCAATCGAAAATCGAAGAGCGGATTGTGCGCCGTTTCGTTTTAGCTCCCACTCCAGCTTCAATTCACAAGCCGGTACCCTTGAAGCTCGACCCGAAACTCTTATTTCGGACAGCTGACAAATCTTCAAATGAAGTGTCAGTTCCGCTTGTTTACGCCAATGCTCACGTAGCGCCGAATCTCCACGTCGGTTACATCCGTGGTTTCGATTTCAGTCTGCCTCAGGCGCTGAACGCGTTGGGCGTGGAGTCGAAAGAGCTGAGCGTTGATGAAGTAAAGTCAGCCGATTTATCGAAATTCACTTCGATCATCGTCGACAATCGCGTCTATGAATCGCAGCCGGAATTGATCGCGGCAAATCAGAAGTTGCTCGATTACGCGAATGCCGGCGGGACGCTGATTGTTTTCTATCACAAATCGGATGAATGGAATCCTGACGCGAGACGCAATCGACCACAGCTTGCGCCTTACAAGCTAATCCTGGGCAACGAACGCATCACGGACGAGAATGCGCCGATCACTTTTCTCGAACCGGATCATCCGCTGCTGAATGTTCCCAACAAATTGAATCAGGATGATTTCAAAGATTGGATTCAGGAGCGCGGGCTTTATTATCCGAAAGATTGGGACCCGCAATTTCACGCGCTGCTGCAATCAAACGACCCTGGTGAGCAACCGTTGCGCGGTGGTTTGCTGGCAGCCGAATATGGCCGCGGGCACTACATTTACTCGAGTATGGTTTGGTATCGGCAACTTCGCGCTGGGGTTCCCGGCGCGTATCGGATGCTGGCGAATATGATTAGCTACGGGCCGGCGGCAAAGTAAGCCAAGCATCGCGGCTCTGCTGCCTGATGTGCGGAAAGCCTCCGGCTTTCCGTCACGTTCGAAAACTGTTCTCTCTCATCGCGGCGAGGCTGACCTCGCCGCAATGAGAAATTCAAATAGAAAACGCGCCGGTAAGGCGAAGCCTTACCGCACATCGGGGCGGCAGAGCCGCAAGCGGGGTCCGCATCCTGAACTGAGGCAGACAGGATGTCTGCGCTCCCGGCATCAAGCTGCGCCAGCTTCCAGTTTCTCTTTCACCTTCACTAGAAAATCGTCAATCGCTTCGTTGATTCGCCTTTGCAGAGCGGCGCTAATTCGAGCTTCACCCATCAGGGCCACGCCGGGATGCAGGTCCCACGCGCGCTGGCGGCGAAGTTCGACCTGCTGGGAAATCGTCACCCCTGTCGTGCCGTTTCGCTTTTCAAATTTGAGCGAGTAGCGCAAGAGATTCTCCGATTCCTGCAACGCCGGCGACCATTCGATCACGTCCGCGTGCGGCGAAGTCTCTCGCACCGGAAGTGACAAACGCACTCGGCCAACCGGAGTGTCGGTGGCGATAGTCCAGCGCGCAATGCCACCCAATTCGTGTCGAATGCTTTCAACGCCGGGCAGAAGTGCAGCGAAGTTCTCAAGATTAGAAAAGAACTTCTGCACCCGGTCCACGGGTGCTTTGATCTCAAGCTCCGCCCTAAAAGAGGATTTGACGCGAAACATTTGGGAACAGAATTCAGAATTCAGGAGTCAGAAGCAAGAAAACCCCACCGGTAACTTCTCGTCAAACGTTGCGCGCGATGCCGGAAACTTCTTCGTACCAGCAACGGTTGCACCAGCGGTGCGTTGCGCTACGCAGGGCCAGAGAATAATCGGCAGAAGCCGGCAACCGGCGCGCAACTTCGCGTTCGTCCTCAGTTAACTCATTCCATGAGCGCAAGCGGCCTTCGCCGCAGCGCGGACATTTATCTTTGGAATCCGTCATCACTCTTAATCATAAACTACGGATTTGAGATCTGAAATTAGAGAGCAAAAAAGAGGCGGGCCACGGAAAATCGAAAAACCGCTGCCCGCTGATTGTAACGCGACTGCGTCTGGTCTTTAAATATCAAAGTACAAAGCGAATTCGTGCGGATGCGGACGAAGCCGAATCGCGTCAACTTCGCGCTTGCGCTTGTATGCCAACCATGTCTCGATCACGTCACGCGTGAAAACATCGCCTTTCAACAGAAAGTCATGATCGCGCTCGAGCGCGTCCAGCGCCTGGTCGAGTGAACCCGGCATCGATTTGATCTTCCTGGCTTCGGCGCCCGACAGCTCGTAAAGGTCCTTGTCGACGGGAGGCGGCGGCTCGATCTTATTCATCACACCGTCAAGCCCGGCCATTAACATTGCCGGAAAAGCGTAGTAGGGATTGCAGCTTGGGTCCGGCGTGCGGAATTCCAGACGCCTCGCTTTTTCGCTTGAGGAATAAGTCGGAATGCGCACGCAGGCGCTGCGATTCCGCTGCGAATAAGCCAGATTGATCGGCGCTTCATATCCGGGCACCAGGCGGCGATAAGAATTTGTCGTCGGCGCAATGAAGGCGCAAAGCGCGTCCGCGTGCTTCAACAGTCCGCCGATGTAATGACGCGCGGTGTCGCTCAGCAGCGCGTATCCCTTCTTGTCATAAAAAACGTTCTTTCCTTTTTTCCAAAGACTCTGGTGCGTGTGCATGCCTGACCCGTTATCCTGGAAAAGGGGCTTGGGCATCATGGTCACAGTTTTTCCGCGGCGGCGTCCGACGTTCTTGACGACGTATTTGTAAAGCAGCACCTGATCGGCCATCTTCGTCAGCGTGGTGTAGCGCATGTCGATCTCCGCCTGGCCGGCGGTGCCGACTTCGTGGTGGTGAATCTCGACGACCACGCCGCACTTCTCCAGCGTCCGGACCATCTCAGAGCGAATATCGTGCTGATGATCCATTGGCGGCACGGGAAAGTAACCTTCCTTGTATCGCGGCTTATAACCGAGATTCGGCTTAACGTCGCTGCCCGTGTTCCACGCCCCTTCTTCGGAGTCGATGAAATAGAACCCGTAGTTGTAACTCTGATCGAAACGAATGTTATCGAAAATGTAGAACTCGATCTCGGGGCCCCAGTAACTGGTGTCCGCAATTCCCGTTGACTGCAAATACTTCTCGGCTTTCTGCGCTACGAATCGCGGATCGCGGCTGTAAGCCTGGCCGGTGATCGGATCGCGCACGTTACAAATCAGGCTCAGGGTCGGAAGTTCAGTAAACGGATCGAGCATGGCGGTGTTGGGATCGGGAAAAAGCAACATGTCGCTTTCATCAATGCTTTGAAAGCCGCGAATGCTCGATCCGTCAAAGCCGATTCCCTCTGAGAAAAGGTCCTCGTTGAGTTCATTAGTGGAAATGGAAAAGTGCTGCCAGAGTCCGGGCAAGTCGACGAATTTAAGATCGACGATCTCGACTTTATTTTCTTTTGCGAACGCAAGTACATCCTTAGGTTTCATTCGTGGCCTCCGTTTTGTTTGATAGAGATAGTGGCGGACAGGTGCGCGAGATGCGGCGAGACAAAGTTCGCCTCCTTAGAGGCATGCCTTAAACCTTTCGGCATCTGCGCTCCTGTCTGGAAAAGTGAGTGTCAGGTGTGCCCTTCGCCCCGAAGTCATTGTTGGCGCGAAGTGGTTTTGGAAATTCTCTCGGTCTGGGTAACGCGAAAACGCCATTGAAACGCGCGTTAAAAAACTTGCATTATAGCGATACAAACTCCGGTGTCAAGAATTTTACTCGCCATCTTTCAACTAAAATCTTGCGGCCTCAGTCCCGAAAGTGTCGCAAAAACTTAAGTTGTTAGAAAAAGCAAACTTAGCCGTCTTACCTCGTCTAAAAAAGTTATAGACCGACCCCGCATTTTCTGTTAAATTCTCGTGGCATCAGGCTCCATCCGAAGAATCTCCGCTATTCGCCCCGGACTGTAGCGAAGGAAACGGGTTGCGAGGGCGGCCCGATGCCTGCTCAATCCAAGCAAGCTGGGAGACTGCTAGTTGACCACCGCGATCGAACAGACAGTCGAAACTTACGGCATCGAGAACTGGGGAGCAGGTTACTTTGACGTAAATCGCAAAGGTAACCTGATCGTGCGCCCGGCGGAAAATGATTCGCGCTCGGCCGACTTGCGAGAGATCGTGGAGGACCTTTCGCGGCGCGGCATAACCGCGCCTATCCTGGTGCGCTTTCCACAACTGGTTACCGCGCAGGTGCGCAAGCTGCAACGCGCTTTCAGCAAATCGATCCGCGAATTCGATTACCAGGGCGCGCACATGTGCGTTTATCCGATGAAAGTGAATCAGCAACGATCGGTGGTCGAAGAATATTTGCGCGAAGGATCGCGATACGATTTTGGATTGGAGGCGGGTTCGAAAGCCGAGCTCTACGCCGCGATGGCGCTGGAACAATCACGCGACAGTCTGCTCGTGCTCAACGGTTTCAAAGACGAAGAGTTTATTGCGATGGCCTTCGCCAGTGCCAAGGCCGGCAAGCGCGTGGTTGTCGTAGTTGAGAAATTGAGTGAGCTCGATCACATCCTGCGCATCGCTGACACGTATGAAGGTGACATGCCGATCATCGGGATGCGCGTCAAACTTTATTCGAAGGGCTCAGGCCGCTGGGAAAAATCGGGGGGCGAGGCTGCGAAGTTTGGTTTGACGACCACCGAGCTGTTGGAAGTTATCAATCGTCTGAAAGAAGCCGGACGCATCGACATGCTGCGACTCTTGCACTTTCACATCGGCTCGCAGTTGACCGATATCAAGCGCATCAAGAATGCGATGAAAGAAGCCGCGCGTGTTTACGCAAAGGTCTATCAGATGAAAGTGCCGATCGATTTGCTGGATGTCGGCGGCGGCATGGCGGTTGACTACGACGGATCGAAAACCGCGTTTGATTCGTCGGCGAACTACAGTGCGCAAGAATTTGCTAACGACGTCATCTATACCATCAAGCAGGTTTGCGAAGACGAAAACGTGCCGCATCCGACGATCATTCAGGAATCGGGCCGCTTTCTTTCGGCCTATCACGCGATCCTGATCACGAATGTCCTCGATGAAATCGAAACCGTTGTCGAAGACATCACGCCGATCGAAATCGACGAAGATGATCCGCAAGTTGTGATCGAACTTGGCGACCTGCGCGAAACAATCACCATCAAAAATTATCGCGAGTACTATCACGACGCGCTGGAACATCGCGAAGAACTTTTCACCCTTTTCAATCTTGGTTTGATTTCTTTGGAGGATCGCGCGAAAGGCGAGGTCCTCTTTTGGGACGTTTGCGAACGCGCCGATCGGTTTGCGCAACAGTCGAAATACGTTCCGGAAGAATTTGGCGATTTGCGAAAGTTGTTGTGCGCGAAGTACCTCACAAACTTTTCCGTGTTTCGCTCAGTTCCGGATCATTGGGCATTGGATCAGTTGTTTCCAATCGTGCCGATTCACGGACTAAACAAACCGCCGACAGAGTTTGCGACGCTCTGCGACATCACCTGCGATTCCGACGGGGTCATCGATAAGTTTGTCGATCTTCACGACGTAAAGCAGGTGCTCGAGCTGCACAAGCTTGAACCGGGCGAGCCCTACTATCTCGCGTTCATGCTGGTCGGCGCGTATCAGGAAGCGATGGGAAACAGCCACAATCTGTTTGGCGCGCCCAACGAAGCGCACATTCACATCGACGATGAAGGCTATCTGATCAAGAAGGTGATCCGCGGCACCACCGTCGGCGAAGCCGCCGGGCGGGCGCGTTACGAGCGCGGACTTTTGCACGACGGATTTCGCCGCCAGGTGACGCAGCGAATTAAAGACGGTGAACTAACCGAAGCCGAGGGCGCCGAGCTGGTGAATTATTACGAATCGCGCTTTGACGCGTACACATACGTATTGGTAAACGGCAATCAAAGAGGCGGACGTCGCCGTCATGATTATTGAAGAGTTTTTCCTCCGTACCCTCTGTCTCAGTGGTAAATTTTTCGATTAATACTCTTTACCAGGGAGACACGGCGAGCGCGGAGATTATTGAGAGGAAGACGAATTTATGGTAACGCAACGAAAACCAAAACCCAGCAAGTATCTTACGATTCCGACCCGGCCCGTCCAGGTCGATCGCGATCGCTCAGTCGCCGGACTGCTGGAAAAAATGGAAGGCACCGGTTTCGGCGGCCGACAACTGGCCGAGGCGCATCGCATCTGGCTCGACATGCTGGGCGACAACACGACGATCATGGTCGCGGCGTCGGGCGCTTTGATTCCTGCGGGTATGCGGCGATTGCTGGCTTATGTGATCAAGAACCGTTTCGTCGATGTGTTGGTGCTGTCGGGTTCGTTGATCTTTCACGATTTGCATGAAACGCTGGGCCGTCATCATTTTCAAGCTCATCCCAACATGACTGATGCCGAGTTGGAAGCTTCGCAAATCAATCGCATGTGGGACCTTCTGGCAAGCGAAGAGGAATATCACGAAGCGGAAGAATGGATTGGCGGCTTCGCAAACCAATTGGACCAGACGCGGCCTTATTCGACCCGTGAATTCTTACATTTGTTAGGACGCGAATTGGCGGAAATCGCCGCCGAAGACGGCGTTCTGACAGCAGCTTATAAATCGCGCGTTCCGGTTTTTTGTCCAGGAATTACAGATAGCGGTATTGCAGTCGGCATCGCCGGCTCGCGCTTTGAAAAGAAAAATAATTTTCAGTTCGACATCGTTCAGGACGTGCTTGATCTGGCGCAGATCGCCACGCGCGCGCGCGTGTCCGGCGTAATTAATCTCGGCGGCGGCATCACCAAGAGTTTCATTCGCCAGACGGAAATGTCGGCGCATATTTTCAAGCAGCAGGTCCACGGTCACAAGTACGCGATCCAAATCGCCGCCGACGCACCGCATCCGGGTGGACGATCCAGCGCGGTGGCCTTCGACGAATCGATTGTCTTCGGCAAGCTGGGCCGGGGCGCGCTGACTGCTTACGTGAACTGCGACGCGACGATCGCGCTGCCAATCATCATCACTGCACTCTCACAAACAGCCGCCAAATTCATGAAAGGCCGGCGCCGGCCAAATTTTATCTTCAGCGGCCGAGAGCTGACGATCGAAGTGCCGTAATTTCGGCTATCCGCAGATTACACAGACCGCGCAGATAAATTAGCGAAGCCGTGGCGCGCACGGCTTGAATCGCGCCGTCTCCGTGGCCACAATCTTGCCGTGGTTCAAAGCAATGAATCGGCGTAATCAGCGTAATCTGCGGATGGCTTCTTGCTTGAAGCTTCGCTAAACTCCAACGCATGACCGAATCGCAGTCTCTGCCCATGAACTTTGGCGGCATCGCCGAAGAAGAATTTTCCAGCTTCGACAAGTCACGCATCCTGGTTTGGCCGATCGCGTACGAAGGCACGGTTTCCTATGGCGGCGGAACGGGCGAGGGCGCGGCGGCGATCATCGATGCCTCGCGCAACATGGAACTCTATGACGAAGAAACCGACTCGGAAGTTTACAAGCTCGGTATTCACACGCTGGTTGAGACGCCGTCAATCGATCCGCCTGAGCGCATGATGAATTCGCTTTACGATCGGGCGAAGAAACTAGTCGGAAGCGCAAAATTTATCGCGATGATTGGCGGCGAGCATTCAATAAGCGCGCCGATAATTCGCGCGCACGCGGAAAAATATTCGAACCTTTCAGTTTTGCAAATCGATGCGCACGCGGACTTGCGCGACACGTATGACGGCACGCCTTATTCACATGCGTCAATTATGGCAAGGGTCGTTAAAGACATGCGTATCCCCTCGGTCCAGGTCGGGATTCGCTCGATTTCCGTCGAGGAAGCAAGTGTTATCGACAGTTTGCCGACGCGAATTTTCTGGGCGAAAGACATTGTTGGTCGCGACGATTGGTGGGATGCCGCGGTCGATGGATTGTCGGAGAATGTTTATCTAACGATCGACATTGACGGTCTCGACCCTTCTTTGGTTTCGGCGACCGGGACGCCTGAGCCGGGCGGGCTTGGTTGGTATGAAACGATTGGATTGATCAGAACGCTCGCCAAAAAACGCCACGTGGTAGGCATGGACTTAACTGAATATTCTTACGTCGAAGGACAGAACGCTTCGGCGTTTCTCTGCGCGAAGTTGATCTACAAGACGCTCGCATTTATCTTCGAGAAAGAAACCGCGCGCGTGCGGAATCCGGTACAGAACCGCTCGCGGTAGCGAGCGGGTATTGCCACACAAAAAGGCGGGCAGTAGCCGGCCTCTAAACTTAAATCTCTCTGCGTCCTCACTCACGGTCGGGCTACTGCAACCCCATCTGCCACAGAATGAACGCGTAATCGAAGGATGTTTCGTGGTAAGCATCATAGCGACCTGACGCGCCGCCATGTCCTGCGCCCATGTTAACTTTCAAAAGCAGCGGATTGTGATCGGTTTTGTAATCCCGAAGTTTCGCCACCAGCTTGGTGCCCTCCCAATACGGCACCTGGCTGTCGTTGAGCGAAACCTTTACCAGCATCGCCGGATAATCCGCCTTGTGAATGTTGTCGTAAGGCGAATACTTTTTCATGTAATCGTACGCCGGTTTCTCGTTGGGATTACCCCACTCGATGTACTCGCTGGTTGTCAATGGCAACGACGCATCCAGCATCGTATTGAGCACGTCGACGAATGGCACTTGCGCCACGACTGCTTTGAAGAGATCGGGGCGCATGTTCGTAACCGCGCCCATCAACATACCGCCGGCGCTGCCGCCCTGAATTACCAGACGATTCTTTGAAGTGTATTTGTTATTGACGAGGTGTTCCGCGCAGGCGATGAAGTCGGTGAAGGTATTCATCTTGTTCATCATGCGGCCGGCGTCGCGCCACGGCTCGCCCAGCTCTCCGCCGCCACGAATGTGCGCAATTACATAAATCACACCCCGATCCAACAAAGCCAGACGCGCCGGAGAAAAAGTCGGCGAGATCGAAATTCCATACGAGCCATAACCGTAAAGCAGCAGCGGGGCCGAGCCGTCGAGTTTCACATTGCGACGATAGACCACCGACATCGGAATCTTCGTCCCGTCCGACGCAGTCGCAAATACGCGCTCGGATTTGTAGTTCGCTTTGTCAAAACCGCCGGGCACTTCGGTCTGCTTCTTCAGCGTCGCCTGGCGCGTATTCATATCGTAGTCAAAGACCGAACTCGGCGTCACCAGCGATTGATAGTTGTAACGCAGCACTGTCGTTTTGAATTCATGGTTGGGGCCAAGACCAGCGGAATAGACGGGCTCAGGAAATGCGACGCGATGGCGTTTGTTGCTTTTGAAATCGACAATCTCGATCTGCTGCAGGCCGTTCTCCCATTCAGTCAACACCGCATGATCGACAAACATCTCGACGCCTTCGATTTTTACCAGCGGCCGGTGCGCGACAAACTCTTTCCAGTTTTTCTCCGCCGGGTCAGAGACCGGCGCGATTACGACGCGAAAATTCTTGGCGTCCTTGTTGGTGCGAATGTAGAAAAGATCGCCGCGATGATCGACGTCATATTCGTGATCAGGCTGGCGCGCGATTATTGTTTTCCATTCGGCATTCGGATCGCCGGCCGGGATATAACGGAACTCGGTCGAGGTCTTGGCAAATGCCGCCAAAAAAATTATCGCCTTGTCGCGAGATCGATTGACACCAATATCGAAAAGTTCGTCTTTCTCGTTATAGAGCAGCTCGTACTTTTCCGTGCCCAGCACGTGGCGAAACAATTTGTCGTTGCGTTTCGTGACCGCGTCTTCAGTCACATAAAAAATCGTCTTGTTGTCAGTGGCCCACGCCAGATCGTCGACACGTTCAATTTTTTCGGGCAGCAACTCACCGGTCTGAAGATTCTTGATTTGCAACGTGTACTGGCGATAACCGGTGTTGTCCGTCGAATACGCGAGCAGGGTCCCGTCATCGCTGGGAGCGAAACTGCCGATGGCCATGAACTTCTGCCCCTTGGCCAATTCGTTCAGATCGAGAATGACTTTCTCTTCGGCATCGACGCTGCCCTTCTTGCGACAAAAAATTGGATACTGTAAACCTTCCTTGGTTTTTGTGTAATAGAAATAGTCGCCCCAGCGATACGGAACATTTTCATCCGTCTGTTTGATGTGACTCAGAATTTCGTTGTAGAGCTTATCCTGCAGCGCTTCGGTCGGCTTCATCATGGCCGTCGTGTAGGCGTTCTCGGCTTCCAGATGCGCGGTCACGGCCGGGTTGGATTTTTCGCGCAGCCAAAAATAATTATCGACCAGTCGATCGCCGTTGATTTCTGTGACTTTCGGTTTCTTTTCCGTTACCGGTGGTTGCAAGGTCGGGATATCTTTCTGGGCCATGACTTTCATGAAAGTAACCGCTGAAATCGATAGAATCAAGAACAAAAGAATTGTGTGCCGTTTCATTGTTGCTTCCTCTTCAATTGTCTAAAGACGGGCCAACGCCCGCCGTCATTTTCTTACCAAACAGTGACGGGCAGCAGCCCGCTTCTAACCTCCTAACAAATTGCCTGATGTTTGACGGGCGCACGGCCCATCAATCATGCACCGTTCAACCGCGAAGCGGATCGCCCCAACCGGATTGAATGTGCTTGCTGTTTTCAACTATGCACGGCACCGTCGGATCGCCGCCTGAGAATTTGAACATCTCCGCACGATATTCGCGATTTGTTTGCGCGTCACGATCGATGAAAGAAATGCCTTTTGAGTTGTAGTAATCGCGAGCTTGCTGGCAATAGGGACAGCCGGGCTTGGTGTAAATAACTAGCGCCACTCTCGATCACCTCCGTCGGTGAACTTAGTTTAGCAGACTGTTTAGAGGCGGGCTACCGCCCGCCTGGGCGGACAGGATGTCCGCGCTCCCAGCGAAAAAAAGGACGAGCGTGCCTCAACGCTCGTCCCTGTTACGTGACCGCGCAGGTTATCCGGATTTCAGCCCCTCCGAACTAAGCAACGGTCACGCAAGCTGTGAAGTGAAATCAGCGATGACGGCGATCGCGCCGCAAGTCAACGCGGTCGGCCCGGCGATCGCGAACATCGCGTCTCAGGTCGCGCCGATCATGACGGATATCGCGAGTGTCGGAAGCAATGTCTCGGCGATCGTTTCGCAGCTCCTGTTTGGACTCACCTTCCTTTTTATCTTCACGGAGGTCGCGTACGTCGGCCCGCCGATCTTTGACGTCGCCGTTCAGATCCCGGCGATCAGAGCGAATGTCTCTGGTATCGCGTCTGATATCACGCCGGTCGGAACGAATATCTTTGTCCTGTCGCAGATCGCCAACGTCGGCGCGGCGGTCTTTAACATCAGCCCGAAGGTCGCGGCGGTCACCGCGAATGTCCCCGGTATCGGCCTTGATGTCCTGCCGGTCCTTTGCCAATTCCTCCGGCGATGCGCCTTCCTTCTGGTCTTCGCGAAGATCGCGAACGTCGCCGTTGCGATCTTTAACATCGCTCCGCAAATCGCGGCGATCGGATCGGATGTCTTTCGTGTCCTGACGAATGTCTTTTCGATCCGCCTGAACGTCGCCCGGCGCCGGTGGCGTCGTCGTTTGTGCTCGCGCCATCAAACCAGTCATGGCCAGGGCCGTGAAAATTAATATGCTTCGTAAAAGTGTCTTTTTCATTTCTCGAGTTCCTCCTGAGTTTCGAATCTGTTAGCCCGCGCCACGGCGCGAGTTCTTCAGGTTCGCTTCGAAGAGGCAGAGGAGAAACGCGTTCAGACAGTGGCCGCTGAATGCGTCAAATTTCGGGCGAACCCCCTTGTCGCTTGGTTAGACGCGAGGAAAGTGCATGTGGACGAAATTTTTGCCGGGTCAAAAGGTATGGCGAGTAAGTCTGCCAGTAAGACGCAATCTGAAAACAACACTTTGGCGCAAATGAGAATTTTGGCTAAGATGACGCCAGGACCTCCGGGTTGAATTCACAAATCAGGCAGGAGCCGGCAATGAACGAATGCACACATCTTGATCAAATTAAAGAAGTCACTCCCAGCGCTAAAGGTTGCGAAGACTGTTTGAAGATGGGCGACACCTGGGTCCATCTGCGTCTGTGCATGAGCTGCGGCCACGTCGGCTGCTGCGACTCTTCAAAAAACAAACACGCCACGAAACACTTTCATGCGACCCAACATCCGATCATTAAATCATTTCAACCCGGCGAAGATTGGGGCTGGTGCTATGTCGATGAATTGATGTTTGATGAGTTGTAAATCGATTCGATGACGCTCCGCGCAAGCGGACGAATGGTAATGGTCCGGCAATTATATTCCAGTTCACACCAGTACAGCACAGGGCACTGGCCCGACCGTGAGGGAGGGCTCAATCAAGTTAAGAAGTTGTGATCCTGACCTAGCAACACATATTCGACTGCCTTCTCCACGTCGCGTTCTTTCCACAAGTAGATCGTGCTTCCATGCCGCGCCCAAGGCTTGATGTGAGCAGACATCACCCCACTCTGTCTCAATGCTCTGGTCGAGAAAGATTTGAATCCGTCGAGTAATGGTTCGGGTTCACTCAGCGCGGATACGACAGTGTGCACGTGATTGCTCCTAACGTTGATTGCACGTAACCGGTACTTGCGATGCACGCAAACTTCGCGAATTGCCTTCTCCACAATGACACGCCGCTTGGCATCGAGAGTGACCCGCTGGTGTTTGAGTTGCGCACTCTCCGCTCGCTCCAATTTCGGCCTTTGCGGTACACGTGACACACCGGATGTAATGCCGTGGCTGCGTCGATATGATCCCCGCTTATCTCCGTGCAACCAGGTACCGTAACAGCGAAACGTAATGAGGTAAGCTAACGGGAATTCGTTATCGTCGAAGTCTCTCATGGCCGGTCAAACCGGAGCCCTCCCTCACGGTCGGGCTAATGCCCCGCCGCTCGGCATTCACTACTTCTGACTCCGTCAACAATTCTAAAGAATCTCCTCTGGAGTTTTAGGGCGCGGATGTATTATACGTCCGCTCTCCAATTCTTCCCTGGCGATCCGCACGGGCTTAAGACAGAATCTGGAGGCGACAAGTTCTGAAACTTTTATGAAGCGTTGTCCCGAATGTCAGCGTACCTATTCCGACGACTCACTAAGGTTTTGTCGCAAGGACGGATCCGAGCTCATCGGTGATTCCGGCGATGCGCGGGAAACGCTTATCAAACTTCCTGCGCCCGCCAGTGCCCCGGCAACCGAAGCTCTTCCTCAGACACCGAGCCTGCCCAAACTCTCGCAGTTAACGTTTGATGAAGCCATTGAAGAATATCCCGCGTGGTCTGTTGACGGTGATGAAATTGCTTTCAGTCGAGAACAGTCCGGCATCAGAAGTATCTTTGTCAAAAACATCACTTCGGGAGAAGAACGCCGGCTGACCAGAGGAGATTACGACGACACCCAACCATCGTGGTCTCCGGATGCCCGGACGATCCTGTTCATTAGATCGCGGCAGCCGAAAGTAAAGCTCGAGCCTGGAGACGTGTTTGGAGCGTTTACTGATGGCGATGTCTGGGCGATAGATCTGGCCACGCGAAAAGAGACAAAACTTGTCGAGAATGCTTTTAATCCGGAATATTCGCCGGACGGGAAGCGCATCGCTTTTGACGCTTCGTGGGCCGGCCCTCGTAGAATCTGGGCGGTCGATAATCGCGGTTATAACCCTCAGCAATTAACGTCGGACACCTCGGAAGGAATCAGTCACGTGCGCCCGCGTTGGTCGCCTGATGGAACGAAAATCGTATTTCAAAACATCGAGCGCACGAAATTCGACGTGCGCGTCTTCGATCTCACCAACGGCAAGTCGATTTGGATCACCAACGATGCCGTGCAGGACCTCAATCCTGTCTGGTCACCATCGGGCAGCTTCATTTATTTCTCCTCATATCGTGGCGGAGGCATCAACATTTGGCGGGTCGCAATGTCACGCCAGGGAACTCCGGCCGGCGCGCCACAGCAACTGACAATCGGCGCGGGACAAGACGTCGAGATCGCAGTTTCACGTGACGGAAAAAAACTTGCGTTCTCTATTCTCAGACAGAACGCCGACATCTGGCGCTTGCCGGTTTCGCCCGAAACAGGCAAACCGACCGGACGGCCACAGGAAGTGATCACCACAACTCGAGAAGACAGCCGTGGCGCCTGGTCGCCGGACGGTCGGCAAATCGCCTTCAACTCAGATCGAACGGGCGAGATGAACATCTGGTTGCATTCGCTTGACACTCGACAGTCGCGTCAACTAACGAAAGGCCCGGGCGGCGACTTTCAAGCGAATTGGTCGCCGGATAGCAGGCGTATCGCTTTCTTTTCGTCGCGCGCCGGAAATGCCGACATCTGGGATGTCGAAGTTGAATCGGGAGAACTCAAGCGCCTGACGGCGACGAACTCTGTGGATGTGAACCCGTTTTTTTCACCGGACGGAAAAATGATCGCCTACAACTCGGATCAAAGCGGCCGGCCCGAGGTTTGGGTGATGAACTCAGACGGCAGCGACGCGCGGCAACTAACTGACGTAGGCCTCAGGGTGATGGGGCATTTCATGCGCTGGGCGCTGAGCGGCGAGGCGGTGATCTTTCGCTCTCCCGGCGGCGGAAGCCCGCTCACAATGAAAGTACGTTTGGACGGAAGCGATCCTGAACCTCTGCCGGAAGTCGTCGGCGGCTCGCACATGTCACTCTCTCCGGATCATTCGCGAATAATGGACGTAATCGGACACAAAACTCTTTGGGTATCGCCTCTCGACGGAGGCAGGCCGGAAAAGGTTTTCGAATTTGCCGATCCCGATGTGCGTATTGATTATCCGGTGTGGTCACCGGACGGGCAGTGGGTTCTGTTCGATCGGTTTCGACCGCAAGGCGGCGACATTTGGATGATGGAGCACTTCGAATAGCGTGACTATTGCCGCCGGCACAAAAATCGGTCGCTACGAAATCCGTTCGAAGATCGGCGCGGGCGGCATGGGCGAAGTTTACCTGGCACGCGACACGCTTCTGGATCGCAGAGTGGCTTTGAAGGTGCTGCCGGAAGACGTCGCATCGCATCCGCAGCGCATGCAGCGTTTTGTTCAAGAAGCCAAGGCCGCCTCTTCGCTAAACCATCCGAACATTCTTACGATTCACGAGATCGGTACGGAAACGGGCGCACACTTCATAGCCACTGAGTTCATCGATGGCGAAACCCTGGGCCGGCAGATGCTTAGCTCCCCACTGGCGATGACCGAAGCAATCGACATCGCCTTGCAAGTGGCCTCGGCTCTGGCCAGCGCGCATGCGGCCGGAATCGTTCATCGCGATATCAAGCCGGAAAACATCATGTTGCGCCGGGACGGCATTGTGAAAGTGCTCGATTTCGGACTTGCCAAGCTGACTGAGCATTGGCGCCCGGACGAGGTTGACCAGGATGCCGCCACGAAAGCCATGGTCCACACCGAGCCGGGCGTCGTGATGGGGACCACTGCTTACATGTCGCCGGAACAGGCGAGAGGACTGGAAATCGACGCGCGCACGGACATCTGGAGCCTGGGCGTGGTGCTTTACGAAATGATCACGGGTCGCGCGCCTTTCAAGAGCGAAACGGCGGGCGACACCAGCGCGGCCATTCTGAAAACCGAACCTCTCGCGCTCTCTCAGCACGTCCCGGAAACACCTTCCGAACTCGAACGCATTGTCAGGAAGGCTTTGCAGAAAGACCGCGAAGAACGCTATCAGGTGGTCAAGGATCTGCTGCTGGACCTCAAGAGTCTGAAACGGGATTTGGATCTGAGCGTCGAGTTTGATCGATCCGGCGCGCCGCTCAGCCATGAAAGACGATTGAGCGGGGCTGCGGAGCAAACTCCTGGCTCAGGTACCTACGTTTCAAATCAAACTTCCGCGCTCACGCAACAACTGGGTCTGACCAGCAACGCTCGCTGGTTATGGCTGGCGACGATAGTGCTGATTTTAATAGTGCTGGCGGGCGGCTGGTATTGGTGGCGACAACACCGAGAGCTGGATGCGAGCCGGTTAGCTACTTTGACCGTTGTGCAGCTCGTCAGTCGGAAGAACGACTTGGGTGAAACCGGCGCCAGTCATGCGCGCTTTTCGCCGGACGGAAAATTTGTCGCTTACGCTGCAACGAGGGGCGGCAATAGCAGCATCTGGCTGAAGCAAGTCGGTGGCGGCGAGCCGTTTACCAATCAAAGCGAACAAGGAACAGCCAGCAGTCCCATCTGGTCGCCGGATGGATTGCAGATCGCCTTTCTCTCGAAGAGGGACACCCAAAATGGCATCTGGACCATGCCGGCGTTTGGCGGTTCACCGACGCTGCTCAAATCGCTCGAGAGTGCCAGCCGCGAATTAATCGCCTGGTCAAAGAAAGGAACGATTTATTTTGAGTTGCAGGGAAATCTTCACGCGCTCGATGTCGGCTCGCAGCAAGTCTCGCAATTGACTAAATTTAATCTCTCCAAGCCTTTCGATCGCAGCTTCAGCATATCGCCTGACGAGGAACGGATCGCTTACACTGACGATAAAGACGATCAAGTAGACATCTTTGTCATGCCAAGAAGTGGCGGCCTCCCTGTGCGGGTAACCAATGATAGAGCTGTGGAGAGCAACCTCGTTTGGACCCCCGACAGTCAGCGCATCCTCTGCAGCTCCAATCGCAACGGCATCAGGCAGATCCTCTTGGCCTACCTCGACGGTCGCGCGCCCGTCCAATTGACCGTCAATGATAGTGACAGTGAGGTTTTGGATGTCTCACCTGACGGCGCGAAAATTCTTTACGGCACAGTCAGAGATGAATCCGATTTGTGGAGCGTGAAACTGGATCAAAAAGAGTTGCAACTGACTTCAGATATCGGCGTTGAATTGTGGCCTGACGTTGCCCCCGATGGCAAGACAATTGCTTATCAAGCAACTCATGCAACGTCCGGCGCGAAACTGTTTAATTGTTTGCTGATGGCCAAATCCGTATCGAGCGATACTCCGGCAACGCAGTTAGCTTCCGATGGTTTTGCCGCTCGTTGGTCGCCCGATGGCAAACAAATCGCTTTTCTGCGCTACACTAGCGGCCCCAGCAATCTCTGGGTAGTCCACGCCACTGGCGGAGACGCAAAACCAGTGACCACCGGCGGTATTATGTTCGGAGGCTTTTCTAGGCTGCCATACAATCCTCTGGAAACGCAGGACTTTCAATGGTCGGCGGATAGTCGACAGCTGGTATACTGCGCCAACACATCCGGAGTGGCCAATGTCTGGCAAATTAGCGTTGACGGTTCGGGCGCGACTCAACTCTCCGACAATACCGACGCGAACTTGCATTTCTTCAATCCCGCCTGGTCGCCTGACGGACGGAGCGTCGCGTGGCTCGCTGTCTCAACGGCACAAAAGAAAATGAGCTGGAGCATTTGGCTTGGCACCGAAGGCAAGGGAAAACAAATCTTTCAATCTGATTCGGTTTTGGGTCTGATCGGTTGGTCTCAGTCGGGGCAGGAGTTGATCGTGAAGACAAGTGCGAGTAAGAGCGTCCCGAACGTTCCCGTTGATGTCAACTTGTTGGCAGTCGCAATCACAGGTAGCACACCGCGTTCATTGGCTCGACTCGACACAACCTACTTTCAGAACATTAAACTTGCTCCAGCCGGAAATCAGATCGGTTTCGTGACGCGCGAGGACAACGCCGACAGTTTGCGAGTGATTCCGGCCAGCGGCGGCGCGGCAAAAACAATAATTACCAGCAACGACAGCCGAGTTTATTTTTCGGGCCTCGTTTGGTCGCCCGACGGCAAGACGCTTTACTACGGCAAGCAAGCAAGTTGGAGTGTGCTTTCAATGATTGATAATTTCAAGTGACACATCACCCCAGACAGGAGGAAAACCAAATGGCAACGAGTTCAAAGAAAGCAGGTCCGGCCCGCACACAGCGTCAGCACGCGAGCCTGAAAGTGACAGACCTATCCCAGTACATCCGATTGCGGACGCTCCTGGATTCCGCGGAAGTCGGCTCGCTTCGTTACTATCTAAACGCGTTAACCGAAGCGGAAAGAAACAAACATTTTGATGAACTCAGGTCAAAGCTGCAGGTCATTATCGACTTTACCTGGAGCCTCGATAAAGGGGATCTTTGTCCGCCGGGTTACCATGATTGCGGTGGTTGCTGCGTACCTTATTTTTGTCCCGAATAATTCAAATTGCGGTCTCCAAGGTCGCACGAACTTAATAGCAGGTTTAGCGTTACCGCTGTCTGCAACAATCGGCGCGGGCGCTTGGGGCGAGGTCTATCCGGGCTCGGTGTCTCTAAGAATGGAACTTAACTCAGACTGGGGCTTTGCGGAGGCTGCGCCGTATAAGACTTCCTCAGTGAGAATTCACCATGACTTTGGAGTCAGGCACAAAACTCGGCCGTTACGAAATCCGTTCGCACATTGGCGCGGGCGGAATGGGCGAGGTGTATCTGGCGCTGGACACCGAATTGGATCGGACCGTGGCGATCAAAATTCTTCCGGAAGCTTTAGCCACGGACCAACAGCGTCTGCAGCGATTCATCCAGGAAGCGAAAGCAGCCTCAGCTTTGAATCATCCGCACATCCTCACGATCTACGAAATCGGCACGGCCGGCGCTTCGCGTTTTATCGCGACTGAGTTTATTGACGGAGAAACGCTGCGCGCGCGAATCAACGCGGGAATGAAGCTGGCGGACATTCTCGAAATCGCGATTCAAGCAACCAGCGCGCTGGCGGCCGCGCATACCGCCGGCATCATTCATCGCGACGTGAAGCCTGAGAACATCATGGTGCGTCGCGACGGCTATATCAAAGTGCTCGACTTTGGTCTCGCCAAACTGACTGAGCCGAAGGGTTCCACCACCGACACTGAGGCCCCGACCAGGGCGATGGTAAACACCGGCGCCGGCACCGTGATGGGAACGGCAAATTACATGTCGCCCGAGCAAGCAAAGGGAACGCAGGTCGATCCGCGCGCTGACTTGTGGAGTCTGGGAGCAGTCCTTTACGAGATGGTCACCGGACACGTGCCGTTTCCGGGGGAGACCCCGACCGAAACCATATCGCTGATTCTTCAGAAGGAACCGGCGCCGCTGACGCGCTTCACGAATGAAGTACCTGCCGAAGTTGAGCGGATTATCAATAAGGCGCTGACCAAGGATCGTGAGGAACGTTACCAAACGGCGAAGGACCTGCTGATCGATCTGCGCAACCTGAAGCGCAAGCTCGAAGTCGATGCCGAGATTGAACGCACGGTCGCGCCTGAGTTTCGATCGTCTGTCTCAACCAGCAGCGGACTGAACGCGCCCGCGACCGTTTCTGGCTCCGGAATCGCAGCCCCCACCGGCGTGGCCCCTGCGGCTTCAAGCGCGGAGTTCATTGTCTCCGGAATCAAGCAGCACAAACTCATCATTGCTCTCGCGGTGCTGGTTGTGGGCGCCATTGGCCTCGGGGCTTATCTTCATGCCCGTAACACCGAAGTCGCGATCGAATCGATCGCCGTTCTTCCCTTCACCAATCAGAGTCACGATCCGGATTCCGAATATCTTTCCGACGGCGTCACCGAAGGCATCATTAACAGCCTGACCCAGCTTCCGAATCTGAAAGTGATCGCTCGCAGTTCTGTTTTTCGCTACAAGGGCAGAGAAGCTGATCCCTTCACTGCGGGTAAAGAGTTGGGCGTGCGCGCGATTCTGACCGGCCGAATCATGCAGCGCGGTGACACGGTGACCGTCAGCGCGGAACTGGTTGACGTGCGCGACAGTAAACAACTTTGGGGAGATCAGTACGAGCGGAAAGCCTCGGACCTAATGTCGCTGCAACGCGATATCGCCGGCCAGATTGCCAGCAACCTGCGGCTGACAATTTCGGGCGAAGCGCACAATCGAATGACTAAGCACTACACCGATAATCCCGAAGCGTACCAGCTCTATTTAAAGGGTCGTTACTATTGGAACAAGCGCAACGTTGAAGCGCTGAAGAAGTCGATCGAATACTTTAATCAAGCAATCGAGAAAGATCCCAACTACGCTCTGGCCTATGCCGGTCTCGCTGATACTTATGGCCTGATACCGAGTTACTCCGGCGGCTCGCCGCGCGAATTTGGTCCCCGGGCAATGGCCGCCGCAAGAAAAGCGGTCGAGCTTGACGACACGCTGGCTGAAGCCCACACATCATTGGCTACAGCCCTCGGTTCCTACGATTGGAACTGGGCCGAATCTACAAAAGAATTTCAACGAGCTATCGAGCTGAATCCTAATTACGCGACGGCGCATCACTGGTATAGCGATACTCCGTTGTTGTGCACCGGGCGACTTGATGAGGCCATCGCGGAGATGAAGCGCGCGCAAGAGCTTGATCCGCTCTCGTTAATCATCAATGCCGAACTCGGCGGCAATTACATATTCGCGCGCCGGTACGACAAAGCGATCGAACAGTTGGGCAAGACGATCGAGATGGACCCGACCTTTTACTACGCTCGTTATAATCTGGGCGAAGCTTACGAGTTGACCGGCGACTTTCAGGAAGCATTGAAGGAATATCAGACAGCTTATCGGATAAGTGACGATCCGGCGGTACTCGGATTCCTTGGGCATGCCTACGCCAACTCGGGTAAGAAGGACGAAGCGTTGAAGACGCTCGATCAGATGAAGGGGATTTCGCGACAACGCTATGTGCCGGCGTACTCGTTCGCGACGGTCTATGCGGCGCTTGGCGAAAAAGATCAGGCGTTCCAATGGCTGGAAAAGAGTTATCAGGATCGCGGCCCCGAAATGACGCTAATCAAGGTTGACCCGTTATTCGATAACCTGCACTCAGATCCGCGTTTTGCCGATCTGGTGCGGCGCATGGGCTTATAGATGTCAAGTTTAGAGGCGGGGCTACTTCCCGCGATCGTCCCGACGATTACTTTCGGAATCAAACGATCTGAAGCGACCCACAAGGAGTTGAATTTTCACATGACAACCTTGGGCAGATTATTTCATGGCGCGGCGCTCTTTGTATTTCTTTCGGTAATCGTATTGGCGCAAACTTCCCCGCGCGGCATCACCCCGGAAGATTATTATTCTTTTGAGTTCGTAAGCGATCCGCATATTTCACCAGATGGAAAGCTGGTCGCTTACGTCGTAACGAGAGTCGATCGCGCGCAGAATCGCCGCAATTCTTCGATCTGGATGGCGGCCACAGACGGCGCGCGCACGCCCTGGGAGTTCACGACGTCTCCGCAATCATCGAACGCGCCGCGTTGGAGTCCCGATGGAGAGTCGTTGGCGTTTCTTTCATCGCGGCCAAGCGAATCAGCAGCAACCGCCCCAAACGCAACACCAAGCCCGGCGACAGCTTCAACTGCGAGTCCGTCAGATCAACCTCGCAATCAGGTCTATCTGCTTTCGATGAACGGCGGGGAAGCGCGGCGAATCACGAATCTGAAAAACGGAGTCAGTTTGTTTCGCTGGTCGCCGGACGGAACGCGCCTGGTAGTCGTCAGCCGTATTGGTCCATCCGACAGCAGGAGCGATTCTCGCGCCGACAACCGCGATCGCAGCGACGTGCGTCACTACAAAAACACTTCATATAAATTCAACGACACGGGTTGGTTCGATGACCGACGTACGCACCTTTGGATCGTCGAGGTAAAGACCGGGAACGCAAAACAGATCACGGAAGGCAACGATTGGAACGACAGCGATCCGCAATGGTCGCCGGACAGCAAACGCATCGCTTTCGTTTCGAACCGCACGGGAAAAGAGTACGAAGAGAATCGGAACACCGACGTTTGGGTCATCAATGCCGATGGCAGCGGAACGCTCACAAAGATTTCCGATCACGACGAAGCTGACAACCAACCGCGCTGGTCGCCGGACGGAAAATGGATTGCTTTCGCCGGCGAACTTCACGATCGCGATCACCCGAAGATTTGGCTGGCGCCATCAAGCGGAAACGCGGCATCGGTGCAGGCGGCGAACGGACTTGATCTGATTCCGGGCGGCCTCGAATGGTCGGAAGACGGCAAATCGATCTATTTCGAAACCGGAGTTAAAGGCGAAAACCATCTGTTTCGCGTTGACCTCTCAACAAAATCGATTGCACAGGTTACCTCAGGACCACGCGGAGTGCGCGGCGTTGACTTCGATTTTCACGACCACAAAATGGTTTATCTCGCGAATGATTTTAAGCATCTGGACGATCTTTACGTTGCAGATTTCAATGATCGAAACCGGCACAAACTGACGAACCTCAACGATGCATTGTGGAAACAACTCCAACTCGCCGAAGTCGAACGCTTCACTTACAAGAGCGCCGATGATTGGGACGTCGACGCCTTTTTCGTCAAACCCGTCGGTTGGAAAGAAGGAAAAACATATCCGCTGATTCTCAGCATTCATGGCGGGCCGGCAGGACAATACGGCGTCGATTGGTATCAGGAATTTCAGGTTTATGCGGCGAAGGGTTATGCCGTGCTTTTTACGAATCCGCGCGGGTCGACCGGTTACGGCCAAAAGTTCGAACGCGGCATAGTCGGCGAATGGGGCGGCAAGGATTATCAGGACATTATGAACGGCGTGGATGCGGCGCTGAAAAAATATCCGTGGCTTGACGCCAATCGAATGGGTGTCACCGGCGGCAGTTATGGCGGATTTATGACCAACTGGATTCTTGGCCACACCGATCGTTTCAAAGCCGCGGTCACCTTGCGCAGCCTTTCAAACTTTATTTCCGACGACGGAACGCGGGATGGCGCTTATGGTCACGCGCCTGATTTTGGCGGCGATATTTTTCAGAAGTTCGATCTTTATTGGGACCGCTCGCCTTTGAAATACGCGAAGAATGTGAAGACGCCAACCCTGATCCTTCATTCGGACAACGACTATCGCGTGCCCATCGAACAGGGCGAGCAATGGTTTCGCGCGCTGAAACATTTTGGCGTCACCACGGAGATCGTTTTCTTTCCGCGCGAAAACCATAACCTCACGCGTACGGGCGAACCAAAACATCTGGTCGAGAGCATGAACTGGCAACTCTACTGGTTCGATCGTTTTCTAAACGGAAACTCGAACGCAGCAGCGCCGGATGTGAAGTGAGGTGCGTGCGCTCATTGTCCTGCGAAACCATCAGGAGAAACCCATGAATCGATTTCGTCAAATCACTTCGGCGTGGCTTTTTTTGTTGATTGCCACGGCCGTCTCCGCGCCACAGACGCCGGCCAGCTCTGGTCTTCTCACTCTTGATGACGTTTTTACTTATCGCGCCGACTCTCTGGATGCGGTCCAGTGGCAGCCTGACGGAAGCGGTTATCTGGTGCTCGAACCAGCGGCAGGAAATGCGCGCGCGCTCGGCATCGTCCGCTACGACGCGGCCTCAGGACAGAAAACAATTCTGGTGGCGGCCGAGAAACTGGTGCCGCAGGGCGCATCATCTCCACTGGCTATCGAGCAGTTCGACCTCAGTCCGGATGCGCAGAAGCTTTTGTTGTTCACAAATTCCGAGCGCGTCTGGCGCAGCAATACCCGCGGCGATTATTGGGTGCTCGATCTGAAGAATGGGAAGCTTCACAAACTCGGCGGTGATGCCAGGCCTTCGACGTTGATGTTCGCAAAGTTCTCGCCTGACGGAGCGCGCGTTGGCTACGTGCGCGGAAATAATATTTACGTCGAAAGCTTATCCGATGGGCACATCGTGCAATTAACCAGTGACGGCACGTTCCACTCGATCAACGGAACCTTCGACTGGGTTTACGAAGAAGAGCTTTTCTGCCGCGATGGTTGGCGCTGGAGTCCTGACGGCGAGCACATCGCTTACTGGCAGCTCAACTCGGAAGGCGTAAAGGAATTTCAACTCATCAACGACACCGCGGGATTGTATCCCGTGATCACTTCGTTTCCTTATCCGAAAGCCGGCGAAATGAATTCCGCGGCCCGCGTCGGTGTTATCAGCTCGCGCGGCGGCAGAACACAGTGGTTCGACATTCAGGGCGATCCGCGCAACAACTATTTGCCACGCATGGAGTGGGCGGCGAGTTCAACCGAAGTCGTCATTCAACAACTTAACCGGCTGCAAAATGCGAACGTGGTCATGCTCGGCGACATTCGCACCGGGCGGGTGCGAACCGTGCTGACTGAAAAAGATGATACGTGGGTTGACGTAGCGTGGGGCGAACTGGATTGGGACAAGCGAGGCCTGGCGCGGGGCGATGTCGAGTGGATCGACGGCGGCAAGAGGTTCTTATGGACCAGCGAGCGCGACGGCTGGCGTCATATTTATTCCGTTTCTCGTGACGGCAAAGACGTGCGCTGCATCAGCCCCGGGGACTTCGATGTGATCGGAGTTGAGAAAGTCGACGTCGTCGGTGGCTGGCTGTATTACGCGGCGTCGCCTGACAACCCGACGCAGCGTTATCTCTTTCGCGTGCGGCTGGACGGCAGCGGCAAAGAAGAACGCTTGTCGCCCGCTAATGAGCCAGGCACACACCACTACATTTTTTCGGCGCGCGGCGAGTTTGCGATTCACACTTATTCAACTTTCAACAAGCCGGCAGTTACGGAAATAGTTCGGTTGCCGCAACATGCGAAGATGAGAACGTTGATTGATAATCGAGAGCTGCAAGAGCGGCTGGCGAAACTCAGACAATGTCCGACGGAATTCTTCCGAGTCGATGTCGGTGATGGTGTGCAACTTGACGGCTGGATGATCAAGCCGCCTGACTTCGATCCGAAGAAGCGTTATCCGGTGATCTTCTACGTTTATGGCGAGCCGTGGGCGCAAACCGTTCTCGATGACTGGGACGGCGGCACCGAGATGTGGCACACGATGCTCGCCCAGCAGGGGTACATCGTGATGAGCGTGGACAATCGCGGCACGCCGGCGCCACGCGGCCGCGCCTGGCGCAAAATCGTCTACCGCAAAATGGGGATCGTGAATTCACAGGACCAGGCGAACGCCGTCAAAGCAATTATCAAATGGCCATTCGTTGACGCGGCGCGCGTGGGCATCTGGGGCTGGAGCGGTGGCGGTTCCTCAACACTCAATGCGATGTTTCGCTATCCTGATCTTTATCGTACCGGGATGGCCGTGGCGCCCGTTTCCGATCTTCGCTATTACGACACGATTTATCAGGAACGTTACTGTGGCCTGCCACAGGATCATCCGGACGAGTACAAGCAAAGCTCGCCGATCACTTTTGCTGCTCAATTGCGCGGACAACTGCTGGTGGTCCATGGCTCAGGCGACGACAATGTTCATTATCAGGGAACTGAAAGTCTGATCAATGCGCTGGTTGCCGCGAACAAGCCGTTCACGATGATGGTCTATCCGAATCGGTCTCATGGAATTTACGAAGGACCGGGAACACGACGCCACCTGTTCGGTTTACTGACTCGCTACCTGAATGAAAAGCTGCCTGCGGGAAGTCGACCTGAATGATCGTATTTGGAAGCGATGATCAGCTCGTTTTAGACATAAGGGCTTGCGCGAGTTCTTCGAAACCAATAGCAAGCGAGGAATTCCACCATAACTTTCCCTCGACTACGTGATCGGCTTGACGTGATTGATGCCGCAACTACTTTAGAGGATATCGCCTAGCCACATTTCGGTCTTCATGAGTTAAAGGGATACCGTGCGGGCACCTGGTCTGTAAAGGTAAACAAGAACTGGCGGCTGACATTTGCTTTTGCGGACGGCGATGCCAGCGAGGTAAACTTTGAGGACTATCACTAAGAGAGATTTATTATGCAGGAAGGAAACATCCAGCGAAGAGTGCGACCAACTCACCCCGGTGCGATCCTAAGAAACATGCTCGAGGAACTGACAACTGATGGGAGCGAGCAGTTCGCATCGCTGACGCAAAAGGAATTGGCAAAACGGCTTGGTGTGTCGCGGCGCACGCTCAGCGAGTTGATTCACGAGCGCCGAACGATGACAGCGGACATGGCGATTTCGTCTATCGCGCGTGTTCAAAACAACACCGGACATTTGGATGAATCTGCAGAAAGCGGTGGATCTTTGGGACGCCGCCCAGGCAAATAAGAATCAGTACGCAAAGCTAGGACCGATTGCTGCGTGAGACATGGACTGAGGGATAATCTCAACCCACTTATCGGAATCAGCGAAAGAGAGTCTCCGCGCCAGGTTAGATCCAATGCGATTTGAGTATTACACGGACGCGATTGCCGACCTGCCCAAGCTTTCCGTCGACGGCACGGTCGGTAACGCGGTTCATTTTTCGCACTGGAAAGGAAATCAAACTCCCGCGCAGGTGAAAGCCGACACGTCGACTGAGATCGCTTTGAATTTTGTGGCGGCGCCGAACCGAGAAGAGTTGACTCAGGGGATCGATCTGGTAACGAACAATCACTTCGATACAGACGGCGTGTTGTCAGTTTGGACGATGCTTAACGGCGAACAGGCATTTGAATTGCGCGACAAACTAATCGCCGCCGCCGAAGCGGGGGACTTTTCCGAACTAAGCACTGAAGACGGTGTGCGCGCGAGCATCGTGATTCAGGGTTCGGACTCGCCGGCGGACGATGACGGATCGCCACTCGCGCGACAACTCGCGGGCGAACCAGTCGATGACGAAGCGCGAGCTTACGAATTGGTTTTGCCCTGCGTGGAACGCGTGTTGACCCGCACGAACGAATTCGAAGCGCTCTGGCGCGATGCCTGGGATCGAATTGCGTCGGCGCTGGATAGTTTTGCTGAAGGGGCTTCGCGAGTTGATGAAGACAATGAAACGAAGCTTTCCATCGTCACGCTTGCGCCTGAAATCTTTAGTCCGTCGGGTTTCAAGCCAACTCGTCACACAGCGCCGTTCACCGCAATCTCACGACACGCGCACGGCGAACTCTTTTTGATCGCCACGCCACTCAGTGATGGCTGGGCATATCGCTTCGATTATCCTTATTACTCGTGGGCTGAGACAATTGTCCGGCCGCCAATTGAGCGCCATGATTTCAGCTCACTGGTGGCCCGCCTTAACGAAACAGATCAAAGCAGCACGGGCCTTTGGAAGACTGATTCGAGCGAGCTTGCTTCGGCAGTGAAGTACACAGATGCGAACGGGAAACTTACGTCATCCACACTCGAACCTGACACCGTCGCCGCCGAACTAAGCCACATGCTGCGACAGTTACCTTCCCGATTTACTGCGACAACAGGCGCTTAACCACGTCAGCAAAAAAGCGCACGAAGACTTCTGAGTCGCTTTGTGTTCTTAATGTCTTTGTGGTGAACTTTTGATCGATTATGTACGACGTTTTAATTATCGGCGCCGGGCCCGCTGGATTATCAGCGGCGCTTTGGTGCGACGAGTTGGGCCTCGATACGCTTGTACTTGAACAAAACGAGGAGGTCGGCGGGCAACTGCTTTCCGTCTACAATCCGATCGATAACTATCTGGGCCTTCATGCCGAGAACGGGCGCGAGTTGCGCGATCGATTCAGCAGACAGATCCAGGATTGCGATTTCGATCTCTGGACAAATGTCGAGATCGAAAGCATCGACTTAAGAGCCAAACGCGTAAGGCTTCGCAGCAGCGAAGAACTTCAATCAATTGCAATCATCATCGCCTCGGGATTGCGCCGCCGCGAGCTCGGTATTCCCGGCGAAGCAGAATTCGTCGGACGCGGAATCATCGAATCAGCGACCCGAGACCGCCAATCACCTGCGGGCAAGGATGTTTGCGTGATCGGAGGTGGCGATGCCGCCGCGGAAAACGCCCTGCTGCTCGCCGAGGTTTGCCCGACTGTGACGCTGGTCCATCGCAACAAAAAGCTGCGGGCACGTAGGGAGTTCGCTGAACGCCTGCACACAAATCACTGCATCACAGTTTTCCCCGAATCAGTTGTGCATCGAATCATCGGAAACGATCGCGTCGAAGCGGTCGAGATCGAACGAGCGGGCGCCATCAAGCCGTTTCAGATGGCCGTGCAGGGCGTCTTGATTCGAATAGGATTCGAACCAAACTCCGAATTATTTCGGGACCAGATCGACTTGGACGAGCGAGGTTATTTGATCGTTAATGCCGCACAGGAAACGAACGTGACGAATGTTTTCGCGGTGGGCGACGTTTCGAATCCGATGGCGCCAACAATCAGCAGCGCGGTCGGCGCCGGCGCGACGGCGGCGAAAGGGATCGCGGCGCGGCTCAACGCGCAGTCTCAAGTCTCCAGTCCCAAGTCTCAAGTTTTGACCTGAGACCAATGACTAGAGACCTGAGACTTATTTTCCATTCAGCCATGCTGCGCGCAATGCCCTCGCCGTCAGCGACGCGTCTTTTATTTCTTCGATGCGATAGTTCATCACCTGGGGAGACCCGAGAGTTATCGACGCATGAATTGTATCTCGCCCGCGCAGCAGGGTTACTTCAACGCGGTCGCCAGGTTTGTAGCGGCTAAGCGTCTTCTGAAAGTTACCCGGAGTAAGTTTGGTTCCGCCAAACATCGTGATCGTGTCGCCAATTTCCAAACCAGCATCCGCTGCGGGAGAATCCGGACGGACCTGCGCGATTCTGAAGTCGGTAGTATCGTTTTCGTCGCCACTGATTCCGATCGCGACTGGCTGGCGCGGCTCGCGTACCAGACGCATGCCTGCCTGGGCCAGCGCTTCTTCGTAGGGCGGCGACTCAACGCCGCGCACATAGCGTTTGAAAAAATCGCTCATGTCCGTGCCGGCAACTTCAGAAACCACGCGCTCAAAGTCTTCATTCTTATAGCCGCGACCGCGCAAGTAATAAGTCGCCTTAGGACTCTTCAAATAGAACTCTTCGTACATGCGCCGCATGACGTCGTCGAGCGAAGACTTGCCCTGCGTCTTGCCGCGAATCAGCAGATCGAGAACCAGGCCCAGCACTTCCCCTTTCGGATAATAACTAATCGAAGTGTTGGCAAGATTCGTTTGCTGAGCATGCACTGCGTCATCAAGGAACGGCGCCGAGAGCGAAGACTCTTCGGCGCTCATCAAACGACTGCCGGGCGAGTTTTCGACTTCGGTGATTTGCCCGCTAAGCTTGCCGATTAATTTCACATCGTTCCACAATCCCGCGCGTCGTTGCATCAGATGGCCGTAATAATTCGTGATGCCCTCGGCGATCCAAAGTCCGCGCGTGTTTGCCGGCTGCGTGAAATCCCAGGGCCCCAGTTCGATCGGCCGCAGCCGCTTGACATTCCAAACATGAAAAAATTCGTGCGCAACAGCGTCGAGCGCCTCTTCGTACATTCCCGGATCAGCGAGGGCGCCCGGCAGGATGACTTGCGTCGAAGTCAGATGCTCCATGCCGTCGCTGGAGTGACCATCGTTCGCGAAGTGAATCAAAAAGGTGTAAGCATCAAACTCCGGTGGGCCCCACATCGCGGTTTCGGCGCTCACGATTTTTTCGATATCGTGAACCAGCGCGCGACGTTTACCGCCTTCATTTCCCGGCGAATGGACGACGACGCGATATGTTTTCCCGTCAACTCGGAAATCGTCTTCGGTCCAGTCAGGCGCAATTTCAGTCGGCGTGTCGATCATAATGTCCCAATTGGGAAACTGCCATTCGCGTTGATTCAGGCTTTCCATTCGGCCGTTGACGATGCGCCATTCTTTCGGCGGGTCGATCAAGAGGTTGACCGGATCCTGTTTGTGATTGACCAGGTACATGAAGACACAGCCGCCGTTCAGGTTCGCGTGGCGTGAATCGAGTTCAGAAAAAGTTCCGGACAGATCGTTGGCGAAAACTTTATAGTCGATCGTTAGTCGATCTGTGATTTGCGAAACCCGCCACGTTTGATCGTCGATGCGCGTGATCGGCAACGCCACCGCGAGACAATTCGTTATCTTGCCAGGCTGGCTGTCCTTAGGCGGCGGACAATTGCCGTGAAATGCTTTGAACTCCTGCACATTCTTCGCAAAATCAAAAACCGCGTAACGTCCGGGCGACCACTTCGGCATTTGAAAGTCCAGGGATTCGATCCTGGCGTCCGCGGGAATTTCAACTTCGACACTGACCTCGAAGAGATGTGAATTCGGATGCGGCATCGCCAGGTGGTAATTGATCTCAAGCGGCTGGTCCTGGGCTGCCGCGACAACAGATACTATGAAGAGGCAGAGAGAAGCGGCGATCCGAAAACGGAAAGCCCTGGTAATTGTAAGCATTCGATTTTTAACCTATGCCGAAAAATCCTGAAATAAATTCCGGGCGATTATGTTTTGTCCGCGAAACCATGTCAAAGAAGCTAAACCTAAGGAACTCTTCCTAAGCTGACCCGCTGCGTTTTCGGTTCCTCTTTGGTAACATTCACTTCAGCCATGAGCACAACTGAACGTCTTTACTACAGCAATTCACGCCTGGTCGATTTCGATGCTCGTGTGATCAGCGTGACTGAACGCAACGACGGCCAGCTAGCAGTGGTCCTGGATCGTACGGCCTTCTATCCCACGGGAGGCGGTCAACCAACGGATACGGGAACGCTTGGCGACGCTCGCGTCGTTGATTGCATCGACGCAGAAGACGAACGCGTACTTCATTTAATTCAAGGTCCGGCGCCGGAAATTGGTGACACCGTTCATGGCAAAATTGATTGGCTGCGACGACTGGATCATATTCAACAACACACCGGACAGCACATTCTCTCGGCCGCCTTGGTTAAGTTGTTCGCCGCGCCGACCCGCAGCTTTCGTGTGCTGGAACGCGAATGCGAAATCGACGTAGATCTCGACAATCCAACCGACGAGCGAATTGAGCAGGCGGTCGATCTCGCGAATCAGATTATTTGGGAGAGCCGGCCGATTAGCGTTAAGCACGCAAGTTCGGAAGAGGCTGCGAGCTTGCCTCTCCGCAAAAAGCCTGCCCGTGAAGGCGAACTGCGACTAATCGAAATCGATGATTTCGATCTCACTCCTTGCGGCGGCACCCACGCGAAATCAACGGGAGAAGTTGGCGTGATCGCGGTACGTTCCTGGGAGCGAGCGAAAGGCTTGACGCGAATTCAGTTCATGGCGGGTGTGCGGGTGCTGGCTGATTATCGCCAAGCCAACCGAACTGCGCGCGACGTCGCTGCTTTGTTTAGTGCTGGTCGCGAAGATTCACCGGCCCTGGTTACGCGCCTGGTTGAAGAAGACAAGAAACTCCGCCGTCGCATCAGCTCACTTGAAGAGATTGCTTGTCGCGTCGAAGCTGAAGAGTTGCTTAGATACAAAACCGGGAGCGATAGCGACGGGGTAATAGATGAGCGAGGCGCATCTCACGCCAGCCCTCGCATCATCACTAGAGTCTTCTCCGATCGCGACGCAGACTCCTTGAAGCATCTCGCACTGGCACTAATCGCTCATCCGAAAACGGTTGCGCTCCTGGGTTCACGCGATGGCGAGGCTGCGCGGATGGTCTTCGCGCGAACTTCGGACGCACCCGGCGACATGAATGTGCTGATGCGGAAAGCCTGCGAAATGATCGACGGTCGCGGCGGCGGTAAACCCGATCTGGCCCAAGGCGGCGGTCGTAACGTCGAGAAAATTCGCGAAGCGATCGATTCGGTACTGGCAATATTGCGCTCCCTGTAATTCTTTTTTTCGGATTTGGAATTTGGAATTTCATAAACCGGGAACGACTTCATGCCTTCAATGAACGTATGCCAAAAGCCAACATCGAAAAATACGCGGCGAATCTCGCGTTGTACGAAAAGTTAGTGGCCACGAATCCGAAGGTTAAGCGCAAGGGCGACACGATGCCGTACACTTCCTTGAACGGCCATATGTTCAGCTTGCTGACTAAAGAAGGTTGGCTGGCGCTTCGCCTCCCGAGCGAAGCGCGGGAAGCGTTCCTCAAGAAATACAAGACCAAGCTCTGCGAACAGTATGGAATCGTAATGAAGGAATACGTCCAGGTGCCGGACGCGCTGCTGAAGAGGACTCAGGAACTGGCTGAGTTCTTCGACCTTAGTTACGAATACGTCGGCTCTCTCAAGCCTAAGAAAATAACTAAGAAGGCCCCAGCGAAGAAGCGTTAGTGTTATGCGTTAGCGAGGTCGCCTTCATCGTTGTTTCCTGTTCACCAATCGTCCTTCGCTTTGCACCCTGCGCCGCGGTTCGCGCCCTGCCGATGTATGGCACTGCAATCTGCGGTTCGCGCCTGCCGATGCACGGCCGCTGCAATCTGCGAATATGAACTCGAAACTTGAAACCCGAAACTTGAAACGGTATTCTCATGCGTGCGCAAGTTTGCTGCTTGCGCTACTTCGCGTGGGGCAGTAGCTCAGTTTGGCAGAGCGCCGCGTTCGCAATGCGGAGGTCAGGGGTTCGATCCCCCTCTGCTCCACCAATAATATCAATGACTTAGGGCAAGGCAGCGACCTTGCCTTTTTCATTTGTCACCGATTCGTCACTTAGCCCAGCGGGCTTGACTAAATCTTCAACTGCGCGGTGCTTCGGAGTCGGACCGTCATCTTCGAGTTCAAAGCCCACGTGTTGCCGGTTACACCATCCTGCAAAATGAGTTTCAGGTTTCATGTTTCAAGTTTCAGGTCCGTTAAGTTCTCAAGAATTCCAAACTTGGAAACCTGAAAACCTGGAATTTGAAACTGATTTGTTGGTCGGGGCACTGGGATTCGAACGCAGAACCTTGCGCTGATCTGGCGCCAAAACCCCGATCTGCAATCCGGCGCTTTAGGCGCTTGGCGACGCGCGCATGTTGGAACGGAAGGAGAGATTCGAATCCCGATAAGTCGGGATTTGGAAGACTCGCATGTTTCCAGCTACATCACTTCCGCAGAAGGAATTTCGGATTGCGAAATGCGAATTGCGGATTTGCTTTCATTGTTTTTGGCCACGATTAAAATACCGATTGGTGTCACGCGAGGTTCTTGAAATCCGCAATCCGAAATTCTTCTCATCCCTTCACACAGACCACTTGCTTGATCTCAGCAACGATTTCAACCAGGTCTTCCTGGTTCTTCATCACCGCCTCGATCGATTTGTAAGCGCCGGGAATTTCATCCAGCACGCCTACGTCTTTGCGACATTCAACGCCCGAAGTTTGACGAGCGAGGTCGTCTTTGGTGAAGGCTCGCTTCGCAGCCCCGCGTGACATTTTGCGGCCGGCGCCGTGAGAGCAGGAGTTGAAACTCTCAGCCAAGCCACGTCCTTTGACGATGAACGATTTCGCGCCCATCGATCCGGGAATGATGCCATACACATCTTTGTCGGCATTGATCGCGCCCTTGCGCGTGACGAAAACTTTTTCGCCATAGTGCTCTTCGAGCGCAACGTAGTTGTGATGACAGTTCACTTCCAGCTCAGGCCGAAACGGTTGACGATGATTGAACATCTTGTTGAAGACCTTCAACAGACGCGCCATCATGATCTCGCGATTCTTCATTGCGTACGTTTGCGCCCACTTCAGGTCTTTCCAGTACGCCGCGAATTCCGGCGTGCCCTGAATGAAGTAAGCCAGATCGGGCGCCGGAAGTTCCGACAATCTCCACAAACTCTTTGCCGTCGAGATGTGACGTTCCGCCAACTCCTTACCGATGTTGCGCGAACCCGAGTGCAGCATCAACCACACGAAGTTTTCTGTATCTAGACAAACTTCAATGAAGTGGTTGCCACC